>Ga0116147_1000370_pt1 | contig 53462 bp, 43 predicted proteins | sample AD_JPNHG3_MetaG_FD_89749 | JGI IMG/M metagenome (GOLD analysis project Ga0116147, IMG submission 89749) | Active sludge microbial communities of municipal wastewater-treating anaerobic digesters from Japan - AD_JPNHG3_MetaG | ecosystem: Engineered > Bioreactor > Anaerobic > Digestate | place...
GCCCGGTGGAGCGAACGCGGAATCGAAAACGTCCTGACAGTGCTGTTCCATTACAGGCTTAATGAAAAACCTATAGTGCCCCTAAGAGCGTATCCCGTAGGTAACGCGTTTTTGTTGCAATCATTTTATTAGAAACGCTCCATGGAGCAAAAACAACTCATAGGATATTGTTCCTAAAAAGCACAGAAATAGACTCTGGTAACCCTTTGTACCGATTGCTCCTATAAGAATTATTAGAGCAAAGCAGAATAAAATACTGATTCCCTCGTCTAATGCCTTGATCATGATGGTGGGCACGTAGGGGTACAATACACTTGAAGAGGAATACTTGTATAGTACAACTCCGAAAAGAATAATTGTTGCTATTAAGAAATAGAAAAGGGGCCTTCGGGTAAAAGCGTTGTTGATGTCCTTGTAATAATGGCTTATTGCGCAACCTGCGGGGAAGGCAAAAATCTGGTAGAAGCCCAGATGCGTAATGTAATAGTCCAATGGAAAGATAATGGCCGCACAGACAATCAGAAAAAGAGCTCGCAGTCGATCTTTAAACAGCGAAAATGAAATGAAAAATAATATATACCAAATAAGGATAAATGTTATGAACCATCGAACATAATCAATGTATCGCGTTGTCACATTGATGTTGACCCCGAGCATCGTCATGACGATATCCTGTAAACTGTAGGTTCGGTTCAATATAAAGTAATCGAGAGTAACGAGGAATACCGTAGTGACCCAATAGGGGATCATCACCCTTCTGAGACGCGCCATAAGATAAGCACCGGGTACCATCGCACGGTTTTTATAAGAGGCTGTCAGTCCATAACCGGATAATAGCAGAAACATGGCAACACCCTCACCACCTAAAAGAATCTTTGGGAGAGAATCCGCTACGTGAACCCAGAGGTGGCCAAGAATGATTAAGATGATAGCTAATCCTCTGAGTTGCTTCGATTGGTCTACCGTTAATAAGTTCTGGACTTCTGCCTTTCTTATACCGGCACAAGAAAAAAACAGTACCAGTGCGATGATGAGCATATTGATGAATTCCGGGTTACTAACGGTAAGTTTCAGCGTTTCATAATTATTCATAATAATTTCATTATTAAAGACTAAAGGTCATTTTGATGGAAACCGGTTATACTACCTCTGCGGCGTCCACATGGTATCCGATATGCCTGCGAGGGTTCGGAACCAGGCGGTTAATTGGGCCAGCATGGTCACCATAAAGAACTTTGCGATCTCCCCTACCCTCCCTCCTCTGAAGCCGAAAACACTGCCCAGAGCAACTGCATAGGCGGCAATCTGAAGCCCGAATGTCAGGCTGTATAAATACAACGTGCCAAGCAACATCAGATTGGTCCCGAATGTCACAATCAGAAAAAAGGGGACGAGAAATCTCATAATTTTGTGAGAGGCGAGAAAATACGCGAACCAACCATATCTCAGAGGATTGAGAAACTCGGGATTTCGCCGTATGGCGTTCAATGTTCGATTCGTGATGCGAACCTGGCGATGGTACTCTTTCCCTGCGTCGTCGACCGATTTCTCGTAGCAATAGACATCGGGATCCATGACGGCTCTTCTTCCCTGCCTGATGGCATGGAGCGGAATAACAAAATCGTTGATATCGTCCTCGCGAAGAGCCCTGAAAAGCTCCTTGCGAATAGCAAAGACGGCGCCGTCCGCACCGACACAGGACGAGACAAGGCTTTCCCTTGTTTTCGTCCACCGTTCGAATCGGGAATAGAGTCCCGTCGTGTCATCGTCCTGACCGGCATCTCCATATCTAGTCCAGCCTGTTACAAGGCCGATTTCTTTGTCAGCAAAGTTATCGACCACCTTCAGCAGAATGTCTGCGGGGAACATGGAATTCGCATCGGTGAACAAGATAATCTCGCCGCGCGCTTCAGGTACGGCTCGGTTGAGACACGCCGTCTTTCCCGATCGTTCCCTGTACGCTTTGAGCACAACCCGCTCATCTTGATAGCCTTGAACGATCTTTTCGGTATCGTCCGTTGAGCCATCGGATACGACCAATATTTCCAGACGACCCGTTGGATAATCCAAGTTCAAAGCATTCTCGATCTTTTCAGCAATGACCTTCTCCTCATTATAAACGGAAATGACCATCGAGATGATCGGCCTGATATCTCTTTTCTGCCACGGTCTCCGGAACATTATCGGCAAGAACAATAGGGTCAGCGGGAACAGCAGGTATGAATAGACGGATAGTCCAATAAAGATCCAAAAAGTTATTTCCATATCATTTTCCAGAGTCGCTTTTGCCGTTGACGTAGAAGTCGAACCATCTCTGGAATACCAGGAGAGACCAGATGAGCGTATCGTGTATTTCTCTCCCGGAGAAGTGATCATCGAGCACGTTTGCGATTGTATCGGCATTGAACAACCCATGCTTTGCCAGATTCTTTGCTGAAAGTGCTTCCAGGGTGTACCCTTTCAGATCTCTCTTCAGCCATTGTGCCATGGGCCCCACAAACCCCTGCTTGCGGTGACCAATCACTTCCCGAGGCAGGATTGGACGCATCGCCTTCTTCAGTAGATACTTCTTCCGAAACCACTTCATCTTCATTTCAGGGGGAATGGTCGCACAGAACTCCATCAGCGGATGGTCGAGGAACGGCACCCGTACCTCGAGAGCGTGATGCATGCTCATCCTGTCTGTCACGGCCAGAATGTCTTCCGGCAGATAGGTCTTGATGTCGCAGTAGAAGACCCTGTTCAGCGCGTCCCGCTCATCCCCCGCAGGGACTCTGTTGAAGTAATCGAGAATAATTTGTCTCGGGGCATCAAGGTATTTCCCAATCTTTGACTCTCGAGAAAAAAATGTTTCCCCGATGCCCGTAGTAAGCCTGGTGATGAAACCGTAATATGCGTTACCGTCATCCTCGGATGAGGACCTCACAAACCTTTTCATGTGATTAATGGTGTAATGACCGTCGGAACGTTCGGACATACGTTCCACGAAACGGCGGATCAGGCGCTCCCGCACGACACCGGGCAGTTTGCCGTAGTGTGCCCTCGCCCGGAACCCGAGATACCTCTCGTATCCGGCAAACGCCTCATCGCCTCCCAATCCGGACTCCGCCACGGTAACGTTTTCCTTTGCGATCTTGCATACAAAGTACGACGGGATCGCTGAGTCATCGGCAAAAGGCTCGTCGAACGAGCATACAATCTTGTCCAGCAGATCCTCCGGCTCCGGGTGAATCTCGTACTCCTTGTGGTTCGTGTTATACCGGTCGGCAACCAGGCGGGCGTAGACCCTCTCATCCAGGTAACCTCCCGCATTTCCACCGAATCCCATGCAGAAAGTGTTCACGGGTCTGTCGGTTGCCATGCTCATCATGGCAACCACCGCGCCCGAATCGATTCCGCCACTCAGGAATGCCCCGAGCGGTACGTCACTGATGAGATGCATTCTGATCGCTTCATGAAACAATTCCATGAAGCGATTGATGAAATAATCTTCGCCTCTGGACCTGTCAGGCTCATAGGCCATGTCCCAGTACTGATTTATTCGAGTACGTCCATTCTGCCTCGTCAGGGTATGTCCTGGCAACAGTTTGCGAATGCCTTTGAAGATGGTCATGGAATCCGGAATATACGAAAGAGAAAAATAGCAAGCGAGAGACGCCTCATCCATGTCCCGCCGCAATGCCGCATCAGCCAGAATGGCTTTCATCTCCGAGGCGAAGTAGAAGGCATTCCCCTGTTCCGCATAATACAGGGGCTTGATGCCAAACCGGTCTCTTGCCACGAACAGCTTTTTGGACGTCCGATCCCAAATCGCGAAGGCGAACATGCCGCGGAGGCGGATCACACAATCCTCTCCCCACTCCTCATATGCATGGAGGATTGTCTCCGTATCGCTTCTCGTTTTGAATCGGTGCTGTCTTGCGACCAAGTCGTCACGTAGTTCCGGGAAATTGTAAATCTCTCCATTGAAGACGATGCACAGGGACTCGTCCTCATTGAACATGGGCTGACGGCCGCCTTCGAGATCGATGATGCTCAGCCTGCGATGGCCCAGACCGATGCCATCGTCGACGAAATAGCCTGATGTATCGGGCCCCCTGTGCGACAGCAAATCGGTAGCCTTCCGCAGATGAGCTTCATCAATTTTGTGACCTACGATGCCAAAGATTCCACACATACCGGGATATTGCCTGCTCGGATATCTAGAGAGAGTAAAAAGACGTGCTTCGGCCCCACATGACTTTCTAAGTGTCCACAATCATGACACATTTTGGCTTGATATTCTATCCAATATTCTATTATGCAAAGGACCCTTGACTCACCACCTTTTGAATCTCGTCATATATCAAAATTCAAATATTTTTTCTTTCGGATAAGCTCCCATTCCATTTTAAACCAGGGTGTAAACAGGTTCGGATTCGACTTTAATAATTCATTGAGTTGAAAGATTTTGATGAATTTCCAATCGTCTATTTCTTCGGGATTGGCTCTTACCTTGTCACTTGTTGAACCCCAGTAGATGTAACATATCTCATTCTCAGATCCGACATGATCATAGGAAGCTTGATACTGAAACTTGAACAGATATTTTAAACTCGGCTTGATCGACAGTTCCTCCTTTACTCTTCTCCGAGCAGCCTTGTCGCACGATTCCCCTTTACGAGGATGACTGCACACACTGTTTGACCAGAATAACGGCCACAGCAATTTATTCTTGCTCCTTTTCTGGATTAAAAGTTCTTTTTCTTTGTTAAATACAAACACGGAAAATGCCCTGTGCAAAACACCGCGTCCTCCGTGACATGTTTCTTTGCTCGCGTATCCGACAACGTGATCATTCTGATCAACCAATATTAATGGCTGGCCTTCCGTCTCTAATCGTCTATTCATCTATTGTTTCTCTTCTTGTGACTCAGGTTAGTCAAAGTCCTGTTCATCTGATATCTGGTATTTAGTGGGTGCAGTCAAAGAAATAATGCGGGAATATTCGTAATGGATAATAGATAAAGTGTCTGAATCGTTATTGATATTTTTTCTCTAGTAGATCCATTACGCCTTTTGCTCCATAGTATTTTCTCGTATGAGATTGCAGTTCACGACTATTTTTAAGATATTTGCTATCATTTAAAATAATGTCTACTTTCTTCCATATATCTTCCGGAGCCAAATCGAATCTATCTTGTACACAATACGAATATGTTCCGTACATCCACCGTGCTTTTACGATTCTATACGGGGCCTTGCTCGGCTTTAAAACAATTCCACAGCCCGTCTTCTCCAATCTTCTTCCGTTCCCTTCTTGCTCCGAATGGTAAGGAATCACAATGGATGGCTTTCCGCATGACAGGCATTCCATCATGGTGCTATATCCGCCGTGAAAGAGTATCAGATCTGCCCGGGATATCATCTCTCTTCCCGAAACCCACGGATAAATGGATATGTTCGAAGATTCACAGGGTAGTTTTTCTTTGGATACTTTACCCCCTGTGGAAATGACAACATCAACATCTTTCTGTGCAAAGGCCTCCACTATAGTGGAAAGGATTGTTTTGTTTCCTAAACCCCTCGCTCCCCCACCGACACTTACATAGACCATCTTCTTCCCTCGTATTGCGGTATCCGACAAAGTCGCTTGTAAATGTCCATATCTGTTTTCATTACTCGTCATCGCCCCGACATACGTGGGTTGGTTTTCACAGGGGCTTGGATCGATTTCAGGAATGCCGGGTACCAGATATGCATCTCCTCGTAAGAGGTCTTCGGCCCTTGAAATAGGCTGAAGATTCATTTCCTCCAAAATCGGGTTAAACAGCAGGCGACCCTGAGGGGCTACCATTTTTTCATCCCCGGCTTCCTCCCACCAGATCAATTTACCGTAATCCGGGTGATACGCACCCTGAATAACCTGAACTACTGGAATTTCAATTTTTCTTGCCACTATCCATGCAAGAAGATTCGTATCACCTATAATGAGATTGGGTTTGTATTCTTTGATAATGTCGACGTAGCGTCTGATTTTTTTCAATACTGACTCACGGTCCACTAAACCATCACGGATAATTTGATAATCTAATCCTGATATTTTAAGAAATACGGGTTCAACCTGCCTGCATAAAATAAATAAAGACTTAAATATAAACTGAAACGTTTTTTCGTTACGCATACTTCCTTCAAAGAATATTTTTACTTTAGAATCTATTTTCCCCCTGTGCTTTCCTTCACTCAAAACCATGGCACATTCATGATCTCGATTCTGTGCCTCCTGGATGATGGACAAACACCTAGCAATATGACCGAACCCCCCTCCCTCGTCACTCGTGAAGAATAATAATCTCATATTCTTATTCAGTAGTGTCTCAACGTTAGCTGAATAAATTCAGCTGGTTTTCATAATGGGGGGTTGTCCTTTGGTATCCATATGACTAAGTGCCTGCAAAAGCGGCATTTTCTCGATAAGAGTGATGCTCAAGATCTGTAGAATCGAATAGAGACTCTGCTCGAGCCTGAGTTGTTTTTTGATGATCGCCACGCGCACATAGATGGAGATCGCGATCCAGATCTGAGTTTTCACGGCATTTTCGGACGTGCCGTAAAAGGTGAGTTGAGCAAAGACCATGCACAGAAACGGGTCCCAGCATGAAAAGCCTTTGATCTTGTAATTTCTATCGTAGCGTTCGACGCATTGGCGGGACTCGTAAGCGGGCAGGAAGCTCATCCGTTGAGAGAATATCGTTCTTCCAGCATTAATCGGCCATCTCCTCGCATAGGAATGCGGGAGTATAGCATTTTGTGAAAATGGATATCAAATCGATAAATGAAAGATCGGCCAATTTGCTTATTGTTTTCACTTAGTTACACCGTGTTTTAAATAATACGTTGGGACACTACTGATTATTATTACATTCTTATCTCGTATAGGAGCCCAACAGTTTTATTTTAACCGGGAAGTATCCCCTGACATAATCCAACTTAAAATAAAACAGCACTACGGAGCATATGAGGGTCGATACTCCCGCTCCAATCATTCCAAAGTGCGGAATGAGTAACAAATTCAACCCTATATTCATACAAACAACGAAAACTGCTCGTCCGATAAAGCCGGTCACCTTATCTCTTTCCATTAAGATTAACAGAGTGTAAGGAGCACCCATCATAGAAAATAAAAAAGACCATATTAAGATATTCAAAACATACGAACTACCGACGAAATTATAACCGTAAAAAATTGTTATGATCTCGGAGGCGAAAAGATTTACTATCAAAGCTGCTCCTAAACCCATAATAATATAAAATTGGAATGATTTCCTGAGAGTCGTTCCGATTTCTTCTCTGGATTTTTCCCATTGAGAAGATAAATATGGGAAGAGAGCCATTCCTACACTGTTACTTATCATGGCTAAGTTATCAATAAACCTGACGGCTAATCCGTAGGCGGCCGTATCCTCCATTCCCTTGATTTTAGAAAGCATGATAACATCCAATCGATTCAATAGAATACCGCTTGTAGCCAAGGCAGCGATCGGGAGCACCTCTCTGATTAGGCCGCGAATTCCGTAAAGATTCCAATTTCTTTTATCAAGCGGTAGTCCCAACGGCATGGCTTTTTTCATGAAATATATCCAGTAGGCCGTTCCCTGGATAACCAAAAGGATGATCAGCACGTTCAAGCCGATGCCTAAATACAATCCCCAAATTCCTAATAGCCCGAACATGATCGTAACCTGCGCATTCCCGATGGCGACGATTTTCATCTCCTGCTTTGCCTGGATATATCCGGACGTCATTTGTCCCCAGGACTGAACCCCGATATATAGCCCCCCCATGGCCAAAAGCCACACTACCTGACTGGAGTAGCCCATAAAGTACCCTGACGCCGTAATGAACCCCCATAAAGATACCCATAGAATCGTACACAAAATTATACTCTGGTTGTATCTTTGCAGATTTTCCTCCGGGTTTCTGGAGATATCCCTGATGATGACCTGGCTGATCCCCGGATCGGATAATGCTATGCCGATTGAAAAGAAAGTAATGACCGTAATATATATTCCTGTCTCTTCAGGCGTTAAATATCTTGAAAGAAAGGCCAAAAATACGACATTTACAACTTTGCTTACAATGTCAGACGCAAAAAGGAATGACGAATTCTTAATGATTTGATTCAACGGCATTACTTGTTATTGGTAACCTCAATTACTTTTCTTCTCTCAAATGATCTCGCCATAATCTTGTATAGTTTTTTATAAATAACGAATCTCAGAACTCTAGGGAACATATTTGATCGATAAAGTCTTATCCACATACGAATGATTGGATTCGCCCATTCATTCCAATCCTTTGTATAGATCTGAACGGTCTTATCCTTGATTAGTCCATCCCCTTTCGCTTTTTCATACATACTTGTCCCGGGAAATAGCATGAGAGAATAGATTGGATTATCCCACGGCCTTTTCAATCCCACAGCCATCTTCAGCGTATCCAGTGTTTCTTCAATGTCTTCATACGGATTATCTACAATAAATTGATATGAAGGCGGCATAGGCATTTTCGACCTGTAATTCTCCAGCAGCGAAATAGCTTTCGGTACAGCTTTGTGGAAGTGTTTCCGATTATACATCTCTGCAATTCGGCTGTTTGCAGTCTCGATTCCCATAGATATTTTTTGGCAGCCTGAATCCAATAAAATATCGAGCCTTTCTGCACTGATTGTTAGTGGGCTGCATTGGCAAAAAAAAGGCACGTTAATTTTTTCCTTGTAAATCGCGCAAAATTCAGACAATTCTTTTACTGGCCTGGCCGTAAAGTTGTCATCCACAAAGATGACGAAGGAAATAGGGCCTAGTTCCCGCTGAATCATTTTCAATTCCCCGACTACATTTTCGGCACTCCTCCATCTTAAGCGCTTTTGCCCGGGGTATAATTTTTCAAATACATTATTGCAGCAATACGTGCAGGAATAGGGGCAGCCCCGACTCGTCATGATCGGGTATCTAATTCCTTTTTTATCCTGTTTGAATCGCTTTCCCTCATAATGAAGTACTTTTTCTACAATTAACGGTTTAATGTTCTCTTCTTCTACAATAAAATGACCTTCACAGCTGTAATCCGGGAGTGGAATTTCATCCAGATTCCCGACTAAAGGACGAAGGTCATTACGAACGATTTTCCCATCTAACTTGAACCACAGGTTCTTCACCCTGAGATAATCTTTTCCACCCGACATATTCTCCGCAAGATCCGTGATTGCCCCCTCGCCTTCTCCAAGGCACACGATATCGGCATACCTCAGACATTCGTCAGGTTCAATGGTGGGTTGAATACCCCCCCATATTATTCTAGGAGCCCCCATTTTCTTTAGAGCTATAGTGAGCTGAATCGCTGGAAAGAACTGATTGGTCATCAATGATAATCCGATTAATTCAGACGTCTTGCAAATGTCATATATTTGTTGACAAACAATATCAGAAAAATGCGCAGTGGATATCCTCTTATTTTTTATTTTTCTCCTGGGGGGGAGAAACATGCACTGCACCTCATGCCCGGCTTTCTTAAGACAGGCAGATAAAATCCTGATGCCAGCGCAGTAAAGTTCATAATCCAATGAGATTAAAGTGATTCTCATCTCAGTCTTAGCCCAAATATCAATCAGAATTAGAGGTTTGCTTTTGAAGAATAACGATTTGGCCTCTTTCTCCATCTACTCTTATAAGATCACCTGAATGAACAAGTGCAGTCACGCCCGTCACATTTGCGACACAAGGAATCCCATACTCCCTCGCGACGGTGGCTCCATGAGAAAGGAATCCGCCGATTTCCGTGACAACGCCCTTGCAGACCAAAAATAGCGGGACCCAGCCTGGATCCGTGAATTTTGTTACCAATATTTCCCCCGGATTCAATGAACCTGATTCGGTTGTATTCAATATTACCCGTGCTATGCCTTCTGCAATGCCCGCACTACAGCCTATCCCATTCAGTCCTCGATCCTCACCGACTCTCATGGCGTCATGCCGCCCTATAATCATTTCAGGAGCATCTTCAGATTCCCATAATTTATGTCGTTCTTTTCTTTCTTGAATCAGTTTGTCTATCTCCTTTGCGGTTTTTCCTTGAATGAGTGAATGAATTTCACCCGATGTCAAAAAAAATATATCGTTTGCATTTCTTAAGAAGCTCCTGTTCTGTAAATCTTCTCCAATTCTCAAATACATTTTCCGAAGCATATAATACCCCTCCATTAATTTGTACTTGAGGTTTTCTCGTTGGGTACTAAATGCTCTATAGGATTCCAAAACCCTCATAAATAGCCAGCGTCGGTGGGGATTATTGATCGATTTCTTAACCCGCTGAATTGTTTCCTGCAGGGATTTATTCCTTACTTCCGAATCTTCGAACTCTTTTTTCCCTGGATCAGATGCTATCAGTTGCTTTATGAAAGCTATAATTAAGAAGGGTTCTTCACGCCAACGCGGTACAAGAAGTTCAAATTCCTCTGTAGCCCGTGCACCATTTTTGTCCAGGAAAGTTTCAACCATTCTTAAGAATTGATCGCCCTCGGGAATTGTTTCTGCATCTTCCCTGAATTCTTTCCAGAACGAATTCTTCTCCACCATTTCTCGTAATTTTGGGTTTTGCTTTACGAATTGAGCAATTTCTCCTAGTACTCTCCCTTGGGTGGCTGTCTGGTAATCACCGGTCCCTCTCATGAGGCGCGCCATAACTTTGTCAACTTCATCTGGAATTTCCGCACTCAAAATTTTTTTTAGAAACGCATAAGCTGCAATTGCATATCCAGTGAATTTTAGATGTACTCGAAAGCATCGTGCATTCCACTTAATGGCTTTCTCGACCCCATCCTCGGCCTGGATGACAGGTGCACATATCTTCTGCCCTCTGCGCGAGACAAATGGGTGCAATAAAATCGCATTCAGAAAGAAATAAGCCTGGGCCACTCTTACCTTGATTCCTCCCGGTCTCTTATAGGGTGTGGTGTTTTCCGGGATTTTAACCCCAAGTACGTTATACATAATTTCCGGTGTGACATAAGGAAGATAGCAGTAAGCATCCAAAAACGTCTGCATCTGAATGTAGACTCGCCCCTTCAGCACATCGATGCCTGACCGTCCCTTGTCTTCTCCTTCATCTTCCTCTGGATATTTTAATGCCCTCTCCGGTTGATTCAGCAAAGTGGCTTGAAATATACTCCAGGTCAATGGTGTTATGACATTCGGAAGAACCTCTCCGACATTTGCCCTGGTCCAGATTTGTTTAAGCTCTATATTATTGCCGTGCCCGGTTGAAATCGGCCTTGCCTGTAATATGAAGAACTCCTGACCATCGAAGGTCCATTCGATATCCTGTGGACTGCCAAATTCTTTTTCGATATTTGATGCAAGACGACAGATATCAATTACTCTCTCATCCTCAAGTCTTTTGTATTTTTCACCCTCGCTATAAATGATTCTTTTTGATGACCTGTTTATTCTGCAGAAGTTGGGGATTGTTCGCCCTGAGACAAGATCATCACCAAACCCCGAACAATACTCTATTATCATTTCATTTCCGTTTATAGATTTTGGATCTCTGGTAAAAATAATCCCGGAATATTCGGCGTCCACCATGGATTGAATGACTATGGCCATAGCCGCATCCCGGTGATTTAGGTTATATTTATCCCTGTACGAAATCGCCTTTTCGTTCCACAAAGAGGCCCAACATTTCTTTATTGCCTTTTCGATTTTGTGCTTTCCCTGAACATTAAGAAATGTCTCATATAGCCCGGCAAATGATGCGAACGAAAGGTCTTCATAATTCGATGAGGAACGAATGGCCCATAATCTATCATCCTCTCCGTATATCCCGTTTCCCGAAAGCTCACCTATAATTTCTTCCGGTACTTCGCCATCCATCATCTCGCTTTTTATTATTTCCGCCTTCTCGCTGGCGCTATCCGGTCCGAAGCTGAGGGTATCATCGATAAACTCTCTTAAATTATTTCGCCTTATAAATTCATGATACGCACTTGTCATCAAACAATACGTCAAAGGAACATGATACCCCCAATCAATTAGAGTTTGCAGATTTTCCCCTTTTGATCCTAGAGAATCCGATGAGTATTTGGAGGGAAGTTTCACCAGGTGGGAAGGATACATGGCTATTCGATTATAATATTTTGAGGCCGAGCTAGATCTTTCTTAATAAGAATCCCAACTTTATATTTCAGTGACCGAAGGTATATCTGCCGTTTTTTCATTAAATGCTCATTTCTTCTAATTCGATCTAAGAGTTGAACGGGTGATAAGTAAGCCAGGTCATTTTTTATGATCCATTCCCAAAAATAGTGGTTTTCGTTCCAAAAAGTTGCGCTGTTTTTATAAAACTGATCATAGGTTGATTTGTTATCATCATCCCAAGCCTCCTGAAATGCACCGAGAATGCTCAAGTCATCTTTTAATATTGCCTCGGCTGCAATTCGTCCTGCAAGCTTTCCATACTTAATAGCGGGTTCTATACCCATACATGTCCAATTTGTAGCCATACCTGCAGCATCACCGACAAATATTGTGTTTTGCGATACAAGATTCTTTTTGTATGTTACAGGGATAATCCCTTTTTCTACACTTTCAAGCTTGGCGTCCTTTAACAAATTAGAATACGGTTCAAATTCTCTGACAGCCTTATAAAAATTATTTTTTAATTCTTCTGTCCTCATGATCGATGAATTTGAAATCGTAGCATAACCAAAGCTGACCCGCCCGTCATTCAGCGGATAGAACCATCCTCCACCATTTCCGAAGGCCCCGCTGGGTAATAAAAAATACAGGAGATCTTTTCGGACATTCTGAATCCCCGAAAATATTGCGCCGTATGGATGGCTGAAATACTCTCTTCTTTTATCTTTCCCCGCGGAACTGCCGATATATTTCCCGGAGCAATCAATCAGCACTTTTGTATTAATTATCTGCTCGTTATCCAGGTTGACTGTCAGATTTTCGCCCACAGGGGACACATTACGAACGTAGTGATTTACAAATGTAAAGCTGTTTTCCTTTTCCCCTATTTGATGAAATATATTTAAACAAGCTTTCTCATAGTCCAATAAAACTAAAGGGTGGTCTTTAAAAACATATTCTATGCGACTACCCCGATGATTATGGAATGCGAAGCTTTGATATTTACCCCTGACGCAATCCATCAAATCATTTTCATTAACGATATCAGCAAAAGTTAACGGCGCGCTCTTATTAGCCCCGACTTTGTTCCCTTCAATCAAAGCGATATTCAGATTTCTTCCCTTACTTGCCGATAATGCGCAAGATACCCCTGCTAATCCAGCCCCTATAATTGCAATGTCGTAGTATTCTGTTTTCAAATTAAATTATTCGTTATTTTATCGACTATCATCAAATTCTTTTGATTGAATTGTCTATTGATTTAATCAGAAAACTGTTTTTAATCAGGTCAACTGAATACAATTTTCTGTATATTATAAATAGTATCGCAATCATGGCAAATCCAAGTCCTCTTGCTTCGTAAAGTAGAATTAACAACAAATAGAACGGTAGCACAACGGAAGGAAATGCGTGGTGGATGAACTGAAATATATCTTTCCGTCCCGCAATAAAAGGATTGATATCCTGCAATCTCACCAAGCTGTTTCGCCTTTTCAGACTGAGCCCATAAAGAATTATGTACCCGATCAATAATGGCAGAAGCAGTGGAATATTGTATAATTGTAAGTGTTTAAGTTCGCAATAAGTTATGATTAAGCAAAGAAATAAAAATATCTTCTCTGTTTCAAGTGTAAACCGAAGCGCATTTTCTGCCTTTCTTAAACCCGTTTGCATAGCAAATGTTTCAGTACCTGTCGTGATATCCTTTGGATAATCTTCCAGCTGATGGTTCAGATCAGATGACAGGCCACGTGCAAATATAAATGAAGTGAAGACAATCATATCGACTGCATCAAGGTGCTTGAACGCGGCAAATACAAGCAATGTTGGCAGTACCCGCTGAGCAATTACAACGAACAGTAATCCAATCCAACCACGTTCTTTCAATCGTATCGGTTTCAATGAATAAAAGGTTGCAATAAAAAACCAGCATAACCAAAGGGGAAGGAATAATCGGCTTTCAAAAAATTTCATTCCTGCAATGATAGATAACACCATAAAAACTACTACTATGATTCCTGCCTTCCATACCGAGTCATTTTTGAAGGTATTGTCTTTTCCATGAAGTGCATCCAATTCTTTATCGGCTAAATCATTAATGAGATAACCATAGGTCGTGGAAAACATGCTGAAAGCGATAAATATGAAAAAATCTTCTATAAAACTCACTGAATACAGGCGATCTCTTAATGCTATATAAAATATGAGAAACACATTCTCGGTAACGGAATTGTAATGTAACACAGACCAATTCCGCCACCCGAAGTAATGCTTAATGAAACCCGCAATTCTTTCCATGGTGCTATTTTGCACTAGCATTGATGAATTTTTTGTTTGACAACATTTCCCGGTATTTTGCCTGAACATAGGGGTTGCTTTGAATACGACAGTCAAAAGCGAATGTTCTGTCAGGGTAATCTTTCCAGGAAGCATTTATGTAACAAAATGCTTTGATATGAGGATATTTAGAGATTAAATTAAAATAGGGTGAGTACCAGATGTTCCATGCAGACCCTCCCCCGACTGAGCCAATATACCTTGGTGTTGATTCCGCTATCATTACGGGCTTTTTATGTTTTGCCGCCTCCCGAATGAATAATTCTATAAAAGTATTTTGATCGGCATTATTATGGAAAACATTTATTCCCCACCAGTCCACGTAATCATCGCCCGGGTAATAAGCATAAAAGTCACACTCGTCCAGAGTGTTCCACACGAATGCTACATTAATGACCCCTGCTTCTTTAAAAATATCGTGGATTCTCTTCCATGCTTCAACCCAATGCTCTTTGGCCGCGTATTGCCCCTGGCCGTTTCCCCCGAACTCATAACCCGGCCTTAGAAATACAGGTGATTTCATTTCTTTCAATATATTCGCTAATTCGCGAATCTTGCCGTCATGTCCTCCCTGTGATATTTCCCGCGTGATGTCCTTGGGTGATAGAATCGTGAACGATGGAGAATAATAGTAAAAATCCAAACCGATTTGGGGAACATAGTCATATGGCTGATCGGCCATTTTACGTATGCGGCTTTTTAATAGTGCAAACCCCAATACATCAAAGGTTATATAATGCATAATAAGCTTTGGCCGATGATTACAGGCTTTTGTGTATCCCTCAATCCCTTCCCAATCTACGTCCAGTTTCGTGAAACCCGCGGGTCTCACCTCTGCCTGTGCCCCGTGATAGATCTGCCCGTCCGGAGGCTCAAGCTTTGCACCGAAAAAGGCTTCTACTTGTATTGCCGGTACAATTAGAAATAAGATCGTCGGTATGAATCCGATCTTCTTAAAAGAATTTCGTATCATCCTTCTAATTTCTTCTCGCCAAAAGCATTTTGCCCAGCATAATTAATTTATCGTTACGTCCTGAAAATATATGCGTTGCTTCAATCGCTCTTTCGGCACATTCCTCGGCCAATTGCCTGGATTTTTCAGCGCCAAGCAGTTTAATGAAATTTCCCTTATCTTTTTGCACGGATTTTCCCATCTCTTCTGGCTTCCCATCGGAGTCAAGCAAATCATCCATGATTTGAAAGGCAAACCCTATGTTCTTCGCATAATTTTCCAGAGCCAGCGATTCTTCCTTTGAGGCGCCTCCAATAATTCCGGCGGATGTTCCCACTCCCATAAACAGGGAAGCTGTTTTACGAATATGAATATATTCAAGGGTTGAATATTCCATGGTTGGGGTGGAATGCTTTAAGTCCACGAATTGCCCCCCGACCATCCCTTCGATCCCCACAATATTCGCCAGTTTTTGAACAACTTTTGCTTTCTTGTCATCGGGCAATTCAGGATCCTGCAGGACAACCTCATAGGCCTTTGTCAAAAGCCCAATGCTTGCCAGTGATGCTACATCCTGTCCATAAACAATATGATTGGCCGGCTTGCCGCGTCTCACATCCGCATCATCCATGTGGGGGAGATCGTCCATAATCAATGACGCCGTGTGGATCATCTCTACCGCGCATGCGAGAGACACTAACTTCTTATTTGGTACCCCGAATATCTCTCCAACGATGAAGCAGAATAGAGGACGAATTCTCTTCCCGCCTGAGAACAACGAGTAATCAATCGATTCAATGAGAATTTTCAGCAGCGGCTCGTCATTCCTCATATATTTCCTGAGCTTCTGATCGATTAATTCCCTTGTTTTTCTGAATTCATTCATCATTTCTTCCATGACGTAAGCTACCTTCCTTGCTTTATTCCTTATCGAATATGCCCCGTGAAAAACCGATAACCCAATAGACCAAACCCAGTGCAAAAAAACCAAGTACGTGCGGCCGTTTGGATATTACCTCGGGATCATTTTTTAAAAACGTGTGAACAGTCCTTGCAAACTTTACAAAGGGCAAAAAGGGGACACAGAAAAAGGCCAGAATCGGGTTTTTTACGATTAAAGAACCCTCCAAGGGAATCTCCTTCAGTACCTTCGAGGTGATTTTGCCGATTCTCTGTTGATGCGTTAAAAAGTCACCCAATTTCGTCCTATGATGGTGATATACTTGAATGGCCGGATCAAAGATGATTTTTTCGCCCTCGGAATTGAGTCTGTAATTAAATATTAGGTCTTCCTGGGGATAATATTCCTTTTGAAATCCACCATATTTTTCAAAAATCCTTTTTTTATAAGAAATATTGCAGGTTGGAGCATGCAACACGGCACGTCTGGGTTGTCCGGGAGTAAACTCCCGGAACTCTGCAATGTATCCTGCCAGCCCCACCAGGTCTCCTTCCGCGTTTCCATTCCTTACAGCTCCCCCGATAACGCTTACCTCGTCTCTTTCGTGGGCTGCGGAAATTTTTATAAGCCATTCCGGGTCAGCTATACAATCTGAATCAATAAATGCGATTATATTTCCTTTTGCCTCGGTTACTCCTTTATTTCGTGCCGTCCCCGGATCGGTCTTTTGAGAAAAATGAATGAACTTTATTTCTGGATACTTCGAACGAACAATCACCGGAGTTTGATCCTCTGAGCTGTCGACCAAGACAATCTCATAGTCACCCCTGAATGATTGCCTTTTAAGTGAGTCAAGACATCTATGTATTGTATTTTCAGAATTATAGGAGGGAATAACTACGGAAATCATGAATGCTTAGAGAACATTGGGGATGAAGATGAAGTACTGGTGATGAGCCCATATCCTTTTAAAGAGCTGGGGTGAATTTTCTAAAAATGAATATCGAAGAATTTCTTCTTCCATACTTTGTTTCCTGCCGCTGTAATAATCCAGGATACAAATTCCGTTAGCGTCTCTTTTTTGAAATATATTTGCTAGCCATTTTAGCCCGATTTTTTCACAAAATTCTTCCTTTTTCATAGCAATGTCAGGCCAGGGTGGAACATCAAAATACCCTTTTTCAACCAATTTCCAGTTCAGCTTCTTCATTTCATTTATAATTCTGGCTGGTTCAATATTCTCCGAATTTAACCCCTGCTGTTTTATGCTTGCCTGTCTCAACCAATATCCAATATTTGTTCTGTTTGGAACACAGATGAAGATGACTTTTCGCGTGATCCTCACCATTTCTTTAAAAAACTGCCCAATGTTTGTGACATACCACAAACTTGCAAAATTCCAGCTCATGTCAAATTGTTCATCTCCATATTTCATGAGCAACATATCTCTTGATTGAAATTCAACTTTTGCCTGGAAACCTGTCTCATCCCATAACTGCCTGACGGTCTCAACTCTCCTTGCATTATCATCGACAACCGTAACTTGTACCCCCTTCATTGCCCACCAGATACTGTTGATTCCTGGCATCCCTGTCATGCCAAAACATGGTGCTTCGACTATGCTTCTTATCCCATAAGTTTCATTAATTTTGTCAAATATTTTGTGCAATATTACTCTTTCATAAGTAGTTCCGAGACCTTCATCTCTATCTATCGCAATCATACTACACACTATTATTTTTCTGGTTCCTCGCTACTTCAACTTCTATTTAGACGATATACAGGGTGTGTATTCGACTCTACCTCTTCCGCAAAACTAATATTTGCTCCGAGTTTCTCTGACAAATATTTGCTCACTCTGCTTACGAAACCTGCTCCCTCGTTATTTCTCCAATATTTTATCGGCAGATATTTTTTGACAAACTCAGAACGATAAACCTTCTTGTCTGCGAAATAGAATGTTCTTTTTTCAATTTTCTTCAACAATTCTTTCTCTACTTTTAAATAATTGGGCAGGTGATACATATTGATCCAATAACTTTGATTCAATCTGTGTAAACATTTGATGTCATTGTCGCATGACTTATTTACATAATCATGAGGTCTTCCTGTAAGAATAAAAATGTTTTTTTCATTTTTTGTCAGGTACCAATAGGCAACTCCAAATGTGTATTCCGCAACAAGTATTGAGTCCTGATCCGCAATCTTTTCGAATTGGCCAATTACACGCGTCATCTCCACAGAGTCTCTTTCCATCGGAGCGATAAGCAAGTTATATGACATACCGGCATAAACTGTGAACAGTAACACTGCAACCATGGTCTTGAGTTCGATTTTATTTTTTACGAGAGTATTGATTTGATTCAGTCCGGAGGCGACAAACACACTTAACGGAACAAATGTCAAAAGCAGATGATCACCCGACAGGAGACCCAGATTGAAGATGTACAATAAAAATGGAAGCAAAATAACCATCATCTGAAAGAACACTTTTTTTTCTTTTAAGAACAGGATGACTCCTCCGAACAAAGCTAATATCAGGAAATAATTCATCCCCTTCACATATACTTTAGAGAGATCAACAAGTATTTTTGATACGATATTCATGAACGTTATCTCATGAAAAAATAAGGTCGGCGAATAAATACTCGACCAGACCATCTCCCATATTTCCCGGTGTTTAAAAACCGTCGCAATACCAATTGTAATAAATATTGGCATCGCAAAAAGAACCATTTTGCGTCTGTCATATTTCTTTTCAATCAACATATAAATCAGTACAGGAAACAATAAACAGGAAGTAGGAGTTATGCTTACAGCAATAATAAAAAATAAGCTCGAGATAAGGGGGTAGCCTCGCATAATTGCGAGAAGGGTAATCAACTCAAAGGCTAATTGTGGAACATAGACCTCACCATGTTCCGCAAATACCCAGAACCAGCCGCTAAATAGTAAAGCGCCGGCAGCTGTCAGAGATCGTGGAATTGAGGGAGTGAGTTCATAGCTCAACAGATACATGCCCGCAACTGCTATCCCACCCGATATAACCGACATGGCTGTCAATGTTTGCAGCGGATCCATTCCGATTTTACTGAACACGCTATGAATAATGAACCCTAATGCATAATACCCCATATGGTATGTCGGGCCGTTCAATGTCTGTATGCTGTTAGCATAGACAAAGGTATCCCCATTTGCCGGGTTTTTGATTGAAAAGACTGCTAACAAAGCTGACGTCATAATAAAGATGATCAGACACAGATATACTTGTACATTTATGCGTTCAAGGTTAGATCTCAGAAAATCAAACCGCTGCATTCTTCAGATACCTCAGAAAACTCTGCTCCGTATTAGCGCATTGTACTCCAGTAAGAGACCGGATAGTGCCGACATCATAATACCAATCCTTTGAAATGAGCTGAATTCTGGTGGCCCACTGCTCGCAACCAGTAAGCCTGAAGATCACATACAAGGCGCGGAATAAATGGGGAGATATTGTATAATAATCAGGATAATTTTTTCCGAAATAGAACCGGTTGATGAGGTTCACCAAATCCCGTAAACGGATCGGTGATTCATCGGCCATCGTCATGATTCTTACTTGCAGTTTCTCTTCGTTGATCAGGTTGTTGAACAGCACAGCAAGACTATGAACATCAAGCAAGTGAACCCTGTTTTGTTTCTTTGGCAAAAGTAGTAACCCCGTCTTTACGAGGCTTATCAATGTTGCGGAAAATCCGTCATCTCCCTCACCATAGGTTATTGCTGGCCGAACAATGCAGGCATCGAGGCCCTTTTCAATGAATTCTCTTACTTTAGCCTCGGCGAGAATCTTGGATTTGTGATATTTGTTGTCCCCGTTCAATCGAGTAGCTGTCGTTGCAGGAAGTTCGCTGGGAATCGTGCCGAAAACACCAACGGAACTGCAAAAGACAAATCGCTTTATCTTGTTTCGGAGTGAGGATTCCAAAAGCTTTTCCGTTCCCTTGACATTCACCTCGCCGTAGCTCCCCTGCTTTCCTGCCCCACGGAGAGCGGCTAAATGAATTACATATTTCACCTTATGTTCCCGAAATACGGTGTCCAGCACTTGCCCATCATAAAAGAGGCCTTTGATTAATGAAACTTCTTCCCTTGATAATTCATCTGTATTCTTGTAGTTTTCGGTTTCACGCACAATGGCCACGACTTTGTATTTCCCGATGCGAACAATTTCCCGGGCAACATGTGACCCGATAAAACCTGTTGCCCCTGTTATCAGAACAACATCTTTATCCATTTGCCTTTGCCAAGTTCCATCCAACACGACACAATGTATTTAAATGATGCAGCATATTAGTGTAACTTGCGTTTGCCAGCGGACAATAACACTCCCCCTTTTTTATACGTGAACGCATAGCCCGTGCATCTTCAGAAAACCAAACCTTTCTGAGATCGTATCCAAAATTTCTCAGATTGCCGGCCGACTCGGCCTTTACACAGCACATCCATACATTTCCGTTGGGGGCGATGTGTCCGGACGCAATCCCCGCATAGCATGGTATAACTTGGCGTTTTTCCTTCAAAACCTTCTTTACCATTTGATAATATTCTGTCCTGAATGCTCGTGTAAGTCTTCCGACCCGGTTAAAAGAACTATCTTTCAAATGTGTGCTCAAAAAATCGACGGCAAGCGCATAATCCATTGCAGAAGGGGTGATATCCGCTCCGATCGTCCCCAGTTCCTCTCTTTCCTCTGCGATCTCAGTTACATAAGAATCCGGATTCAAGGACATCAAATGTTCAGAGATGACCGGAAGCCTGGCAACATTAAATCGAGAAATTACCGTATGAATCCCGATTGACAAGTTGGGTTTTTTAAGTTTTTTAAGGTCTTTAAAAGTTTTAAGAGCGCGGTCGTAATTTCCCGAAACCCCGCGGATTCCGTCGTGCTCTGCTCCAATACCGTCTATCGATACATTGATAACAACACTTGTATGACGGCAGTAATCAGCAATCTTACTTGCAACGAAGGGAATCCGCTCCTGGAGGATTCCATTGGTTGGAATATTTATAATCGAGGGACAACATTGATCATAGAGCGCGCAGATCAGTTCGGGAAGATCTCCCCGAAGAAATGGCTCCCCTCCACTAATCGTCGCCCAAAATAAGTTCTTTCCAATATTTCGAAACACCTTTTCCCATTCTTCAAGCGACAATTCTTCGGTCGTTTTTTTGTATATATTGCAGGTTTTGCACTTCGAGTTGCATCTCAGGGTCACGCTGAAAGTCAGGTTCATGGGCAGCAGCTCAGGCCAACCGGTTCTCCGATAAAAATAATAAAAGGGGATTCTGGAAATAAGTTTCAGCATGCTAATCCCACTTCTTGGTTGTCACTGCAATATCCCAGATAAAAGGATTTTTCTTTTTGATGTAATAATCGTAATATCCAAGTACGCGTCCGATGACCTCAAGACCTATCCCTCCGAGAGTCCATAATGTATCTTTTAATTTCCATGTATGCTCCTGCAATAGTATCTTAAGAATCCTCATCGGGTCTGTGGTACTGACGACATATCCCTTTTCATGGGCCAGGTGCTTGTGACCAGCTGCAATCCTTCGTCTCTGCTTTAAAAAATCCTTTACGTTTTCCGGACCTTTATTCCGAACAATAGCATCCGGACAATATCTAAGCTCAAGACCTGCCTCCCTGATAATTGCCTCAATACTGGCCTCATCGACAGCGCTGTCGCGTGGAATCTCGCGGACAATGCAGCGAAATGCTACCAGTTCACCTAATTTGGGAGAACTTAGAGCAATCTTGTGATGCAGGTTCCACATCATGTGTACGACAAATCCGATAAAATTGGCCTTGCTGTTAACGGGAACAGGGCGGGCGCCCGTCATCCCCACTCGTGCATCTGTAAACGGCGCTACCAATCGTTCATACGTTTCCTCCTGGGGAATCGTATCCCCGCTTTCCAGAATATAGATATCTCCGCATGCCTGCGACAGATAATAATTGATAGCTGAGGCTTTCCCTTCCCTTTTAGCCTGTGTCAGAAGACGGACTCGCGAGTCTTTCTTCATATAATTCCTTACAATATCCTCGGTATGATCCGTGCATCCCGAGGCCACCACGACAATCTCTTTCAGGATTCCATGCTTGAAATCCTGCAATAAAGAGGCTTCCAGGAGCTTGCCGATGTTCCCTTCTTCGTTATAAGCCATTATCCCAACCGAAACTGAGTGCATTACTTCACCTGCTGAGAGTCATTCGATCCGACAAATTCTCTGTAATCTTTGAATAAATAAGATGAATGCTTGATGATTTCGATAATAGGCGCTCTGCATCTGAAGGTAAGCCAAAATGCCTCCCATATCACTCTGCGGGATATCTTGGAGTATCCTTGCGCTCTTTCTTTGAAAGTAATTGGAATCTCCATAACTTTGAAACCATTCTTGAAAGCCAAATATGTCATTTCTATCTGGAAAGCATATCCGTCTGACACGACGGAGCCAAGGTCAATCGTCTCTAGTACTTTCCTTCGGTAACATCTGTATCCGGCGGTAAAATCCCAGACGGGTTTCACGACAATGTACGAAACAAATATATTCGCCAGTTTGCTCATTAAAAGTCTTCGAAATCTCCACCCCTCCACCCTGACTCCATTCAAGTATCTGCTTCCAATGACCAGATCAGCCTTTTTGGCTGCTTCAAGAAAATGCTCCAGATATTTCACGTCATGGGAAAAATCTGCGTCCATTTCAAAAATTAGATCAGCTCCTCTGGTCAATGCTTCTTGAAATCCGCGCACGTAAGCCGTGCCAAGGCCAGCTTTCCCGGGGCGGTGGACCACGTGGATTCGAGGGTCTCTTTCACAAAGGCGCTCGGCAATGACCCCTGTGCCATCCGGTGAATTATCATCTACTACGATAATGTTGAAAGATGGGTGTAGTTGTAGGATTTGATTCACTAACTTTTCCAGATTTTGCGCTTCATTATATGTCGGCATCACAATGAATGTGTTCATTTATCAGGTTCCTTGCTGTTTCAAGTGGGTAAGTTCTTGAAGCTGGTCCGTGTCAGTGATAGAGCGTTGGTTCATGAGAGACACGGACCTTCTTCAATTAGCGTTAGGGTTGGCCCCACCGTGGAGGGTGGTGAGCTGTCAGTTCGATTCCGAGAAGCGACGTCTGGACATCGGACTGGACTTTCCCCGGGGAGGCGTTTTCCCTGTCCCTCCTGCGGGCAGGGGGACTGTCCGGTTCACGATACGGAGCCGAAGAGCTGGCGGCATCTGAACTTCTTTCAGCACGAAGCCCATCTGGTTGCCCGAGTGCCGCGGATCCGGTGTGCCCGATGCGGGGTTTTACAAGTGGCCCTGCCCTGGGCGCGACCGGGCAGCGGCTTTACCCTCTTGTTTGAGGCCTTCATCATGATCCTGGCCCAGGCCATGCCGGTCAAGCGGATCGCCGCGCTGCTCGGGGAGCATGACACCCGCCTGTGGCGCGTGCTGGAGCATTACGTCGACCGGGCCCGCGAGCAGGCCGATCACTCCGGGCTGCGGCAGCTCGGGGTGGATGAAACGGCCAGCAAGCGGGGGCACAACTACGTCAGCCTCTTCGTCGATCTGGAGCAGGCCCGGACAGTCTTCGTCACCGAAGGCAAGGATGCCTCGACCCTCGAGCGATTCAAGGCCGACTTGCTCGACCATGGCGGACGTGCCGAGGCCGTCGAGGAGATCTGCTGCGACATGTCGCCGGCCTTTATCTCGGGCATGGAGTCGCACTTCCCGCAGGCCCGCCTGACCTGGGAGCAACCGCCTGCGCTGGCCGAACCCTTCCTGAAGAAATGGTACTTCTGGGCGACCCACAGCCGCCTGGAGTCCATCAAGCAGTGCGCGAAAACCATTAAAAAGCACTGGCAAGGAATCCTCAATTGGTTCCAGTCCCTCGTCAACAACGGCATCCTCGAAGGCATCAACAGCATTATCCAAGCCGCCAAGGCCAGGGCCCGAGGTTACCGCACCATTAAGAACTTCATCACGATGATCTATCTCATCAGCAGCAAACTGGACTTCAGGTTACCCACTTGAAACAGCGAGGAACCTTAATGTATTGTCTGAATCTGATCCTTTAGTGCCTGTGCAATCAGACGATTGGCAAGCGGCCTGTAGTGAACTCCATCTTCGCAAAATAGTTCAACCCGTGAATGTCTTGATAAAAGAAATATCTGACGGGCATCTATTACGTTGAAGCCCCTAGCCTCGATAGCATGAAAAACTTTGGAATACTGATCGGGGAGAATGCGATAAATCCCGCGTCGAGAAAAATCCCGTTCGCCTGGCATCATGATGAATGTCACACTGGCGTCATTCTGCCTTGCAGCTCGTACAAAATCACTCATGATCGTTACAAGAAGATCTCTGGACTGCTCGTCATGCCTAAAATAATCGCATAAATTGCTCACTTTACGGAAGGCATAGAGAACGGCATTGGAAATAGGGAAAAGACCCATCCGGCAGTAATCGCCGAAAGAATCGTAATAGTGATCGTTTTTACTCAGAAAATCAATTAAATGACGACTCTGAGGAACATTGGCAAGCTGAACCCTAGGCTGGACTGGAATTAATCTCAGTTTACCATCTGCAAGTTCATATCGAGGCTTTATATACGGCATATTGGTTTCTTCACGCGCTCGTAAAGGTATATAGTGATTTTTTAGCCCTCCTATAGAGCCGAGGTCCAGACCTACGACCAGATATTTTGCACGATACTTGTAAAGTTCGTGTTTGTAGAATAGTAGGCATTGGTCCATTGAGTATAGCATCGTCCCAAAATTGAGGGCTTCTATATCTGCATTTTCAAAATACCCTGTAATAGTCTCGTCATTCTTCACGTGAGTGCCGCCGTTCACCATTGAACTACCGAGAAATAATATTCGTTCTGATTTAAGTGGACCCTTAGATAAATGTTGCGTGGTACGAGCACCCCGGGCATCTATAACCCAATTATCCTTTGCGACGTTGGGCCTATTTCGCCAACCACTGTATTGATCAGGGATGAGATATGCGTCATTCTCTAGAAACCTGTGAGTCGCTGCGATAGATTGCGGGCCTAGATACCACGACAAGTATTTCGTCTTTGTAATGATTTCAGGCAATATTACAATTCCGGCGAATTCAAACAGTAACTCTATTACTATGAACCAATATAGAACGGGAGCGCTGCGCCGCATGTTTCGCAGATGCGCCAAGATCGAAGATTTCTTCCAAATCGCAACACACATATGGGTGAAAATCCTTAAAACTGGAAATATATGAATGGGCTGGGCTTTTCAGGCACAAAATGAAAGATCAGAACGATCATGCCGGCATAAGCGGCGGCCCGAATATATATATATCGCTTTTCAATCCTGGCCCAACTGACCACAGCCCAACCGTACAAGTGATCGACAATGAAAGCCCCAAAGCCTAATAATACCGGAGGCGCTAAAAGCAGATTCTGTGAAGATCCGTTCATGAACAATGCCCTGAGATAGATCATGGCCGATTCAAACGTCGACGCTGAGAATAAGATCCATGCCATGCAGACAAGAATCTGTGTATAACTCCAGCGTATTACTGTAGCAAAGCGACTACCCATCGCACCAATGACATCCCGCGAGATCAAATCAGTCATGCTGTTTAACCACCTGTCAATCACCAAAAATAAACCATGCACCCCTCCCCAGACAACAAATGTCCATGATGGACCGTGCCAAAGGCCACAGATGAGCATCGTAAACTCAAGGTTTAAAACCGTCCGCAAGGATCCCCTGCGGCTGCCTCCCATGGGGATATATACATAGTCACGAAAGAACGTAGACATCGTGATGTGCCATCTTCGCCAGAAATCAGAAAAACTTGTTGCGAGGTAGGGAAACGTGAAGTTCTCCGGTATTTTTAATCCCAGAATCTTTGCCGAGCCTATCGCCATGTTCGAATAGCCTGAAAAATCAGCATATATCTGGACTGCATACCCGAGCATAGCCACCCATAATGTAGCTGCGGAATATGCCTCAGGGTTGTTCATAACCGGGTTCACCAAGTAAATGGCGAGGTTGTCCGCAATAACAGCCTTTTTGAAATAACCTGTCAGAAACCGGATACAACCGTCCTCTAAATTTTCTATCCGAAATGTTCGCTTCTCTGACAGGCTGCCCATGAAATCGTGTGCACGGGCAATAGGACCCGCAAATAGTTTGGGAAGAAATGTGACAAAAGTTAAAAACGTAAGAAATGACGCGGTGTCTTTACTTCTACCGAAATATAGATCCAGCGGATAAGTCATCGCTTGAAAAGTGAAAAATGAGATGCCAACAGGAACTAATATCTGGAGTTCAAAGCTGGTAACATGCCATCCAACAGCATTAGCCAGAACAGCAAAGCTGCTGACAAAAAAATTGGCATACTTAAAATACCCGAGTAGGCCGATACTCGTGAATGAGGCAACGAATAACCAGGCTTTTCGCCGTGTGACAGACCGCGCAGAAGCAATATTATTACCGCAGTAATAATTCACAGCGATTATAACAAGAAGCAAAATGGGAAAATGCCAATCAACCCATGCGTAAAATAGCAAACTACTTGAGGAAAGCAGCAGGTTTTGCCTAAACTTAGAAACTTTCCAGTAGAATGAAAAAACCAGTAAAAGAAAAAGACAATAGAAAAAGAGGGTATTCATATCGGTTTCTATCTGTGGCTCAGGGCTCCGTCGTTTTTCGATCTATAAAGCATTCCTCTTCTGGAAAAACAGCAGTGACCAGATGAGTGTGTCGTGCAGCTCCCAACCTGAGAAATGCGCGTTTAGAACTTTTCTTACGATCTCCTGATGGAACAAGCCTTGCTTCCTAGGCGTAGGCCTTTAGATCATTTTTCAGCCACTGGGCCATGGGCTCCACCTATTTTACAACAGTGGATTTCGAACAAAAGAAAACGCGTGTATGGGACGTGATATGGATGAGACGATGATGAGGTTGAAAAAAATGTGCAGTTTAGCTCCGAGACCGATTTAGCTCATATTCCAGTACCTTTTTGATCCCCTCTTCCGCGGAGACAAAAGGTGTCCAGTCCAGCTCATCCTGTATCTTTGAAGAATCATAAAAGATATTTTTCTGGGAAGAAGTCATCCGGTACCTTGTGAGGAAAGGCTTTCGCCCCATCAAGGAAAATAACTTTTCCTGAATGTAGACTGCAGAATATAAGAGACTGTAAGGGATGTACAGACAGGTAGCTCTCGGGTATAACTTTCTCACCAACTTGTTCATGTAGTCCCTTTTAGTGATCCTCTCAGAATCAACGACGTTATAGATTCCGCCGGCACGGTCATTATTTTCTATTCCTCTTACAATCGCTTCTACGAGGTTATCAATATAGACAAACGGAAGAACAAATTTCCCGTTCCCGATCACGGCAAAGAGTTTATTCCCGATAGAAAAACCCATCATGGGAGTGAATATTTCCCCGCCCGGCCCCCATATGGTCCCCGGACGCAGGCTGATGATCGGCAAGGATCCTTTAGCGATGGCCTCGGCAACAATCTGATCCGCCTTCAGTTTTGACCAGGAATAAAAGCCCCTTTGCTCCGGGAAACGTTTGAGGGGCGCTTTCTCACTGACAACAGCACCTTTTTTTATGCCGGCAACGTCGTAAACGGCGCAGGAACTGATGTAAATCAATTTCCTGACGCCTGCCTGCCGACACTGTTGAAGGATATTCTCCGTCCCCCGGATCGTGCTCCACTCTCCTTCTCTTTCATTACCCGCCGTATCCGCGGCGGCATGAACAACAATGTCAATGTTGTTAAAAGCCGGATGAAGTGATTCGAGATCGGCCACATCACCGAAAAAGATCTCAACTCCACACGTTTTCAGTTTTTTCGTATTCGAGAGTTTCCTCACCAGGGTCCTCACCGGGTAGCCTTTCTGCGCCAGCACCTCTATGAGCCTTGACCCCAGAAAACCGCTTGCCCCGGTAACCAGTATTTTCGGCAACTCTTCTTTGACGCCCGGTTGTTTTACCTGGATAACGGGTTCGAAATCCAACTTGATATTTTTTACCTGTTTGAAGATCTCTTCCATGGTATCCAAGACCACAAGTGCCTGCTCCTTCGAAACAGGCACAGAACCCTGCCCTTTGATACAGTCATAGAAGCGGTGAATCAGATTCTGCATGCCATGGTAAGGCTTGAGCCTGCCCCTGAGGAAATTCCACACATTGGCCGCGGTGGAAAAAAAGAGCTGCCTGCTCTCGCTGACATTGTAGATCACCTTCTGCGCTGCCTTGGGAAGACCGCTTAATGGATGAAACACCGTCGTCATCGTATTGAAATCCACCTGCACCATGCCGCGAGTTCCATAAACGCGTACAAAATGGAAATGGGGTTTTGCGGCAAAAGAAAAAATGAGCGAGCCGGCACATATTTCACCGTCTATGAGTATCCTCAGCTCATCGGATATGTGCTGCGGCATTTCGCCATGGGATCTTTCCACTACCCTGATTTCACGGGGTCGCCCGGTATAGGGCAGCATCACATACAGGGGGTGGGACATGAAATCATGGAAAACGCCGCCCGGCATTGAGTAAAGCCATGGTAGAACATTGGGGGCCGGATACCTGCGGAATGCGTCAATCCGGGTGTTCAATCCGTAGTAGCTTTCCACGTTGATGATTTTGCCGAGGCGGCCGTCTTCAACTAACCTTATCGCCTTAATCATGCAGGGATCGAAAAAATGGTTATGCATGGGGCAGATCTTGACGCCTCTCGCTTCAGCAAGGTCGTATAATTCCCGCGCCTCTTGAGCGTTCAGAGTTAAGGGCTTTTCTATTAGAACGTGGAGGCCTTGTTCGATTGCCTCTTTTGCGACGGCATAGTGAGTGGGCGGAGGGGTCACGATGTGAAGGACTTCAGGCCGTGACTGCTCTATAAGCGCCTCGATCCTGCCGAAATAGCGCGGAATCCTGTGCTTCAAAGCGCAGTCCCTTGCTTTTTCCTCGTCGAGGTCAACAACACCTACAATCTCAGCCCCGGGATATGCCCTGGTAAAATTTACGTGGTAGTCCGAGTTCAGCCCGCAGCCGACGATACCGATTCTCATGTTATTTTTCCAAGGGGGTATTTGAGGAATAATGACAGTCTGAAGGTAAGGTTGCTGAACGATGGTATTTCAAAAAATTGAGCTTGTACGAAACAACAATTGACATCCCTCGTTTAATGAATCAAACATAGACACTAACTTTAAACGAAGGGAGAACTTCATGCATGAAGTTACCTCATGGGACCCATAAAGCTCTTCCCATCTTCTTGGATCCCATGAGGCTTACAGTTTGAAACATTATATCCAGCTACTGCGGTAGTATTCGCAACCCAGTCGGAGCCGCCGGCGCTGTATGAGGAGGTGTTGGCGCTGGCTGTGGTACTGGTTGTGGTGAACCCCCCGGTGTTCCTGTTCCGACTGTGAGTTCATCTATCCACATTGTCTGTAATTGTGGAGAACCGTCACCTATATAGGGAGCAATAACAAAAGTCCTCCATTTCAGGTTCGGATTCTGCCCGTTCCTGTAAATTCTGTTTGTGGCATTATAAACACTTACTCCATTCACCCACATCTGCATTATCCCATCGGCAACAGGAAGACCGTTAGTAACCGTATTCATTTTGAAGTATGTTTCAATGTGATACCAGGTGTTCAATGCAAACGTAATCGAGGGGGCATAAAAACATCCTGAACCACACACCGCCGGGGAATTAAGCAAGTCCTGGAGTATCAGATATGCCCCTCTCCCATGAGGTTCGATGTATGTATCAAGATAATTAGCTGCCAAGCCTCCCCAATGGTCATCCCGGTCAGAGAGGATATACACCAAGTGTGGATGATAGCTCTGTCCTGAACCTACCCAATCGTTGTTAAATCGCCAGTACATTGATACATAAAGGCTGTCGGTTGCGGTAAAATCCTTCCGGCATACTCCAAACCCTCCTTGAGAACCTTGTGACCACGTAAATCTTGCTGATCCAGATCCCGAGTATTTGACTGACGTATCTATTGTCACGCGCGGATCATCGAACCATCCACGAAACGATAAATTACTGTCATCAAAACCTTCTGTAAAGAGTGTGCTGGTTGCGCCAGGATCGGGGGCTGGGGCTGGGGCAGGAGCGGGGGCAGGTGCGGCATCGGGACCAACATAAGTAGTGCTTAACACATAATCATCAAACTCAATCGCCTGCCAGCCTGTCTGAAATGCAGACTCTGCATTTCTGTTACCCGTACCAAAAGATGTTCTCCGCAAATACTCCGACGTGGTAGAACCATAATTTACGTTCGTCGCTGAGTATTTCAGAACCCCATCCAACCAAAACTGCAATACTCCATTCGAACTTCCTGTTGTATTTAATTTAACGCGCAACTCGTAACAATGCCATTGCCCATCCTTAGGTAAATCTTGCGGTTGAAGCAACTCAGCCCACTGATTGTCGCCATCAGCTTTATAAGCACCTATATATGCATCATTCCGAAAAGTACCCAGACCATGCCTTTGAAGAAAATTAAGATAAATCTGTTTCCGATAAGAACCGCCCGACCCGAAATTCCATCTCCACAACTTTAAATAATCAAAATTCGTCATGTTGAATCCAGCAGGAATCTTCATATACCAGCGCATATAGACATCGCGATACAGATCCGTACCGAAATCAAAATTAAGAAGGCCATAAAACGACGTATCATCTGGAAACTGCCCCTGTTTCCATGACTTTAGCGAATTCCCTGTCCGGCCACCCGCTGTTATTTCTCCCCCATAGTGAGTAACACCACCATAGGTAGCTGACCTGCAAGCAGACAAAGACGCCCAGCCCGAAGGCGGAGACTGACTGCAATTCCACCCACTTTGTATATTATCAAAATTTTCAGAAAAAATAACCGCAGAGGGGGCAACAGATGGAATTAAAATAGATAGTATTGAAATCATCAAAAATGAAATAACATTTTTTGCAAGCATCTATTCCTCCTGTTTTTTCACTACATCTGTTCGTTTAGGTTTTTATGTCTGGAAGTAATGAGAGGTAAGATGAATCGACTACAGCGTGCTGTAATTGGATGCATATGTCAGCACCTCAAATGTTTCTTCTGCTCGAGCGAGATGCAGCATGTTGAGATGCTGACATCGCTTGGCAACCCTGCTGCCGTGTCCCACAAAATTGCCGGACTTAGGCCAGAAGCTTTGCGTCCCCGTCTTTCGACTGGTTTGCCTTTTTCAAGTTTTTTTGCAGTTGTTATATCGTCAACAACAGCTAAAAACTTAAATAACTGCAAAACAGCCATTTCATCGTGTACGATTCCTGATTTATTGTTATTTCGTATTGAATTGACCACTTACTTTTGATAAATTTCCGTACATCAGATTTTTGAGCAAGTGTTATACCAGAAACGATGCAACTTCATAATGTATTGAATTATATAACATTTTCTAAAATATAATCACAGACATAAATTTTTTACCGTGTTTTTGTGAAGGCTTTTTTATACATAAATTATTGAGGAAATATTGAATTGGCTTTGTTTACATAAACTTACAAAATGTTGGGTTTTTCCTTCACTAATATAATATTGAGTCAAATATGTCAAATGTACAACCACTTACGGGTAGACTTGCGTTCGAGCGTCTCATGATCAATGCCCTATCAAGCTCAGAAATAAATCCTGGTATCGACCGACGCATTGTTTAATTGAATAATGCTTCTCTACAACCTTTTTAGCAGCTTGCCCGTAATTGTATCTTAATTCCTCGTTTTTCAATAATTCGGCCATTGCGTTTTTCAACGCCTTACGATCGTCCAATTCAACCAGAATTCCACTTTCTCCATGAGCGATGACATCCCGTATACCGGGAACATGAGTTCCGACGACAGGAAGCCCCGCGCTCATTGCTTCAAGCAAGCTTACCGGCAAACCCTCCCTGTAAGAAGTGAGACAAAACACATCGGCGATTGACAATAAATCCTGTACATCGTTTCTGTGTCCAGTGAGTATGACTTTATCTTGCAAATTATGCTCTTCCAGATAGCTTCGGACATCACCCTCAGAGTTCTCCGGATCACTTTCAGTGCCCTGCCCTATCAAAAACAACCTCACGTTATCATATTCTTTGAGAAGTTCTTTGAATCCCCGGAGAAGAAACAAATGGTTTTTTACCTTCCTGAAATTTGCAACCGTCATCACTACCTTCGTGTCAGAAGCCAGGTCAAACTCATTTTTGATCTCTCTGATATCTCGAGTTTCTTTGCTGCCTTCAATATCATCAACCCCGTTTCTGATCGTGATTGCATTCTCTTCCCGCAGATTATATTTTTCACGGAGAGCTTCTGTGACATCGTCGCTTACTCCCGTGATGCAATCCAGTTGACTTGAGAGCAGTCTCCCAATCAACTTCCATCTAAGAGGCACCTGTTCTACTTCCCAGCTCGAATGCTCCGTATAAACAAGCTTGCGACGATTGACTATCTTGCAGGCATAAAAAGAGTAGAACATTGAGACAAAGTGATGGGCATTTACGATGTGAATATTATTCTCACGAATTATTCTTGCCAGCGTCCGCATCGCAGATAAGTCTGCCGCCCCATCTTTAGGAATCTGGTACAGCCGTATGCCCTCTCCCTGGAATGCATCTCTGAATTTCTCATTCCCATAAAAGTTGAAGTACGCTAGAGAAACGCTGAAAAGGTCTCTGTCCAGTCGCGAGGCTACGTCGTAAACGAGGGCTTCGCTTCCGCCTTTCTCGAGTTGCGGTATAATAAAAAGAATGTTTATTTTTTCTGTTTCGGATTTTTTATTCATTTACAGCTTCCGCTCAGTTCTTACCCAGAATTTCCTTCCTATGCCGGCGACTGATAACAGATCGAGTCCGGATTTCCATATCAGGAAAACTGGCGCGAACAAAAGAGCCGTTAGTTTCTTTTTTCTATTTTTCACGTACACTATTCCAACAAGAAAGAAAGCAAGCTGTAAAATAATGAGCACACCTAACCATACAACAAATAACTGTCGATGGCCGGAAATAGGAATGACCATTGAAAAAACAAAGGTCACAATTGTCAGGCTGATACCAAGTGACGGATTTGGTAACAATAAGGGCATGGCCGAATCCATTTTCATAATACTGCCACTTTTTATTCCGTTAAAGAACAGCCGGATTCCGTATTTCGCGGCTATCGCAAATCTGCCGCTCGACCATCTCAGCCTCTGTGAGGTAGCCTGCTCAAGATCAATAGATTCCCGGTGATAAACACGGGCTTTGTTGACGAATGCAATTCGTTCACCCCTCATTACCAATTTTGCATAATATTCCCAATCCTCGCCCACGGTGAAAGCATCCCACCCATATCTGTCAATTACATCGCGCACAAAACACATGCCATTTCCCATCAAATTCAAGGAGAGGCCGATTTTTTCTTTACCGGGGCCCAGCACCTCGTTACCGAGGGTTCTTGACACATCCATAAGGCGCGTGAACCAACTATCGTCAGGATTTGCAACTCCATTGAAACATTGTATAATTCTCGCGCCCTGTTGAATTGCTCGATCCAATTCTCGCAAGACAGCTTCATCAACGATGCTATCTGCATCTATTATAAATACGGCGCCGTAGGACTCATTTTTCAGGTATTCCAGTCCATATTTGATTGCATAACCTTTTCCTGCTAAGCTGCGATCCTCCCTTTTTAATGCCCTGAAACCTTCCCGCTCTGCTATCATTACTGTTTGATCGGTGCAGTTGTCTGCTACAACCAGGACATCATACAGCTCCTTCGGATAATCCTGATTGCGTACACTCCTCAGTATTCTTCCTATGAGCAATTCTTCATTGTGCGCAGGAACAAGTATTTTGAATATTGTCGCAGGTGTGGCTTGGGCGGGAGTCCTTTTCGGAACAAGAAAATGAATGAGAATTAGAGATAAATTGTAAAGAACATAAAAAGACAGATACAAAGCAATTATCAATATTATGAACTGAATGACTAACATTTTTTAGCTTGCGACTACCCTAAGGTATTCATCTTCTATCTTTTTTATCCACTGGTTAACTCCATATTGAATCTGCGCAGTCACGCGGGCTTCTCTACCGAGCTTTAGTCTGAGATTTTCGTCTTCATATAACATGCAAATTGCATCGGCAATCTCATGAGCATTTCCCGGACGGACCAGCAGTCCATTTGCCCCCGACTTTATGATGTCGGGAACGCCGCCGACTTTTGATGCAATCACAGGTAAGCCGTGTGACATAGCTTCCAGCAATGCCATAGGGGTTCCCTCTGTAAGAGATGGTAATACAAATACATCCATTGCCGGAAACCAGCGTTCAACATCACTCAAAAAACCTGTAAATAAAATGAAATCCTGGAGCATCATTTTTGATGATACTTTTTCCAGTTCCTTTCTTTCCTTTCCATCACCAATTATCCATATTTTGAACGATTTATTTTTTTCCTTCAGAATTGCGCCTGCTTTGATAAGGTATTCAATTCCTTTTTCTCTGCTTAACCTTCCCACATAACCAATAATAATATCATCCTCACTCACTGAGAGCTGCCTTCTTTTTTCAATTCTCAAAGCGGATATTTCGTCCTCGCTCAAAGAATTTTCCACAGCATTAGCTATTGTTATAATATTCGATTCTCTTATGCCGTCACCCAAGAGCTCCTTTCTTATCTGATCTGACACAGCAATAATTCTATCGCAAAAGCGCAAAGATAATTTATCTAATTTGCTGTATATTTCTAAATTAATGTCATTAGAAATGAAACCATGGCAGGTCGCAATATGAGGGATGTTATGTAGATGACTTGTTACACTGCCAATAATATCCGCGAAATAGCCATGTGTGTGAACAATATCGAATTTTTCCTCTGATAATATTCCATGAAGTATATACAGGCATCTCAACACCCTGAAATAATCTCGGCCTTCACTTACAGGCCTTTTAGCTACTGGAATCGCTCTACTGGCATATCCTATATCGTTTAATGCTTTGACGAATGTATTGCTTGCTTCCCATGGCCTAATCAAAAGGATTGGATGAACTTCATAGCACTCCCGGTTCACATTTTTTAGAAATAACAGGTTGACTTTTTCAGAACCTCCGTATTCTACAGGTGTTAGTATATATGCAATTTTTGTCATGGCTTCAAACAGCCAGTCTCCTGTTAAAAGGACCCAGAGCTCTTATTCTCTCTACCTCAACAAATCCAGCCCTCTTTATGCATTTTATGGACGGGATATTAAATTCGTGTATTACACCCATGACTTTTTTATAACCTTCTTCCTGCAAGTCCTTTGAAATATATGCCATCATCTTTGCAGAGAGCCAAATTCCCCTGAATTCCGGCATTGTTGTATTATAATTTAATTCTGCAATCCCATCCCTCAAAATAAGGAATCTGCTGTAATCGCCTCTAAACAGGACCCAATGGATGTAAGCAACTTTATCATCTTTGAGAGCCAGGTAACATGTTTTCGCGTTATAAATTCTGTCATAATAAAACTCCCTGGGGAGATCCATCCCTGTTCTTATTTTTTCCAATTCTTCCATTGTTGGCTTTACAATCCTAAAATCGGTGTCGAGGTTATGATCACGCAATTCTTTTGTAAGATCATTTTCATATACTATAAAGGTATTAATTCTTATGCCACTATAGTACATAAATTTCAGAAGACTTAGAGGCGAGCGACCATAATGGTGATAGGCAGTCTTTTTGAAATTACTGGTCGTCGATAACAATTTTTTTAAATACATTTACACTCTTTACTATTGATTTGTTTTCTGCATGGGCGAATAATGAAATTCAAACAAAATAAATGAATTCGATGTCTGCGAGTAACGCTGTTTGGACTGCGTATTTAGCATTAGCGATATCACACCTGCTACAAGAGAACCTGCTTTCAGTCTTTGAGGAGTAAGAATATCGATACAAAAGAAATTATAATTCCTATTATTCTTGTTATGCTAAATTGTTCTCCTGACAGGAAGCCAAAACAGACTACAATCGCTACAGTACTGACGGTCATGATTGGAGATATTTTCGATATGTCGAAATATCTAAGAGCTAAATAATAGCATAGAAATGCTACCGAATACGAAAGCAAGCTTATGGCTAAATACAGCAACCATTTCTTGCTCAGGACTTCAGTCGAGCTCCCCACTTTTAATACTATCTGCGCCATAGAAGTGGTTGCTATTCCTACAGCTACATAAAATATTGGACTTATGACTATATTCATATGCTTTTCTCTTTTATGATGTAGTTTGGCCTACTTTTTGTCTCAATGAACATCTTGCCCAAATATTCACCCAGTATTCCTAAGAATATTAATTGAATTCCGCCGAGGAACAGTACCGACATCAAGATCGACGTCCAGCCTAAAATAGCCGCATTCAATACAAATTTTGCATATATGGCATATATGGCGTACAAAAATGAACACAATGAAAAAATAAATCCCAGGAATATTGACGCCCTCAGGGGCAAGATACTAAAAGATGTTATCCCTTGAACTGCAAATCCTACCATTTTGCTCAAGGAGTACTTTGACTGACCAGAGTGTCTTCTCTGTACTTTGTATTCGATACCTGATTGTTTAAAACCCAACCACGATACTATACCTCTGATAAATAACCAATTCTCCCGAAATTTTATTAACTCGTCCACAACTTTTCTGTCCAATAATCTAAAATCAGCGGATCCAAGAGGAATGTCAACATCTGATATTTTGTTAATTATATTGTAGAATATTTTTGACGTAGTTCTTTTCATTAAACCGGTATTTGTAGAATCTTCTCTTAGTGTGTATACAACATCATTTCCTTCTTTCCATTTATCAATCATCCTTGGGATCAACTCAGGTGGATGCTGCATATCAGCATCCATGCTGATTACGCAATCTCCTTTTGCGTGATCTAATCCTGCTTTTAAAGCCTTCTGATGTCCAAAATTTCGCGAGAATGAAATATATTTAATATTATTCCCGTCTCTTGTTAATTTCTTTATATTTTCCAATGTTGCGTCTGTACTACCATCATCAATAAATATTATCTCATAATCTCCCAAATCTTCTAATTGTTCCGAAATGCATTTTGTTATTAAATTGATATTTTCTGCTTCATTATAGGCGGGTATTATCACAGATATCATTAGTTCTCTCCTGAATATTATCCATCATAATTCTGTAAATGTCTGTTTTATATGTTGAATATACACGTTCGTAATATTTATTATTCTTAAATTTATCTACTGCTTTTCCATACAATTTATTTTCCAATTCACCCACATATAAATATTCAATCTTATATCGTTTTATCATAGTCAATGCTTCTCGTTCATCTCCAGTAGCGAACATTTGCCTGACTTCATGAAATCGGTTATTAACTTCGTCACTTTTACCATGCTCTTGACTTGATACTTTCCACTCACCAATAGAAGTCCTTCTTTCAGCAAATATAGGAATTAAACTGTAGGAATATTTGGGTGCTTTTATGTCGTCACTTTCGGGATAATTCGGCTCTGCCTGAATTATCGCATTACACGGTAAATTATTCTTTATCCACTCGGCAGCCTCCATATCCGATTTTCGCACATAAGTAGATGGCTTTGATATGTTGGATGCGATGTAATTATCTGTTATCAATGTGGGTATAGCCAGAAGCATAACCCCGATAGCGAAAGATATTGAATATTTGAATTTTTTCATATTATCCAAATAAAAGGCCGACAACACCAGCAGACCAAGAGGCAATATTCTTGTTGCCTTAAAAAGACCGAAATGCGGCTCCGTCGGATTTTGTATAAAAAAAGTAAAGACGAGGCCTACTAATAAAAGAATGCAGTAACTACCAATGCAATCATTTTTCTTCTCGTCATTCTTAAAATATACCACCGACCCCATAATACCGAAGATAAACAGCGGTCCGTATGTTATTAAAAAATAAAAAGGTCCGGAAAGAATAGCAATCTTATTAGTTGCCAATTGAAGTGCTTTACTTCCCGTTTGAAAATCATACATCTGTATTGAAAAAAATACCCCATATATGAAAGCAGCAAACAAAACTGCAAATAAATGATTTATCCCGATTGTAAATCTTGCGTTAGACTTTTTATAGACAGCAAGCACACCCGTAATTAAAAACCATGCAAAGAGCATAATACCATTCGACGCTTCAATACCGAAAAGCAGCCCCAAAAGTAGCCCCATAGTTCCGAACTTATATAATGATCCTTCTTGACGGTATAATGATAGAATCAACAATATTACAGCTATCGCCAAAGTGCCCTGAGGTTCAACTAGAAAGAATCTGTAAATGCTATGTGAAAAACCTGATAAATTATCTAAATTATAACCAAACAACTCCACCGACGCTTGCTCTGTAATCCAAACATAAGATTTTAATCCGACGTTATATAACCCAACATAGCTATAGCAACATAAAGCAAGTAATGTCACCAACATCAGATTCTTCTTTGCACCGATGATACTTTTTAAAAAAAATATTAATGCGGCCACAGTTAAAATACTGTAAAATATTTGGGTGATCTGGAGAATTTGCTTTATATTGAGCTTTATTGCACTTATATTGTGAATGAACGCAGGATATACATATGCCAGCCAATAGTAACTCAGTTTTTCACCTGCGAAAAAAAAGCCTTGCAGCGGCACGCCCCGACTCAGACTATCGACATGTACCATCCTGTTTATGAAATCATGTCCAAAAAGCCATGCATATAGATACTTATCACCGACGAGTACACCCAGGTTTTTGAATGGGTAATAAAAAAATATGGTAACAATAATAAGTCCTATCGGTAATACGATATCACTCGCAATGCCTGGACCATGGGTAAATGCATTACCGTGCAATTGTTTAACGTAAAGAGTAATGAATAACACACAAGGAATGACAAATATCACCATGAATATTAATGTTATGTTCCATCCCCAATTGTAAACAACCACTGCAGTAATAAGAGGTGAAAGAGCAAGACCCGACACGCTGCCCCAGACAAACCCCTCGAGCAATAACCCATACTTGTAATATATAGGGAGCATAATGATATGTCCCCACATCGGAATTACTAAAAATAGCGCTAAACATAGCAAGACATCAAAAAAACTATCACTCACAGTAGATAATAAGACAAAGACTGCCACTATTATCCATAGTAAATAAAGACCTGGTAATGCCCTTTTATAATTCTGATTCTTTATTGCTTCTTCGGCAAGTTGCATAATTCTGCATTGATGACAGAAGCACCGGATATGAAATATAAGATGGGAGAGTATGCTTGTGGAAGGAAAAAGGCCGTGACTGCGAAGGCCAAAAGGCTTAACAGTGTGAACTTGATACGTTCAATGTTAATGTTGAATACGTTACTGTATTTGCGTTTAAAATGACGATATTGTTTGTATTGCGATAAAAATATACACGCATAAAAAAAGAAGCCTATTAAACCCGATTCCAGAAATACCTGTAGAAAAGAATTATGCATAGAATGCCAATCACTAATTGCACGTCCAGCTACATAATTGCTGCACCCGGCCCCGACACCCAAAATTGGATTTTTCATTCCTTCCGGTAGAAGCTCAATCCAGGCCTGAAGGCGACCAGGGTACTCGCCCAAATTTTCATCAACCCGTGCCTCCTTACTAATTGTCATGATTCTATTCTTGTAACTATCAGGCGCAAGTGACCAGAAGAGTAGCGCCGCTATCACGATGAGTATAATGTAACGTCCCCTCTTGCCTCCTTTCAGCATCAGAAAACCTATCGTTACCGCACACAACCCTAAAAATCCGCCCCTCGAATAGGTAAGCATAACAGCACAAACTGTTACAATTATACCAAGGATGGAAAATAATTTGTATTTAGCTGTCAAATAGTAATACAACATGAATGGAAGCGTTACATTGAACAACATTGCAAGATCATTCGGGTCTCCGAATAATCCTCCTTCCAATGCCATAGCCCTGTTACTTACAATCTCACCCTGAACGAACGTCTTTCCATAGATACCATAGTTTACTATCGTTATAACTGCCATGCCTATCCCGCAAGCCGTGAAGATAGCCAAAATGAAATCTTCTCTTTTCTCACTATCAATAATCTTTACCATGACCAGCAGGACACACAGATACTTGACATTGGCTTCTATTATCTGAAGAGTAGAGCCGCGATCGTGGGACACAAATATGCTAAGCATGATTGCACTAAAATAACCGAGCATTGCAATAACAGTCGAATTTTTCCATGCTCCGACATTCTTATATTTCCCAGCCGTCAATATATAGCCTATCAATAAAACGGCACCCGAGATCAATACTATTCTTATTTCCCCTAACAACGGGACGAATGTGTACGCGGCAGGGAAAAACGTGAAGACTATGTAAATTGAAAGTGCAAGTATTGGAATACTAAAAACACTTTCTTTTTTGGTTCTCACTGGCGCCAGTTTCATACAAGAAACACAGAATATCAAATACACTGTAACTGCGTATCTATAACTTGTAAAAGTTGGAATCTATACAAACAGGTATGATCGAAAAAGATGCAGTCAGCCTCCTTTTCGACTAAGGAGTTTTTCACAACAAAAAAACTTACTAAGGAGGACAATAGGACCGTTTCTAACTATACAGGGGTTTATAATTGACAAAGATGCTCTGCTCAAGACGATAATTTCACTGCATCAATCCATGTTGGATTTCTATCAACAAAAAGCTTGAACCAGAGCTCGAGATTCAGAAGCTGCCATAATGGCAGACTCAGATCATCTCTCGAGCACGCTTTTTTCAAAATTTCGGGCATTATGATCCCTCGATCCAGACTCTCTTTTGACAGCAGAACCTCGTCTATTGTATTTCTTACATTTTTGTCAGACCAGAATTTAGCGGGGACCGGAAATGGCTTTTTATCCCTCCTTTCAACTACGGATTGCGGCAGTAAGTATGAGGATACCTCCCGCAGAAGGTACTTTGGTATTAGGTTCTTCACCTTTTGCTCCGGGGGGACAGTCGCAAGGTATTCAATGATGCGATAATCAAGCAGCGGCACTCTTGACTCTATCGATACAGCCATGCTGGCCCTGTCTTCTAAATGCAACAATCCCGGCAAGTAAAGACGAAGGTCATGATAGAGACATTTGTCCAGAGTGCTGGCGTATGCTACTTCCTTAAACGGTTCAACATAACTATCTTTGGGAGTATATCCATCTAATATTTCAATAAAAGAGTCGCAAAATAATCCACTATCACGAGGTTCGGAGCCGCAGTGCAGTTGAATCCATTTGTCCTCGAGTGATAATGCTTTCCTGACCAGTCTTTTCTTAACTGCTTCGTACGCTCTGCGTGGACTTCGAGAGGCCAACAGCAAACCGAGCCTTCTATAAAATGATCGCTGCCCGGATTTGTCAGGATCTGAATGTACGTCAAACATATCCATAGAATCAAAAGCAGCCTGGAATTGAGCTGGATAGCCCGCGAAGACTTCATCACCTCCATGCCCAGTCAGCACGACCTTCACATGTTTTGACACAAAGCGCGAGCAGGTATAGTATGCAAAACCTCCCTCTGTCGCCATCGGAACATCCATATGCCATATGAGAAACGGCAAAAATCGGGTAATATCAATAGCAGGTGGTGTATTTTCATTGTATTCCGCACCTACATATTGAGCGACAGCCTTAGCATGGGGGGTCTCATCTATATGTGGATCGTCCGAAAATTTTATAGAAAACGTTTGCAAAGATTCACAATGACGCGAGGCAAAACCTACCACGCTGCTGCTGTCAATACCTCCACTCAGATGACAACCTACCGGCACATCGCTTAGACAATGCAGCTTCACAGCATCATCCAATAAATGGAATAACTCCTCTCGCGTTTCGTCAATCTCTCTTGATCTATTGTAATCAAATACGAGGTCCCAATACTTTCTGAGCCGAAAGTTCTTGTTGCCCATATCTAATGTCAGATAGTGGCCAGGCATAACTTCCTTGATAGTTTTGAATACCGTTTTACCGGCCAGCGCCCTGCCGGCAAAAAAGTAATCGGAGATGGCCTGATAATCTGGCTCCCGTGGAACACTTGGATCTTCGATAATAGCCTTTATCTCCGAAGCCAATATCAACTTCTTGTCATCTATGTAATAATATAAAGGTTTTATCCCGGCCCGGTCCCTTGCCGCAAACAGTTTTCTGATTCTTTTGTCCCATAAAACAAAGGAAAACACGCCGTTGAATTTACTTAAGCAGCTCTCCCCGTCTTCCTCGTACTGATGTATGATCACTTCTGTGTCGGACGTTGATGAAAGAACATGTCCTTTATTCTTGAGCCCAGAGCACAATTCAAGATAATTATATATCGTTCCATTGAAGATGAGCCATATATTACCATCCTCATTTGACATAGGCTGGTGTCCAGACTCCGACAGATCGATGATTGATAATCTGCGATGCGCGAGCGTGACTTGGTCATCATGATATAACCCAGCATCGTCGGGTCCCCGATGCCGCATTGTGTCCCGCATACGCAAAACATGTGTTTCATCCAAACTTCTTTGATTAAGATTCGCAACAGCAAGTATGCCACACATTCTATAAATTATCCTTCTGTACGCCGATTTAACCTTTAAGCATCACTTTAAACTCTTGAAAAGCAGAAGCCCGAAATGCGACCACCAAGATCGAGTATATAGCCGCACCAGTGATTACATATATGAGCAGAGAGCTTAAAGGGCTGAGACTCATGACCTCTGACGCTCTTAGCATGAGAAGGGAAAGTAACATTGATGTACCGGCAGTAAATGGAAATACAATTTCAGCGGCGAAGTCTTTAAAAGGCAGCGCTATGCCCTTTAAAGATCTCATGGTTGTTATGAGAAATACTATGGGGAAAATTAGAATCCATACCATGCAAAGGCCTAAAATCCCAAAATTCACACCGACAAGGAATCCTACACCCATGATGACGCAAGAAATTGCCATATTGACCACATTTATCATAGGCTTCCCAATAGCAAATATCGCAGGTGGCAGAAGATAACTCAAGGCTTTGACGGGAATAACCAAGCACAGAAGCTGAAAAGGAACAATGAGGCTTTCCCACTTTGGGCCTAAAATAAGGGAAATTCCTTCAGGGGCTGCGGCTGCCATACCAAAGAAAAGAGGGAACGCGATGAACCCCACTGCGCGCACCGTTTTCAAAAGGTTTCTTTTTATCCGTTCAATATCTTCCTGAATCCGTGAATACGCGGTGAAAGAAACCTGGGTTATCAGCGGCAACACTTTTTCAGAAGGAATTGACGCCAAATTCAACGCTATCGCGTATATGCCCAGAGGATCCTTTCCGAGAAATTTACCTGCAATAACTATATCTGATTGCGAGAACAGGAAATAGAGGAATCTATCCGCCGTGATCGATAGCCCGAATTTCAGGTTCCTTGTTGCCCCTTTGAGCCCCATAACAGGTTTCAGATAGCCGGCACGTGCGATGTTAAACCCAACGGCTCTCACTGCGTAAGAACAAACCTCTCCGATAGCCAGGGCCCATACACCAAATGACAATATCGCAAGGACAAGAGTCAAAACGGAGCTGATCACACGCGAAATGATGTCTACCCTTGCCTTGTCTCGAAAATTCATCTCGCGGACCAAGAGTGACTGAGGGACCATAAACAAGGCTGATAAAATGAAATTTAAACTCATGAATCTGATCAGGGGTTGTAATCGACCTTCACCGTAAAACCATGCTACAATGGGTGTGACCAACCAGCTGAGGATAAAAGCGAAAAGACCTGTTAGAAAGACAACAGTAAAGATTTGATGTAATTCTTCATCTTCGATGACATTTTTCTGTATGATAGCAGCACTAAAACCAAGATCATTCATCATTGCCATCAATGCCATAAAGCTACCGGCCATCGCCATCAAACCGTAGTCTGAAGGTGACAGCAGCCTTATGACATATATAGTCGAAAGCCAGGTTACTAACTGACCAACAAAAGTACCTGCGCTCAACCAGGCGAAACCGCTGAGAACCCTATGCCTGAATGAACTTTCGTTATTCTTCACGACACCTGTTAATTGTGTTCTACATAAACATATAGTAGCAGCGCATACACAAATGACTGCATACGCTTCTCGTCGCCATTAATAATTCACGTTAAATTTATTGTGTGTATTATTTGTTATTATAAACTTGTGAATTATGCTTTAAACTCTTTTAGATGTATAGGCTCGGAGATTTGTCTTTCATGGTCAAATGAACATCTTCATTTAGTATAGATAGGGTGACTGCTACAATGAATCGCATCATCCAATATGAGACACATTTTTCTAGTTAGATTTTCTCCGCTGAAGTCTTGTATAAATTTGCAATTCATATCTTTTGGGCCTGAGTCTCTGTCTTCAAGGTAATGCTTCTTGATTGCCGCCTTCAGTTGGTATGTCGATTCATCGGAAAGAAGAGTGTATTTTGATGCATAGCTTTCAACCAAGGCTTTAATTTCGTCATGGGCATATGTCACAAGTATCGGCATATTCACTGCCAATCCGTCAAACATCTTTGCTGAGATGTTAGTTGGAAATTGTGTCCGTACGAAAAATACGTCTGATGCGCGGATGTACGCCATCATTTCTGGTCTGCTTTTTTGATTCAATATTTGAACGGCGTCTCCGATTCCCATAGTTGCTGCAATTCTAGATATATTTTCACCACCTAGACCGATATGTCTAAAAATTATATTTTTCCCAATAATTGGATCATCGCTCCGCAATTCTTTTATAACCCTCAAGATCGGGGATGGGTCAAAGTAGTAGTTGCCCACATAGATCATATTCAATTTTCCTGGTTCGAATTCGGGCAGCTGTTGATCTTCAGTAGCGTCAAAGCCGTTGTAAACTGCATCGAATTTATGGCAATATTTAGAATAATGACTCTTGTATAGCTTTTTCGCAGTATGCGTGGTCAGGACAAAACGAGCACATTTTTTTACTATTTCGACTTCATGTTTGCATGCAAAACGCTCCCGTGGGGTTTCCGGTTCCTTCCCTTCATAAATGATACAAGTCAACGGATCGCGTGCATCTACAACGAAAGGGATGTTGAACATATGACTTAACCATTTTGCCAAGAGAGCAGACCCAAAAGGTTGAACCGATACGTAAATGAGGTCAAACTTATTTTTCATCAGCAGCCTGACGCCATGTAAATACGCAGTTAGAAGCCATCCAGAAACTCGATCAGGAATTGCAAGCGATTCCCAGAGTGAGTGTTTCAACCTTATGATAGGTATGCAACGTTCAATCCTCTCAATGAGTCCATTAAATTTTCCTAAAAAATATGAGTAGTTTAGTAATGAATATGCTCTTGTAACGGGATATTCATAGGGAGCGTTCACCCCCCCGGTTATACAATAATGGCGATCTGGGTTCTTCACTGTTAAAATATGCGGATCCCAATTATATTTCCGCATATGCTTTACATATCTAAGTGTTCTTTGTACGCCAACGTCTAAAAGTGGCGGATAATAATAGGCTATGACGAGCACTTTCTTCACGAGTTCATCCGTCCCTTTGAGATGAGGTGCAATTTTTATTAGCGAGCATTTTTCTTAATGTGATATAGGCATGATTCGCATTTCTTCTAATTTCTTCCATGTTGCTGTTTACATAAAAAGGGTCACGGCTCGGCACGGTTTTAACAAATGCAATCCCGTCCCTGTCTATTCTTTCTTTTATGACCTCCGCTGTCAGGCTTCCCGTTTCGATATCCCCGAAATCAAAAATATTTTCATCCCGAGCTTCGCTGCCCACTCTTTCAAGAATCTCAGCATATGTCGTATAGGGCCGTGCGGGGTTGCCCGCCACAGCTCTTCCCTCGGGCACGCTCCTGTTCACGACGGATCCCGCCGCTACCATGGCCCGCGGTCCTATTGTGACACCGGGCAAAATGACCGCACGTTGTCCGATGAACGAACCCTCCAGGATCTTCACCGGAGCGAGACGAGTGATGCCGAGTTCCTTAAAAGTGGTGGCATCATGGGCGAGAATGAGAACGTTTTTTCCGATCCGGCAGTTATCTCCTATTTCTATGAGAAAGGGGTACCCGGAATCAAACTCCACATCCTGGAATATGTAGACATTCTTCCCGACCTTGAGCCCCCTGTTCACGAGGCTTTTTAATCGAAGACGATCCCGTTTAAAGGAAATATACGTGACTATCCGATTAATCTTTTTCAACAAATTCAGAATCATGAATTCCCCGCTCGCTAAACAACGTCTGCGGCGTCGGAGAGAGTGATCGGACTGATCCCTGCCTCACTTGTGAACGCAAGATATCCCCTTATACGATCCGAAAACCGGCCTTCGTCTTCTTTTGTTTTCACAAAAATACTCAAACCAGCCTGCAATGACGTGGAATGGAAGAACAGATTTACAATTTCAAATTTTTTTCTCATTAAGACTTTCGTCAATCTGACCATGTCGCCCGAGTCTGAACCCTCGGGCGACAGCAACACTTTGTTCAGTAATCCTGCCCTGTTCAGCAATCCCTTCATGCGAAACAGTCTGCCCAGTGGAGATGACAGGAGACGATCCGTCGAATTGCACAATTCATAGTAATTCTGAAGATACCCGATGGTGGCGGGTATTTCCGCCATTTCACCCTCAGGGATGCTATTAAAAATTTCCGGTGCATTGAACCGGTATGATTCCGGTTTCATTTCAGAAAAATCCGGGCCGTGATACTCCGACCAGTCCGTAAAGGGCGTTATTGAGGTATCCACCCGATAGCCCAGTTTTTTAAGAACAAGCGCCGTGTGCCCGTTATAACCCCACCTGCCGGCCCTGAAGGATTTTGCCGTGACACCAAAATTTCTTTCTATCGCTTCATGAAGCACACCCATTTTCTTGCACTGAAGGTCAAAAGGCAGGTTGGAGAGCATGCTGTTAAAGGAATTCCGTTCATCATCAAAAGGCGGCGTGCTCCAGGGGTGGCAGTGCATCCCGATTTCGCATTTGCCCTGTTGAAGAATGTCTTTCAGGATTTTGATCGACTCCCTGTCAGTGGCGACAGGGTAAGTGACAAGATAGGTGGGCACGACACTGAATTCATCGAATATCTTTTGAAGCGCCGGAATTTTTTTAATGTTTTCAATACTGAAAGAGTCTTCCGAGTATTGCCCCCAGTTATCTTCCTCTGTATCTATGGTGACCACAAGGTGCATAATGCTTTTTGTCAATTCCTACCGCAGCATCGTCTTCAGGGCGTTTTTTGCCATTCTCTTCATCATATGGATGACCGGCAGAGTCTTCTTTTGAACGATCAACACGGTCTGGGTCGTGCGACCCTCGCTCGTCCAGTAAAATTTGTAATCCTCGTACCCTTTGAGAAAATCGTAAACCTTGAACTGATTTTCGATCGCCCTTACGATGCAGAGGCCGACAAGCAGGTTGCCCGTGCTTATTCTCGGGTTATATGCTTTGTCTACGGCCATCAGGTACAGTGACAGCGCATGGTTGTGCTTCAGATGCAGGAGCCCGCCTATGGTATTCCCATTTGCGAGGAGAAAATCGATCTGGAGGTATTTTCCGTTTTCCGCGTTTCCCACGAAGCGCTTTATGAACCTGTGAAGGTCTTTCCCTTCCCACTCTGTTTTCTCGGCGTATAACTTGAAAAAACCGTCCACCGCTTCTTCAATACCGTCTGCCACGTGCGTTTTTATCTCAACGGTGTCCGTCTTCTTCAATGTTCTCAGATCCTGCCTGAAGCGCTTGCTCCTGCTCGACGATATCTGAGATAAAAATTCTTCCTCGGTTTTCGGCAAAGATATGATGGGGCAGAACGACCCCTGCGTGATCTCGAAATGTCTTCCCTGTAGACAATGTTTGTACATGAAACTCAAAAGAAACAAGGATTCAGCTCTTGTGTCCTGCAGGCTGATGCAATCCCAGCTGCCTGCCAGCTCTCCGAAAAGAGCATCGTACAAATAACTGCTGACTTCTCTTTCTCTTCCCCTTGCTGTGAATACATCGAGGTAATCGGACGCCGTCTCCGGCGTTCCTAAAAAACTGACCTGCCTGATTGCTGCCGGCCCTATTTTTATCTTTTCGATATACCAGGGCGCGATCCCTACCAGCCTGTTGCGGTCGTCATACACTTTGACTACAAAGAGTTCGCGTCTTTCATTGATAAAACACTCCGCCCACGAATACATCCATTCCCACGTCAGAAATATCGAATTGGATATGGATCCCTCGAGTATCTTGTTCCAATCACCCCGGATCGCCTCAAATTCTTTTATTGATGTAACAATCTCCGTCTTCAATCAATCCACCCCTTGATCATTCTTGAACAATTATCGCGCGGCAGAGCCATTTATTTTGATGTCGTCATGCGACCCCGCGATTGCCCACTGACTTTATCATCCGGATCACGGCGGATGGGAAAGGCATGCAACTTATCATGAGTAAGGCAAGAGATTGATAATCAAAGGGAATGCGGAGTACCCGTTTCGTCAGGTATCGCCTTGCATCCGCATATCGCCCCTTTTGAAAGGACGCATGCCCCACCCACCTGTATAAGTCGGTTTCCTTACGTTTCAGTACACTCTGCGGGACTTTCTGATTGTCTCCGTTGCGTTCCCTCAGCCTGTAAAACACCTTCATGGCACTTGTTGCAAGCTCGTACATGCGGTGACTTCCGCTCGCCGCGTCTGCGGAGCCAATTTCATAGTGAATGGTCACCACGTCGATCAGGCCGACGGGACCTGTCCGGCAAACGCGGTAATAATAATCCTGATCTTCGCTGGGGTGCACCGATTGGTCGTATTCTCCGGCCTGAAAAATACTTGTTGCTCTTGCCACAACGGTCGATGTGTGAACAAGATTGCCCAGGACCAGCGCATCAGCAATCCGTCCCATGTAGCAGGGAATATTTCCCTCGATCATTTCCTCTTTTTCGAACAAATCGAGAGGGGATGGAAACAGCTGGTAGGTTCCATACATTGTACGCAAGTACCTGCGAGATACAATATTTCCGGATGTGTCAATGGCATCCATATCGGTCCATACCATGCTGAGCTCCGGGTAGCGCTCCAACACTCGAATTTGGAGTGAGAGCTTGCCCGGGAGCCAGTAATCGTCGGAATCCAGCATGGCTACGTATTCGCCTCCGACTTCTTTAAGCCCTCGATTCCTCGCGCCGCAGACACCGCTGTTCGGTATACGGAAAAAGCGGACGCGCGGCTCCCCGCCATACCGTTTAGCCATCAACTCAGCGGTGTTGTCCTTCGAGCCGTCATCCACAACAATAACTTCAATCTCCGGGTAATCCTGCCCCAGCACACTGTCGACGGCACGTTCGATCGTCCCGACGCGGTTGTACGTAGGTATTACAACACTCACAAGTCCTTTTTTCATCGATTCATTCACTCTTTTGAAGTCGTTGAGATATTTTTCGCATCCCTGCTCCGAATGCCGCCTCTTGATGCCTTCTTTACAGAGATATTCCTTTACGAAGAAGCGGGCCTAATGCATTTGCAAGGAAAAGCGGCATCGCCTGCCATATCTCCTCACCTATCTGCCGGAAACGGTAGGCTTTTTTCTCACTCCTGTGATTTTCTTTATCGCGCTGTCCATCTTCATACCAGTGCAGGGTCTTCGGCTTTGCCCCCCACTGCTCCTTGAATTTATAGGTTCCCTCATTCGGCGTCGACCGCCCGAAGTCAAAGTGCCTGAACCCGGCATCGGTCACATGCTCGAGGAGTGACCAATAAAGGAGCATATTGGGGCTGAGGTGGTTGTATTCCCGGAGGGAAGACGCCCATATAATCTCGGCCAGCTCACGGAAGCAGAAGATCAGGCCCGCGGCAGTCGCAGCCTCTTTATATTTGACGATACCCAGCCGGACACTGCCGCCGAATTCCTTCAATATGTTTTCAAACAGTTTTTTCGAATGCACCGGGCTGCCCAGGTCCCGCATGTTGATGGAAAACACCTGGTAGTAATCATCCAGCAATTCCGCCCCGCCGATGAGCGCAACCAGCCCCTCTTTTTGCGGTTTACGGACCTGGCTTCGAAGCTTCGACTTGAAAGACTCAAAAAGCTTCGCGGACGATTCGGGCAAGTCGAGCATCATCCGGACCTTATGCGTCGCCGGCTCAGGCAGTGCGGCATTCGCCGAAGCCTCCAGACCCTGGCCGTTCGCCCAGGAAATCGGATAGATGTGTCTCAGTTCTATATTGCCAACCCCCAACCGGCGCCCGAGCTTCCTCGCCTCGTCGAAAAGCAGCTTTTCCGTCTCCTCGTCATCGGCGAGCAAACCCCCGTAGTTGAGAAAAGGCATGGACACCAGTGTGTTGCCGAAGAAAAGGCTTTTGATATGGACAAGCGGAAGGACTCCCAGGATACCCTGCCCTTCACCCTTTTCCCGATCTTCCGCCAGCAGGTAATAAGACGGGTGTCCGTATGTATCCCGTATCACCCTGCTCCACCCGTACAGGTGGCAGAGCGTCGCCCTGGGATGACGATGAACGTACTCATCCCAGAATCTTTCTTCCCCCTGCTCGAGCAATCTAATTCGCATGACCTGTCTGTCCTATGATCCTCTTTATATTTTTTCTGTCCGCTTCGGACACTCCGGAATGAACGGGCAGCGTTACAATCGAGGCGGATATTTGTTTCGCGTTTTTGTATTCCCTTTCGTCCGCCAGCACTTCTTTCAGTCCCGGCAGTATGTTCAGCGGGGTCGGGTATGAGCCCGTCGCGCCTGTACCCGCCGAAACCAGGCTTTCGAGAATCCTGTTTCTCACACCGCCGTCCGTGAAGAGAAGCGGATATCTCAGGTAAGGATAAACCGGGGCCGGGCGAATGCCGGCCCATTGAAACTCCTCTAAATTGTCAAAATACCACCCGGAGTTATCTTCTCTGACCCTCTTCTCCTCCTCAATCGAATCAATCATTTCGCAGGCGAGTGACATTGCCAGGCTGTTGCCGCTGGTGATTTCGAACTCGGGCTCGAACACCGTACCCCCGAGATTAAGGGCCGGTATCAGCTGCGGAAACCAGTAAAGCCTCGGGTTTGAGAAAAGGGAATACAAGCCCAGCGAAAGGCAGTAATTCACGCTCTGAAAGGACGAGGAACCATTCATGCGTCCGTAGAGGTTTAAAACCTCTTCATGAATATCCCTCGATTTCATCGTGAGAAGACCGCCATGCAGGATGCTGATGGGTTTTCCGCGCCCGAAACTGAAAAAGCCCGCATCACCGGCGAGACCGAGCTTCACATCGGGATTCCCCGGAAAGGAACCCCCAAATGACTGCGCGGCATCTTCCACCAGCCAGGTGTCGTTACCCCGGCAGAGTGCCTGTATTTTATCAAGCCTCACCGGCATCCCATAGAGATGCACAACGATAACCGCAAGGGTTTTCTTGTTGAGCTTTTCTTCGAGCTCCTCGTACAAAAAACCAAAATCATCCACGTTGTTGTCACAGAGAACCGGCGTGAGGCCCGCCTTCAGCACGGCCGACACGACGGACGGACAGGTGTAGGCGGGAACGATGACTTCCTTCCTCCCCGGCTTCATAGACGAAACGGTCTTCAGGTAAAGCCACAAGGCGGCCCTTCCAGATGACAGAAAAAAAACATGATCAGTTCCCAGATATCGTTTGATAACCTCTATCGAACGGTCGCGCGTATCTCGCGATTTGACGGTTAAACACCGTGCCAGCGCTTTCAGAGGTATTTTTTGACCGGCCGGTGGAAGGGAGTAAAATAAGGGTTTCTTCAAGGTCTTACACTGTGAGATGCAGGGTCTAATCCGGCAAATATCGCATGATATCCAGAGGTTATTCACCCATGTGGCCCTGGATGACCGGGTAGAACGTTTCGAGAATTTCCCCGTCATCCAGTCGTTTGTCATCTGCAGATTCGTGACTGTTTACAATCCTGACAGCCGCAAGACCGCCGTTGGTTCTGTGCTTCATGATGCCATTCAAGACGAGTGCTAATTTCGCTTCGAGCCGGCTCGAAACCACTTTACCATCGATGCTGTACCAGAAATAAGTATTGCCGGCTGAACCGCGCCTGTTGGGTACAGCCCTCCTCAAAATTATGCTGTCTCCCGCTTTGAGGATTCGATACTCCTCACCCTCTGTATACAGGTTCAAAGTGAAGTCCGTCACCTTATGGCTTTGCCGCTGATGAGTGAAATAAGCGACGTAGAGGTGCACCTCCTGCCCTTTTCCATTTTGATAACACCTGACAAGTTCTTCATCGGGATGCATGTCCGCGGGAATAAAATCCCTTTTCTCCGCGCACGCCGCTGTCCATTCCTCGACCTGCAAAGGGATATTGGAAAGCGGGTACGCCGGTTGTACGGGTCGCGGGCTGTAAATCTCGGTATACGCGAAAGCCGACATGGGGATGAGGGTAGCAATCAGAATCGGCAGGTACAGCGACGCGCCTCTCGCGGTGCCTAACATACCGAATCCACGTTTCTTTATCGCGGAACGATCCGACCCACCGTGACCGCCGGAGGACATCCTCCTTCCCCCCATCAAATAATTCAACCCGATGATCACAGCCAAACCGGAAAGGAAAACAACAGACACATAAAATATATCCCCCGGCCCGTGCAGCGACGCGTTGCGGCCGAATACGCTGAGAATCCCTATGACGGCCACACGGACTCCGTTGGCGGCCAGACCGATGAAAAGAGCGGCTGTGACAAGCACGGTTTTTTTCACCCACCCTTCCAGTGTGAAATGAGCGAGGAGAATGGATACGGCAACAAGCGCGATAATGTGGCTTGTCCCGGCACAGACCTGCGCAACCTGCAGTGTCACATTGGGAAGTTCAAGATAGATGAAATCGCGGTATACGGATATACCCGTCAATTTCAACAGGCTGGCGGCAAGCCAGGCGGTAATCTGCTGAAGATACACAAGGAATTTTGCCGGAAGGTAATCAAACAGCGGGTAGGCGAAGATCAAATACCCTATCGGCAGCGCGAGAATCTTCATATAGCCTGTCCCC
>Ga0116147_1000377_pt1 | contig 53124 bp, 45 predicted proteins | sample AD_JPNHG3_MetaG_FD_89749 | JGI IMG/M metagenome (GOLD analysis project Ga0116147, IMG submission 89749) | Active sludge microbial communities of municipal wastewater-treating anaerobic digesters from Japan - AD_JPNHG3_MetaG | ecosystem: Engineered > Bioreactor > Anaerobic > Digestate | place...
AAAAAGTCCTGTCTTTTTTTGTTATTGTTGCTTTTTTGTGCTAAAATATAGTAAAAGATCAAGGAATTTTATTTCCGGAAAGGAACGAACGATGGTTAAGGGGAAATTAAACAAATACGGACTTAAAGCGATCATAGTGCAATATGTGTGGTTGTTGGTGAGTGTTTTGGTGTTTTCGCTGACGGCCGGAACAATCAATGTTCCGAATGCCTGGCTATTTTATACCTGCTCTTTAATTGTTACGATTATCCATACCTTTTTCTATCTGGCGTATCCGGAACGGGCCAATGAAAGGGGAACTTACAAAGAAGGAACCAAACCGATTGATAAAGTATATTTGGGAGTTTATTTCTTTATTACGGTTGTGGTATTCCCATTTATTGCGGGTTTAGAAGTCGGCCGTTTGGGAACAATCCTGATTAACCGGTATGTCTCATACGGGGCGGTCATATTTTACTTTCTTGCCTGCTATATCAATATTTGGTCTATGAAGGTCAATCGTTTTTTTGAAGGCACCATCCGAATCCAAGAAGAACGGGAACAGCGTGTCGTCACGGAAGGGCCGTATAAATTTATTCGTCATCCCGGATATCTGGCCATGATTATCGGCAGCTTGATGACGCCTTTGATTTTGGGTTCGTTTTTCGGCGTATTTTGGGCTTTGATTGCGATAATCGTCTTAATTCTTCGTACCGATTACAAAGACAAAGTATTACAGGAAGAACTGAAAGGTTATAAAGAATATACGCAAAAAGTCAAATACCGTTTATTCTACGGCATTTGGTGATAATTTACTCTGGTTTATTTCCGGAGTTTTTTAGTGCTTTATCGGGGATAAATCTTTAAAATATTTGGCTTAAATCCAAAAGATTTACAGAATATGCCAAAAAAATAAGTGTATACTCTTTGCAAGAAAAAGATATTATGCTATAATGACACATTGTGAATGCCAATCGAAGAAGTCAGTAATAATTTTTCGCAAAATGCATACATTACGTAAAAACAATTATAATAGTTGCAAGAATAATCTTGTAATGATATAATCAAATTTGCAAAAAGAGGTATCGTATGAAATTATTAATAGTCGAATCACCAGCAAAATCCAAAACAATTAAGCAATATCTCGGCGACGATTATGTTGTTGAATCAAGTCTTGGTCATATCCGCGATCTGTCCATCAAGGGTAAAGGTGGTTTCGGAGTAGATATCGAAAATAACTTTCAACCCCAATATGTATTAATCAAAGAAAAAACCGATGTTGTCGAACGTTTGAAAAAAGCCGCCCAGGCGGCCGACCATATTTATCTTGCGACCGACCCAGACCGGGAAGGGGAAGCTATCAGCTGGCACTTAAAAGAAGTTCTCGGCGGACCCGAGGAAAAATATTCCCGGGTAGTGTTCAACGAAATCACCAAGAAAGCGATTTTGAAAGGAATCGAACAAGACCGTGACATCAACATGGATTTGGTTCATTCCCAGGAATCCCGCCGGATTTTGGACCGAATTATCGGATTTAGATTGTCGAGTTTGTTGCAACAAAGAATCGGATCCAAATCGGCTGGCCGTGTGCAATCGGTTGCCCTGAAACTTATCAACGACCGGGAAAAAGAAATCGAAGCTTTTGTTCCGGAAGAATATTGGGAAATATATGCCACCTTCCTTAAAAACAATCAGGAATTGAAAGCGAAGTTTTTCGGGGATGCCAACGGGAAAATCGCGATTAGGAATGCGGAAGAAAATCAGGCAATCCTTAACGGTTTGCAAGGCGCCACCTATAAGGTTGCCGGAATTACCAAGAAACAACGCAACCGTTCCGCAAAACCTCCTTTCATTACTTCCACCCTCCAACAGGATGCCGGCGTTAAGTTCAATTTCAATGCCAAAAGGGTAATGATGATTGCCCAAAAACTGTATGAAGGCGTCGATATCGGTCCCGACCGTGTCGGTCTCATCACCTATATGCGTACCGACTCCATCCGGATGTCCGATGAATTCATTTCCAGCGCCAAAGATTATATTATCAAAAAATACGGTGAAAAGTACTATCGAGGTCCGAGTGGCAAAGGCAACAAAGGTATCAACGTTCAGGATGCCCATGAAGCGATTCGTCCTACCAGTATTTTCAACACTCCCGAATCGCTCAAGAAATATTTAACCAGCGACGAATTTAAACTCTATTCATTAATATATAACCGCGCCGTCGCCTCTTTGATGAGCGATGCGATTGTGGAAGATACCAAGATTGAAATCGAAGCCAATAATTATCGGTTCCAATTGGACGGTCAACAGATTATTTATGACGGTTTCTTGCGCATTTACGAAGAAGCCAGTCTGGAAGACAGCGACGAAGCGATTATTTTGCCGGAATTCAAGGAAGGCGAAATCCTTGATTTCCAGGATATCAATTCCGAACAAAAATTCACCAATCCGCCGCACCGCTATACCGAAGCGCGTTTGATTCGCAAAATGGAAGAATTGGGAATCGGACGACCGTCCACTTATGCCATTATCATGGATACCTTAAGGATCCGCGGCTACGTAACCATGGATAAACGGACTTTTGTGCCGACTTCGCAGGGACGCTTAACCACGGAACAGTTGGAACTGTTCTTCAGCGATATCATCAATGTCCAATATACCGCGAAAATGGAAGAAATCCTAGACGAAATCAGCGATGGCAAACGGGTATGGTATGAAGAATTGCGCAAATTCTACGACCAATTTGTGCCGCTAATCGAAAATGCCCGGGATAATATGGTTAAGATTTATCCGAAACAAACAGACGAGTTCTGTCCGGTCTGCGGAGGAAAGCTTTTAATCCGGAGAGGTCCATACGGCGAGTTCACCGCCTGTTCGGGCTACCCGTATTGCAAGTATATCAAAAAAGCTCCGAAAAAGGAAGTTGTTTCCACGGGCTTTGAATGCTTGGTTTGCCACGAAGGCGAAATTGTGGAACGAACCGCCACCCGCGGCCGTTCCAAAGGAAAAACCTTTTATGCCTGCAACCGCTATCCGAAATGCAAAACGACATATTCCGGACTTCCGACCGGAGAAGTCTGTCCGGAATGCGGACAGTGGATGATATCCGTGGAAGAGGGTGTTCGTTGCGGAAACGAAAGATGCCCGACCAATAAACAGCCAGGAAAAGAAAAGAAGACTAAAAGTAGCACCCAAAAAGAACAAGATATCGTCGCAATAACCCAATAAACACTACCGAAAAAAATGCCGAAAATTAAAAACATTTTTCTTGACAATTATTAGGCGTTCTGCTATAATTCTATACGTAACGAGAGTTACACATATCCCCTACATAAGTTTGTGAATAGAAATATTCACATCCCTTCCTGCCCTGTGGTAATCCCCCACAGGGCTTCCCTATTTTTCCTTCCTATTTAATTTTCATATGACAAAAGGCCAAGCTTTCCGATGCTTGGCCTTTTCGCTTAATGATTTTGATCAGTAATTGATGATTTCTTTTTTAACGTAAGGAGAAGTCATGGTTTGCAAAAGACCCGGATAATTCAGGTTAAACTTCAATATGTCTCCGACCTTGAAATCTGTTTTCGAAATATCGACAATCAAATGGTCGCTGCTTCCCCCGATAATTTTAAGAGAAGGGTTTTGCGGGAGCAGATTGTCAAATTGAATATCTTGCTTTCCTAAAGCCACAATAGCCCGTTTCATTAAACCCGAATCGGTAAATGTAGGCTTTTCGCCGAACGAGTTCAGACCGATTTCCCCAATCGGGTAACTAGGTTTGGTCTGAACCTCGATAATTTCCGCTTCCAAGTTAAAAGCGTTTTGGTGCATTTGGGGTATCGGATGTCCGTAGGCGGTTTCTCTTCCCAAAAAAACCGCTTCGCCTAAACGCAGATTGTTGATTCCTTCAGGAAGTTGCTTTTGCAATAGTAGCGGAACCGTCGAAGAATTTCCGCCCGAAATCAGGGGAACGGAAAATCCGAAGGTTTTTTCGATTTTTGCTTTGATTTCCAAAAGCCTACGATAATGTTCGACGGTTGGGATGATTCCGCCGTAACAGGTCAGATTGGTTCCGATTCCGGTAAGTTCTATATTCGGCAAGGAGATGATTTCTTTGACAACGGATAAATAATCAGTTTGAAAGAAAATTCCTTCCCGTAAATCGCCCAAATCAAACATCAGGATTATCTGGTGTTTTTTGTTTTGCTTTCGGGCGGCTCGGTTCAATAATTTGATGGTCGATATTTCCGAATTCAGCGATATGTCCGAATACCTTACCGTAGCTGTTATTTCGGATTTCGCGGGGAGCCTAAGCAAAACTTTGGGATAAGGGAGATCTCGGTAAGTTTTCAGATTGGCAATCCGGGAATCGGCCAAATGCGTAAAACCTCCCGGCATAAGCGCTTTGACGATTTTTTTATTGCCTGCCAGGACTTTGGTTACCAGAAATCGGTAATTGACTCCGTTTTCTTCGCAAAGTGAAGCAAGATAAGCCATGTTTTCCCGGATTTTCCTGATATCGACAACCAGTTTAGGATACATCACGGTCACCTACTTTCAAACTGTTAAGCAATAGTTTCAAAGCTGCCTGTGGATATTTATCCGAAATAACACCGACGGAAGCCATGATATAATCGTGGTCAATCAGACACGTTAAATCCTTTTGGGGAAGCAAAAGGTTTCGTTTCGGTTGTGCAAAAACCTCTTGGATTATTTTTGGGGCATTCGGCAATTTGGTTAAAGCTCCCCCGGTTGCGACGACATATTTAACCATTGTGAGATCCTTGCCCTCGATTACTTTGATTCGGCCGGTCGGTCCGTAAAGGTAACGGAGCTGTCCCGCATGTCTTTCGATACTTTTTTTCAGAGCTTCTTTCGCCAACAGTTCCACAAGCGGGATTTGATCCGAATCCGGAATCGGTTGATAATAATCGATAAGTTGAGTCAGTTTTTCGGGGCTTAGTTTCAGTTCTTTTTGGATTGTTTCCAATCCCATAGTTTTGATTAAATTATCTTTATTGATAAAGACACCCAAATCGCCTTCCACGGTGCGTTTGGCAAAAGGGACGGGTTCGGTTTGGTATTGGGCCAGTTCCTTGCTTCCTTCGGTGACGGAAAAGACATCGGTTGTAGCTCCTCCCACGTCGAAGGCAAGCAAATCTCCCAAAGTTTTTTGAAGCAAAAGCGCTGCTTTCAGCACGGCCCCCGGGGTCGGTATGATTGAACCGTTTACCGTTTGCCTAATCTTACTCATTCCGCTTGCTTCGGTGATATGTTTTTCAAAGACTTCCTGAATGATTTTGCGTACCGGCAAAACATTTAACGAGTCGATTTTGGGATAAACATTTTCGGTTATATAAAGGTATTTTCCCTGTCCGGCTGCTGCGAAAAATTCTCTGACCTGAGATTGATTGACCACGTTTCCGGCATAAACCACCGGCAGATTCAGTTTTGCCTTTGCAATCAATTGGGCATTAATCAAGGCGGTTTGGGTATCGCCGTAATCAACCCCACCCGAAAGAAGAATCATTTTTACTTGGCTTTGCCTGATGGTTTCCAAATCTTTTTCCGTCAAAAGGCCGGCGGTCATGAAGACAATATTGGCTCCGGCGCCTAAGGCTGCTTCCTGGGCGGAACGCACGGTCATATTGTAAACCAAACCGTGCACGCTCATTCTTAAACCGCCCGCCGCGCTGGAACAGGCATAGGTTTCGTTTGCTTCCAAGACTTCCGCATTCAAAACCTGCTTTAAATCTGAAAGCGCGTTGTTTAATCCGATAGTAACATCACTAACGGTCGTGGGGGCAAGACCCTGACCGAGAAAGCGGGGAAAAGCGGTTTTAATTTTGTCAAAAGCATTGACAACGGTTGTGGTGCTGCCGATTTCGGCTACCAACAAGTCGATTTTCATAAGGCTTTCTTTGCCCGGTCACATTGAACGAGGAAGGTCGCAACATGAACGCCTTTGGTTCCGCGGCCGAAGCCTTGATCCATGCCGTTTTTGACTGCTTCTTCGTTTTTGACTTGCGTCCCCCCCGCAATAATAACAAACTTATCCCGCACCCCTTTTTCGACGGCATAGTCGTGGAGTTTTTTCATGTTTTTATAATGGATATCGTCATGGGAGATGATGGTCGAAACCAAAATGGCATTGGCATTATGTTCCACCGCCGCATCCACCATTTTTTGGACCGGAACGGAAGTACCCAAGTATTCGCAGCTGATGCCGTACTTTTCGATTCCCCCGTGTTTGATGTCGATGATTTCGCGAAGGCCAACGGAATGTTCGTCTTCCCCGATGGTACCTGCCACCACTTTAAACGGATGATTTTTGAAATAAGCGGTGATTTCTTCGTCGCTCAATATTTCCATTTTCTTAGGCAAGGCGATTTCTTTCGTGTCGATGGCAAAAGCGAGTTTGCCTTTGATTTGAACTCTGGTTGCTTCCGAAACATGCAAAACTTCGGAATGGATGACTTCGACATCGGCCAGGTTCATTTTTTGGGCAATTGCTTTTCCGACTTCCTCCGCCGTTGCGCGTTCGGTCGGCAGGGTCATATCAACGACCACGGTACCGTCCCCCAACCATTCGACTTCCGGTTTGATCAGACTCGTGGAGCGGTACTGTTCCGTTTCGTCGAGGCGCGTATTGACATTGTCTATTTCGTCAAGTTCGTCGATATACTGAATTTTGGAACGGTCTTCGAAGGTACACCCGCCGATTAAGGAGGTTACTTCATCAGGCGTCACGCCGAATTGCATTGTGTTGTTATACCCGAAATGAGCCAAAACCGGCGCAAAGTAGTCGGGATCCCGCGGATAAACCGTACCGGCACCGATGCCGCCATTTACGGAACGTATTAACCCGTCGTACACCCGTTCCGGAAAATATCCGGAATCGATAAAGAAGCCTTTTTCCACGGCGCTGAAGTATCCGCCCGCAGCCTTGATTTCTTCCAGAAATAAAACGGCCCGTTCTTTGATTTCCCGTACTTTTTCTTTCATATAGCCGGTATTTTTGATTTCCACAAGTTCTTTAAGACCGTCCATGCCGATGAGGGCTTGTTTTGCGGTATCGAGAGCTTCGATATTGTACATATGCCACGGCACATTGCGTCCTTCGTCGGGAGTAATCGTGGATTGAATATCGGCGCTTGTCAGTTTCGAAATCAATAAATTCAGAACGTGGGTAACAGTAGCTTCGCGGGTCGAAGATTCCATGTATTTGGTATTCATTTGAGCCCGGATCTTAAAGTCCGAAAAGAAATCCCTTAATGCCACCGCAAACGGCAAATTAATCCGCAAATCCGGGGCAGGGGAAGCAATCGGGGGTACCGTCGATAAAGCGATATGTTCTTTGTCGATTCCGGCTTTCAGGGAAAATACGCAATTAATCGCATGTTGAACCAAAAGTTCCGGCATGACCTTCCAGGCTACTTTGGCTGTGGCATTGGCATTGTGGGCGCCGTCGATTTGAAGCAATCCTCCGTAAGCCATAACTTTCTTGGCTTCCGCCGCATCCACAAACGATCTGACCATATTGATGTTGCGATACAGGACGTTGTATTGCGGGTCCTGATGGGCGCCGTTGACGCCTTCCTCCACAAACATTACGGCAATTTCCGGACCGGCAACGCCCGAAACATAGGAATGGTAATTGATTGGTCGTCCGACTTCGTCTTCGATTAAATCGAGGGCTTTTCTTTGGGCCCGCACTTGTTTTCGGGTAATCGGGACGCCTCCCACGCCTTGCGGGGTTCCTTCGATTAAACCGTCGAAATGCGATTGGCCGGCGGTTCTGATAACCATGATATGATCCGCTCCGTGCCAAGCGGCCATTCTCATTCTCCTGATATCGTCTTCAAACCTTCCCGATGCTATTTCGGTAGTGATGACTTGGACCGGTTGGGGATCGACTCCGTTAAAATACTTGGAAGCGGGCAGCGGCACATAATTTTTTAATGATTCCGAAGTGTCCGAATAAGTATATTGGTTTAAAAACTGGTTCGGAACTTTTTTGCGCCATGTCCAACCTCGGCGTCTTGGGGCATAATTTTCCAAATCGGTTAAGAGAGTGCGGATATCGAGTTTTTCGTTCGGTTTAAGCATGGCGGCCTCCGAAACTTTGTTTGACGAGGTCCCAACCTTGATTTTCCATTAAAGCAAGTCCTGCATCTCTTAACGGTAAGTTGGCGAGTCTGCTGTAGCGATAAACAACGTGTCCTGCGCCTTTACCGATTAAATCGTGTTCGATGGTCTTTTGCACGATTTGTTTGGCCTCCAAACTGGAAAAACCCATGCGCAACAATACTGAGCGTTCGATAGCCGGGGTTGTATGGTGGTAGGCCAAATCGACCAAAGGATTAACGATTTCTTCGGCCAGGTGCCAAAAGTAAGCTTTCAATGCTTCATCGCTTAAGTCTTTTAAATGTTCTCGTCTGGTCAAGTAATCATCCGGTCGGTATTTTTGGTTATCCATTCGCATCCTCCCATTCGATTTTCAATTCCCTTAATATATCTTTTACCTCGTCGAGCGAGGTATTGGTTTCTTCTTTCAAAAAGTTTAAATCTGCATTCGTTATTTTGGAATAACCTTTTAAGTAGTTGCGGATAAGCGAAGTTCTGATCTTTCGCAAATCCAAATCCTGTGCGACAATATCGGTTAACTTATCCGGTAGGATTATATTGGTTCCCGGGATTTCTTCCCTGGGGTTGCCGAAGAAGATGTCGATGCCGTTTTCCCGCGCAAAGGAAAGCTGGGCTTGGTGGTGTTTTCCCGCCCCGGTATATTCGCTTTCCTGCACCACGATGATTTCATCTTCCGGAAGTTCCTGGGCAATGCTGAAGGCTGCGGTCAAAGCGGTGTTTCCGGCTGGTCCTCTTTCCAATCCCTCCAAAACGGAAAGGGTTTCGGTCATAAAGAACACTTCGCCTTGATTGACCGTCACATAACGGTCCATGTAACGAAGAGGTCTTGCCGCCGATCGCGGAACATCGCTGCGGTCGGGATAAGTCGTAAAAGGAATCCCGAATCCGGTATGACCGGTAGTAAACGATTTTCGGTTGAAGTCATGGTCACTGGCCATATGAAGGCCGGCAAGATTTACGCTGGAAGCCACAATTTGGACCTTTTGGTCGGTGGCTTTTTTGATTCCTCGGACGGTACCGGTTAAGTTCCCTCCCCCTGCATTCGTTACAACTACCACATCAGGCACTCTTTGGGTGAGTCTTAAGCAATCCTCGACGATTTCCATACCTAAGGTTTCGATTCCGTTAACCGCAAACGGCGAGTAAAGCGAAGCATTATAATACCCCGTTTCTTCGATTAACCGTAAGAACACGTAAAACAGTTCCGGACCGACGGACAGTTGGACGACTTCGGCTCCGTATGCTTCGCAGGCACGGGCTTTTTCGATGATTTCCGGTTGCCCGATGCCGCGGGAATCGAAACACTCCTGAACAACGATGCACTTTAAACCGTATTTGGCGGCTTGCGAAGCGACTGCCGCACCGTAGTTGCCGGATGTAGCGGTAATGACTCCTTTAAAGCCCAAGGCTTTAGCCAAAAAACAGGCGAGGGAAGCTCTCCTGGCTTTAAAAGAACCCGAATCGTTACAGGCTTCGTCTTTTAAAAAGATGCGTGCTCCATTACCGGGTTTTGCGATTTTGCGAACCAAAGCGGTGATATTCTTCAGTTCTTTCAAAGGGGTTTGACCGACCCCGTGTTCGGCCTGGATTTGTTTGACCAAATCCAGCGGAATACTGTATTCGTTCATAAAGCCTTCGTAATCGAAGGAAAACAAACCTTTTTCGTATTTGGAATAATCGATCCCGGTGCTTTGGCGCATAATCTCGGCTTTGCGCTTGATGATGCTCTCGTAAGAATACCGGTCAGTCATTTTTCTCACCCCATAAGGCTTTTTTTACCTTATCTCTAATTAAGCGTAGTTCCGGAATGTCTTGACCGAAACTGTGCGTGTAATGGGGATTGACCCCCACCAAAGTGCCGGTTTCAATTCGTCCCGTGACGGTTCTGATTTCGGCTGTTTCCCCTATTTCGGTAGCTTTCAGAAGCGTCCCTTTCAGCCACATTTCCAAAGGCACCGGTTTCGTATCGTCCGGAAGGTGGGATGCCCTTTCGGCGGGGGAAAGGATAATCTTGTGAATCTCTACCCAGGTTCCGGATTTAATCATGGTCATTTACCTCAATCATCTTTCGGACATCCCCCATAATGGCGCGCGGAACCGGTAAATCCAACATCGTTTTTAAACCCGGCTTCGCATTGATGATATGGGGAATCATGTTGACGCAAATAGCGATGGTGCCGGTGCCGCCTTCCACTTCCGGAGTGATAGCCATCTTGATTTTCGGTTTGCCCTGCAAGGTTATATAATCGCCGGTTTGAATGCCTCCGAGCTGCGGTTCGATTTGTTGAGGGTGAAGCATCGTGAGTTTTTCTTCGCCCGAAATTATCGCATGCGCCATCATATTGACCCCCGCAACATGTCCCTTGGGGGCAAAACCGTAAGGGGATTTTCGGTCGACATCCGTAATAATCGGAAGCATTTCCTGTTCAAAACTTTCCACGTCCCAACCCAGGGCGTGGGCAATCATGCCGACGGATTCTTTGAAACCGACGTGTCCTGCCAACAGTCCTTTTTCCTTTAATTTCTGAAATTCGGAAACCGATAAGCCGACCCCTTGCTCGGTCATAACCGTTTCCCCGTAAGGGGACAAACTGTTGATGCGTCGGACTTCGATTTTATCGACGGTTTCCATGGCGCCGGTCAAAAGAATTACCAACAAGTCCATCATCAGACCGGGATTGATGCCCGCTCCGAGGACGCTTACACCGTTTTTCTTGGCGATTTGGTCCAATTCCTTTGCCAGGTCGGGGCGGTTGGCCCACGGAAAAGCCATTTCCTCTGCGGTCGTGATAACATTGACTTGGTGTTCCAAGAGCCATTTGATTTTCGGAAACGCTTTTTCCGTAAACGAATCCGTGCACAGCAAGGCTACATCAGGACAGACATTTGGAATGATTTCTTCAATCGTTTTTTTGACGATCAAATCGGGAGCCAGATTGCTAGTGGTTCCGATTAGGTCGCTTACCTTTTGGCCGACCAGTTTATCGAAACGGTCGCAGACACCGATGATTTCAAATCCTTGTTTTCGGGTAATCATTTTAGCCATTCCGGAACCCATGGCACCGAAACCCCAAATAACGACTTTAACCACTTCCTTGCGCATATTACCTCCTTATTCCTTATAATATATTAAAGTTCCCGTTTTTTCTTCGACAGCCATTTTGGCATCCTTCAGCGAAGCAATTATGGCCTTTCGGTTTGGCATATGATCCACAAATGCCAAGGCAGCTTCGATTTTCGGTTTCATACTGCCGCTTTTGAAATGTCCTTCCTGTAAATAATTTTTCGCTTCTGAAACGGAAAGACGGGTTAAATTGACTTGTTCCTTGGTTCCGTAGTTCAAAGCAACGTACGGAACGCTGGTTAAGATAATCAAACGGTCGGCTTCGATAAGGTCCGCCAATAAACTGCTGGCATGGTCTTTATCGATAACAGCGGGAACGCCGTAAAGGACATTATCCTTTCGGACCACGGGAATTCCGCCTCCGCCCACGGTGATGACGGTAAAACCGTTTGCGACCATTTGTTTAACCGCTTCGAGTTCGACGATGGCTTGGGGTTTGGGGCTTGGAACCACTCTGCGGTAGCCTCTCCCTGCATCCTCCTTCATGACGTAATTTTGGGTTTCTTCTAAAATCTTCGCTTCTTTTTCACTGTAAAAGGCACCGATCGGTTTGGTCGGATTTTGAAAAGCCGGATCGTCAATAGATACTTCAACCTGGGTTACGATGGTTGCGACGTTTGGCTTTAAGTTTCGGTTTAACAATTCGGTTCTCAGAGCATTTTGCAAATGATAACCGATATAACCTTGGCTCATTGCTCCGCATTCCGGAAACGGCATTTCCGGTAAGTGGGAGTCGGTTTCAGAGGCTGTTTGAAAAGCCGAAAAAATCATTCCGACCTGGGGACCGTTGCCGTGAGTAATGATTACCTCGTGACCGCTGTCGATCAGATCCGCAAGCGGTTTGACGGTTTCTTTGACCAATTGTTTTTGTTCTTCCGGAGTATTGCCCAAAGCATTTCCTCCGAGAGCTACCACTATTCGCATAACAAGTCTCCGAGGGTCGCTACCATGACCGCTTTAATCGTATGAAGCCGATTTTCCGCTTCGTCGAAAACAACCGATTGCTTGGATTCAAAAACATCATCCGTAACTTCGATACCGTTAAGGCCGAACTTATCGTAAATTTCCCTGCCCACGGTTGTTTCGAGATTATGAAACGACGGTAAGCAATGCATGAAGAGAGCATTAGGTTTGGCCAAACTCATCAGTTTGGCGTTGACCTGATAAGGCATCAATAAATCAATCCGTTTAGCCCAAGCTTCCATAGGTTCGCCCATGGAAACCCAAACATCGGTATAAACAACGTCGACATCTTGCAAGCCTTCCTGGACATCGCTCGTCAGGGTGATTTTTGCCCCGGTCTGTTGGGCGATTTTTTGGCATTTGTCCACCAGCCATTGTTCCGGGAACAACTCTTTCGGCGCAACGGTTCGGAAGTCCATCCCCATCTTGGCGCAACCCACCATCAGGGAGTTGCCCATATTGTTGCGCGCATCGCCGACATAAGCGAACTTGATGCCTTTCAGAAAGCCTTTATGTTCGCGTATCGTCAGAAGATCCGCCAGAACCTGTGTCGGATGAAACCGGTCGGTTAAACCGTTCCAAACTGGAACGCCGGAATAGTGGGAAAGGATTTCCACCGTTTCCTGGGCAAAACCGCGGTATTCGATTCCGTCGTACATTCTGCCCAAAACTCTTGCTGTATCCTTGATACTTTCTTTTTTGCCCATTTGGGAACCGGTCGGACCGAGGTAGGTGACATTCATTCCTTGGTCGTATCCCGCAACCTCAAAAGCGCAGCGTGTCCGTGTGGAGTCTTTTTCAAACAATAAAACGATATTTTTGCCTTTGCAATACTGGATTTCCTTGCCTTGTTTTTTGGCTTGTTTCAGTTTTTGGGCCAAATCGAGTAAATAAGTTATTTCTTCCGGGGTAAAGTCGAGCAGCGTCAAAAAGCTGCGACCGTAAAATGCTTTGTTCATTGTTTCTTTTCTCCTTTTCTTTTTAGTTTATTTGTTTAACTGTTTATTTCGGTAAATTGTCGCGATAAAACGGCATACTCATGCAACGCGGACCTCCGCGACCCCGCGACAGTTCGCTGGAAGGTATTTCATGGACTTTGATGCCGTATTTGTCCAGGATGTCGTTTGTGATGTGGTTGCGTTCGTAGGCAATGACTTCGCCGGGTTTGATGGCCATGGTATTGGCGCCGTCGCTCCACTGTTCGCGGGCGGAAGAAATGATATCGGTTCCTCCGCAGGGGATTAAAGTAATCGGCCGATCCAGGTAAAGACTTAAGATTTGGTCGATTGGTTTTTCCAGCGGTTTAATGTTGAGTTTTTGGGTACGCTTTAAATCTTTGCTTACTTCGTAAACCTTAATTGCTGGCTGGAGTTCCTCGTGAATCGTAAACTTATCGTAATCGACCTGGGTGAAAATCGTATCGAGATGCATGAACGACCGGCTTTTCGGTATATCGAAAGCGAGCACCGTGGAAAACGAAGTATCGTGATGGTAGAAGAGGTTTTTGGCAAGTTTCTCGATACCTGCCGGATGCGTGCGTTCGCTGACCCCGACAGCCAGCAGATGTTGATTCAAAACCAGAATATCTCCGCCTTCGATGGTGGAAGGAAAGGAGCGTTCGTAATAGAACGGAAGGTTTTGCTTACTGTAGTAAGGGTGGTATTTGAAAATATAATCGCCGTAAATCGATTCGCGGCTTCTGGTTGAAGTGAACATTTTGCTCATGACGATGCCGTTTCCGACGATGCTGAAGGGATCGCGGGTAAAATATAGATTGGGCATCGGATCCGTTACAAACGGATAATCCCGGATGTAATCGGAGAGGGTCCGCTTTTGAAAATTGGGCACTTCGTCTTTTTTGATTCCCGCCATGGTTTTTTCGACCATAGCCTTGGTGCTGGAAAACGACATCAGATAAGCAAACAAAACTTCCGACAAAGTTTCGCTTGTGACATGCGCCTCGTGGATGAACTGTTTGATAAATTGATACTTGATTTCCAAATCCGCATCCAAGGTCTCGGCAACCAAATCCGCCAAGTACAACACTTCGATGTCGTTGGCCCGGAAAACGGAAGCAAAGGCATCGTGTTCCTCGATGGCAAGCGGAAGCCACGGTATGTCGTCAAACAATAAATTGGCTAACCATTTGGGTGTTAAATTGGCAATTTCCCCGCCGGGCCGGTGTACCAAGACTTTTTTTAGCGGTCCAATTTCGGAGTAAACTTGTAAGGGATGCATTTATTTTATTCCTCCTTGCATAAATAATATCTTTTGTTGACAGTAGCGATTAATTGATTGTTTTGGTAATACAAACGGGGAATCCGATCGCTTAACATGCAGGTTGCATGGTAATTGTGGGTATGGTTGTCTTCCGTAAACTCATCTACCGAAATGTGTGGACCGATAAATTCCACTTTGGTGCCAATCGGATAAAACTTATCCAATCTGACAAAACAGTAATCCATACAAATCCGTCCCACGATTTTTTGGTAGTTATCTTCGACATAAACTTTTCCCCCTGTCATGGCTGGCATTATCCCGTCCGCATACCCAATCGCCACGGTACCGATCCATTCTTCGGCTTCGGTTTCGTAATCGCAGTTATAACCGACCTTGCTGCCTTTGGGTAACAGTTTGACATCGACCAAAGTCGAATATAAACTCAAAGAAGGCTTGAGGGCAAAAGGAAGAGCGAGATCTTTTTTCGGCAAAACACCGTTAATCATTAAACCGAGCCGGATTAAGTTGATTTCTTTGGGCAGGCGTTTGAGGGATGCCGCGGAATTGGTGATATGGACATAAGAAATGGTAGAAAGCGATAACTCCGAGGCTTTTTTAAAGATGGATAAAAACGAGGCCATTTGAAAGTGATAATAGGTTTCGTCGCTTGAAGGAGCGGTCGCCAGGTGCGAGTAAAGGCCTTCCAAAGAAAACCGAGGACTTTCGTTTAACAAATTAATAACCGTATCCAAATCGGGCAGTCTGATTCCCAACCGATGCAGACCCGTCTCGACTTTTAAATGGGTCCGAACCTTTGGTCCGGGATAGTTATGGACGGCGTTTTTTAACCATTCTACCGAAGTAATGCTTACAATCAGGTTGTTCCGGCTTACGAGTTCGAGATCGCTTAAGCGAACCAGACCGAAAACCAAAATATCTCCCCGGATACCGTGAAGCCTTAGTTCCAACGCTTCGTCAAGCGTTGCCACGCCAAAAAAGTCAACGCCGATGGTTTCCAGGGCTTTTGCAACCATAACGGAGCCGTGGCCGTAACTGTCTGCTTTGACAACCGCCAAGATTCTTTTGTCATGATAAAAATGTTTTTTTAAATTGGCTACATTTTCGATTACGTGATCAAGCTTTATTTCAATCCATGTATCACGATAAAAGCCTGCCATTTTTTCACCTCTTAACCATATTATACCATACAAGCGCTTTCAAAAAGGTCGAAATAAAAAGAAAGATAAAAGCATAGCTTTTAGCAAAGCTTTTTGCAAAACTTAAGCCTAATCTTTTGTCGATAATTTAATTAGTGAAAAAGCGTGCTTTTTGCGCCGTACATGGTATAATATTATAAACTAGTTTAGAGGTGACTTTATGGGACTTTTTGGTTTATTTAAACGCAAAGATAAAGAAAACCAACGCAAATATCAATTGGGAATGAAAAAAACCCGCAGTGGTTTGATGGGCAAACTCCAAAATCTTTTCTCCCACTACAATGAAATAACCGAAGATTTTTTCGACGAATTGACGGATATCTTTATTATGGCCGATATCGGCGTCGAAACGACACTCGATTTCATCGAAGAACTGAAAGCCGACGAACGGGTTAAAGATGTCAAAGATGTCAGCGAACTGCAGCCGATTATCGTCGATAAAATGTTCGAACTTTACCTTCAGCAGGAAATTGTCCGGGTCGACTTAAACGTGCAAAAAGACGGCCTGTCGGTCTTTCTTTTTGTCGGCGTGAACGGCAGCGGAAAGACGACTTCGATAGCCAAAGTGGCATATAAATTGAAACAGGAAAAGAAAAAAGTGTTGCTTGCGGCGGGAGATACCTTCAGGGCCGGAGCGGTCGACCAGTTGGCCATCTGGGCCGAACGGGTCGGAGTTGACATCGTAACCAAACCCGCCGGCAGTGATCCATCGAGCGTTATTTTCGATGCCCTGCAAAAGGCCAAAAAAGAAAAATACGATGTCTTGTTGTGCGATACAGCGGGACGATTGCAAAACAAAACCAATCTGATGAAAGAATTGGAAAAAATGCATAGGGTTATCGAACGGGAAGTTCCGGGTGCTCCGCACGAAACGCTCCTCGTAATCGATGCGACAACCGGCCAAAACGGTTTATCCCAGGCGGAAGCGTTTATGGAAGTAGCCAAAATCACCGGGATTATTCTAACCAAACTGGACGGTACGAGCAAAGGTGGAATTGTCCTGGCGATTCGCGACAAATACCATATTCCGATTAAAATGGTTGGTTTGGGAGAAAAACTCGACGACTTGGAACCGTTTGACCTGGAAGAGTATATCGCAGGGTTGTTTGTGGAATTGGAGGACGAAGATGCCTGATTTAATGCAAAAAAAGCATTATTACAATTGTCTTTACGGTTTTTATGGTAAACTATTAACCGACAAACAACAACAAATCTTTGAACTTTCGTATTATCAGGATTGGAGTTTGGCGGAGATTGCGGAAGAACTGCACATTTCCCGCAATGCCGTTTTTGATACGCTGAAAAAAGTCGAAAATCTGTTGGAAGGGTTTGAAGAAAAACTGGCGCTTTATGCCAAAGATAAGGCGCTTCAGGAACTCCTCAAAGCCTATGAAAGCAAAGTAAATCAGGCAGGACAGGAACTAATCAAAAAAATCAGAGAAATGGAGTGATAATATGCCGTTTGAAAGTTTAAGCGAAAGGCTCCAAATGGCTCTTCGCCGGTTAACGGGAAGAGGAAGAATCAACGAAAACGATGTCGACGAAGTAATGAAAGAAGTGCGGGTTTCGCTTTTGGAAGCTGACGTCAACTATAAAATCGTCAAACAATTTACGGCCGAGGTCAAAGCCAAATGTTTGGGCGAACGCGTCATGAAATCCTTGACGCCGGGCGACCAGGTTTTAAAGATTGTCAACGAAGAACTTAAGAAACTGATGGGTGACGAAGCCGTTCCGATCAACCTGAAAAAAAGCGGTACGAGCATCGTTTTGATGGCCGGCCTTCAGGGAAGTGGTAAAACGACCCATGTAGGAAAACTGGCCCAATATTTGCGAAAAACTTATAATTTAAGACCGTTGATGGTGGCGGCGGATATTTACCGTCCTGCAGCCATCAACCAATTGGTTACCATCGGAAAACAGCTCGATATTGATGTTTTCGAACTGGGAATCATGCAAAAACCGCAGGCTATCGTTAAACGTGCTTTGCAATATGCCAAAGAAAAAAACTATAACCTGATTTTGATCGATACCGCCGGTCGGCTGCACATCGACGAAGATTTGATGCAGGAGCTGGTGGAAATCAAAGAAATCGCGAATCCCGACGAAATTTTATTGACGGTCGATGCGATGACCGGTCAGGATGCAGTTAACGTGGCTCTGAAATTCCACGAAAAACTGAATATCACCGGCTGTCTCTTAACCAAACTTGACAGCGACACCCGGGGCGGTGCCGCGCTTTCGATTCGCTACATGACCAATATTCCGATTAAATTTGTCGGTATGGGCGAAAAACTCGACCAGATCGAAGTATTCCATCCGGACCGGATGGCAAGCCGAATTCTCGGCATGGGCGATGTCCTCACTCTAATCGAAAAAGCAACCGAAAACATCGATGAAACCGATGCGATGAAAATGGCGGAAAAACTCCAAAAAGGTTATTTCGGTTACAACGACTTTTTGAAGCAAATCCGGATGATCAAACGCATGGGTTCCATGAAGAGTCTTTTGGGCTTGATTCCGGGTTTGGGTGCCAAACTGAAAAATATCGAAATCGACGACAAACAGTTTTCTTATATCGAAGCCATCATCGGTTCCATGACCGAAGAAGAACGGCGCAATCCCGATCTGCTTGCCAACAACCGCAGCCGTAAGGAACGGGTCGCCAAAGGCTCCGGCCGCAGCTATCAGGAAGTCAATGCCTTAACCAAACGGTTTGATGATATGCGCAATCAGATGAGAGCCCTACTCGGCATGAGTGAAGAACAAATGGAAAAGGCCGCTCGTACCGGTGCCGTTCCCAACATGATGCAACCGAAGGTTCATAAAGGAAAAGGAAAAAACAAAGGAAACCGTCGTTACTTTTAAAATAAAAAATGCCTAGGGAATAACCCTAGGCATTTTGTTAATTCCAAATTGAGGATTATTAAATTCTTTTTTACTTATTTTTCCGCTTATTTAATTTATTGGCTTAAGGGGGAAAATGTGGTATACTTATATAAAAGAAAATTAATTTTTGGATAAACGCCTGAGGGCGATTTTGACAAGTTCGCCCGTCGACGTTTGGTCGTCAAAGGATAAATCTTTGGTCACCGCCCGGATTTCGGTAGTCTTATATCCCAAAGCTTTTAAAGCCGATTCCACTTCCGCAAGTTTCGGATTGACAGGACCCGGAGCTTCGTCGAATTTCAATTTGCCTTTCAAATCGAGAATGATTTGTTGGCTGATTTTTTGACCGATGCCCGGAAAAGCGTTGAAATAACGCGGATTGCCGGCTTCAATTGCCTTAACGATTTCTTCGGGTGTGCTGCTCGCCAGAATTGCCAATGCCCCTTTAGGCCCCAAACCTTTGACGTTGATGAGACGCAGGAAAAGATTTCTTTCTTCCGGGGTGGCAAAACCGAATAATTCGATTGCATCCTCGCGAACGTGCTGATATAAATGCAAGGTGATTTTGCTTCCCAAAGCAAACGAATACGGATTGGGAACGCGGACCAGATATCCGATATCATGGCATTCGATTGTGATATCGGTTCCGGATATTTGCGTGATTTCACCTTTGATATAGCGATACATATTAACACCTCTGATAACAATTATATCATATTACCTGATAAAAGCAAGACGAAACAATCATAATAAAAGAAAGGACTTTTAAAATGATGGATCAAAAAATATTAACCCAACAAGCCATCGAAGGGGACGAAGTGGAGCAAACTTTAAGACCGAAATGGCTGAGCGAATATGTCGGTCAGACGGCTCTGAAAGAAATGCTGACCATTTTTATCGCCACCGCAAAACAACGCAAGGAAAGCCTTGACCATGTGCTTTTGTACGGTCCTCCGGGACTCGGAAAAACCACCTTGGCATATATTATTGCAAGCGAAATGGGCACCAATATCAAAGTTACTACCGGCCCGGCGTTAACGAGACCCGGTGATTTGGCAGCCATTCTTTCGAGTTTGGATGCGGGGGATGTGCTTTTTATCGACGAAATCCACCGGATTCCGAAAGTTGTCGAAGAAATGCTTTATTCCGCCATGGAAGATTATGCGATCGATATCATTCACGGCAAAGATTCCACCGCGCAGACTTTGCGCATCGAACTGCCGCCTTTTACTTTGGTCGGCGCAACGACAAGATTCGGCGATTTGACTTCGCCGCTCCGGGACCGGTTCGGCATTGTCCATCAGCTGAATTATTACAGTAACGAGGAATTGCGGCAGATTATCAACCGCACTTCGCGTATTTTTAATTTTCCGATTGAACAAGATGCCAGTTTCGAACTGGCCAAACGGTCGCGGGGAACCCCCCGGATTGCCAATCGCTTGTTTAGAAGGATCCGCGATTTTTCGCAGTATCACAACGAGGATAGCATCACCCTGACAAGAACCGAATATGCACTTGACAAACTCAATATCGACAAAGCGGGCCTCGATCAAACGGACCGTCAATATTTGCTCTGTTTAATCGAACGTTTCCACGGGGGACCGGTCGGACTCGAAGCTTTATCCGCCACCATTTCCGAAGAAACAGTAACCTTGGAAGACGTTAACGAACCGTATCTTTTACAGGAAGGCTTTATCCTTCGCACGCCACGGGGAAGAGTCGCAACCGAAAAAGCCTATACTCATTTGGGCATCAAACGCGGAGGATTACTATGAGAGTCGATGAATTTGATTATTATCTTCCCCCGCACCTAATTGCACAGACGCCGCTTGAGAAAAGAAGCGATTCGCGTCTAATGGTGGTTAACCGCCGTACGGGGGAATTAAAACACCGCTATTTCTACCAAATCGGGGATTTTCTGACCGAAAACGATTGTTTGGTAATCAACGATACCAAAGTTTACCCGTCGCGGTTATTCGGCGAAAAGACCGACACCAAGGCCAAAGTCGAAGTGCTTTTGCTTAGGGAAATCAAAAAAGATACCTGGGAAGCTTTGACCAAACCCGCGCGACGCATCAAAAAAGGCACAGTAATCTCCTTTGGGGACGGACTGCTTAAAGCCACCTGCATCGAAGAAAAGGAAGAAGGCATCCGGGTTTTCGAACTGGCTTATCATGGTTTGTTAATCGAAATCCTGGAAAGAATCGGCACGATGCCCCTACCTCCTTATATCCGAAAAACCCTGAAAGACCAGTCGCGTTATCAGACGGTTTATGCCCACGAATACGGCAGCGCCGCGGCACCTACGGCGGGACTACACTTTACCGAGGAAATTTTGGCCGGTCTGAAAGCAAAAGGTGTAACCATCTGTTATGTAACATTGCATGTCGGACTAGGAACATTTCGCCCGGTAACAAGCGAGGTTGTGGAAGAACATCACATGCATTCGGAGCATTATTATATGAACGAAGAAACTGCAAACACCCTAAATGAAGCCAAAAAGCAGGGAAAACGGATTGTTGCAGTGGGGACAACATCGACCAGAACCTTGGAAACCATCAGGCAAAAATACGGCAAATTCGTGGCCTGCAGCGGCGAAACGGATATTTTTATTTATCCTCCGTACGAATTTAAAGCCATCGATGCTTTGATTACGAACTTTCACCTGCCGAAATCGACGCTTCTGATGCTTGTTTCGGCTTTTGCCACCAAGGAAATCATGCTTAATGCTTACAAAAGCGCGATTGAAAAGGAATACCGCTTCTTTTCGTTCGGCGATTGCATGTTAATCGAGTAAAACCGCCTGGTTTTTCTTTAAGCCCATATGATTGCAAGGAAAGTTGAAATTTGGTATAATTAATCAAAAGGGGAATATATGGATAATAGTTTAGCGATTTATTTATTTCATCAGGGCACAAATTATTACAGTTATCGCTTTATGGGAGCGCAGTACTCTCCCGATAAAACCGTTTTCCGGGTTTGGGCACCCAATGCTATGGCGGTGCATGTCGTGGGCGATTTTAACGACTGGAATCTTTTTTCGCATCAGATGGTAAAAATCACCAAAGAAGGCCTTTGGGAGGCAACGATTGCCAATGTGGCCGAATATGCCCATTATCAATATGCGATTTTGACCAAAGACAAGAAGTGGATTTATAAATCCGATCCGTTTTCCTTTCATTCGGAACTGAGACCGAAAGTAGCATCCAAAGTTTATAACCTGGACAATTACCGGTTTCAGGATCACGAATGGATGGAACAGCGCAAGAAAAACGACCACCATCAGAAACCGATGAACATTTACGAAGTGCACCTGGGCTCGTGGCGGAGGTATGCGGACGGGAATGTTTTCGACTATCGCAAACTCGGCGACGAATTGAGCAAATACGCCAAGGAAATGGGTTATACCCATCTGGAAATCATGCCGATTTACGAATACCCTTTGGACGAATCCTGGGGTTACCAAGTCACCGGCTTCTTTTCGCTGACTTCCCGTTACGGGACGCCGGCCGATTTCAAAGTTTTTGTCGATACCTGCCACCAAGCCGGCATCGGGGTCATCGTCGATTGGGTTCCCGGTCATTTTTGCAAGGATGCCCACGGCCTGATCGAATTTGACGGTTCGTTTCTTTATGAACATCCCGATCCGACCCGGAGGGAACACAAAAGTTGGGGCACCCGCTGTTTCGATTACGGCCGGCCCGAAATCCAAAGCTTTTTGGTATCGAGTGCCATGTATTTGTTGGAAGAATGCCATGTGGACGGGCTCAGGGTGGATGCGGTGGCATCGATGCTTTACCTGGATTATGACCGCACCGAATGGCACCCCAACAGTTTCGGCACCAACATCAATTTGGAAGCAATGGCTTTTATCAAAAAACTGAACCAAATCGTGCATGAATATCACCCGGGCGTGATAACGGTTGCGGAAGAGTCGACGACTTTTCCGGATATCACCAAGTCCGTTTCGGACGGAGGCTTGGGATTCGACTATAAATGGAATATGGGCTGGATGAACGATACTTTGACGTATTTTTCCAATGACCCGATTTACCGACAATATCTGCATAATAAAATAACTTTTCAGATGACTTATATTTATTCCGAGCATTTTATTTTGGCTTTGTCGCATGACGAAGTCGTTCACGGCAAAAAATCGCTCTTAAATAAAATGCCCGGGGGTTACGAAGATAAATTCTTCGGTTTACGGGCTTATTTGGCTTACATGATGAGCCATCCGGGCAAGAAGCTGACCTTTATGGGTTATGAGTTTGGCCAGTTTATCGAATGGAATGAACGCCGGGAACTCGACTGGTTGCTATTGCAATACGAATCCCATCGGGATTTGCAAACCTTTGTCAAATATCTGAACCGCTTGTATTTGCAATATCCCGCTTTATACGAAAACGATACTTCCTGGGACGGTTTCTGCTGGGTTAATCCGGATGATGCCGGCCACAATGTTTTTTCTTATTATCGCTTAAGTCCGAATAACGACGATATCTTGGTCATCTGCAACTTCTCCGGATCCGGTTGGCCAGGTTACGAATTGAATGTCGACAACGGTCAGTACGAATTGATTCTTGCCACCCGGGGATTTGACGATATTCCCAAGAAAACCAAAGTAAAAAACAACCGAATGAAACTTGATTTGCCACCACTTTGTGGAATATATTATAGGAAGGTAAAAAGGAAAGATGTATAACAAAAAGAAATGTATCGCGATGCTGCTTGCGGGGGGACAAGGCAGCAGGTTAAAAGCGCTGACGACTACCATCGCCAAACCCGCTGTTTCTTTCGGCGCAAAATACCGCATTATTGATTTTACCCTCTCGAATTGCACCAATTCCAACATCGATACCGTAGGGGTATTGACCCAATATCAACCGCTTCTTTTGAACGAATACATCGGCAACGGTTCGCCGTGGGATTTGGACCGAACCTTCGGCGGCGTGCACATTTTGCCGCCGTATCAGGCCAAAAACCGTACCGATTGGTATAAAGGCACAGCCAATGCGATTTACCAAAATCTACATTTCATCGAACGTTACGATCCCGAACATGTTTTAATTCTTTCCGGCGACCATATTTATAAAATGGATTATTCGGAAATGCTGCAATACCATATCGAAAAGGATGCCGATTGCACCATCGCAACTTTGGAAGTAAGTTTGGAAGAAGCGAGCCGTTTCGGAATCATGAACACCGACGAAGAAAATATCATCTATGAGTTTGAAGAAAAACCCGCAAAACCGAAATCGACCAAAGCGTCGATGGGTATTTATATTTTCAAAACCGAAAAATTGGCTCATTATTTGAAACTGGACGAAGCCACACCGGGTTCCCAAAACGATTTCGGTAAAAACATTATTCCGATGATGCTTGAAAACGGCGAAAAAATGGTTGCCTATCCTTTCCAAGGTTATTGGAAAGATGTCGGTACCATCGAAAGTCTGTGGAGCGCCAATATGGATTTAATCGGAGATAACCCGAAGTTTGATATTTACGACCCGTTCTGGCGGATTCATTCGCGCAATATCGGTATTCAGCCGCACTTTATCGGAGAAAAGGCGAAAGTGGTCAATTCGCTCGTTTCCGGGGGTGCCACGATTGAAGGAACCGTTATTAACAGCGTTATCGGTCCGCGCGTCAAAATCGAAAAAGGCGCATTTGTCAAAGACAGCGTTATTTTTTCCAACAGCGTGATTCACGAAGACGCCAAAGTCTTCTACAGCATTATCGACGAGGAAGTTCACATCGATAAAGGTGCAACAATCGGCGCCGAAAAAGCCGAATCCGTGGGAATTGCCGTCGTGGGACGCCACGTGGTAATTAAAGAAAAAGAAATTATTCCGGCGGGTGCCAATATCGAAGAACCCGACCCAAATTCTCGGAAAGGAAATAAATGTTCATGCGAGCTTTAGGAATTATCTTTTCAGATTTACATACCGATACCGTTGATGAATTAACCCGGTTTCGCACGCTTGCTTCGGTTCCTTTCGGCGGAAGATACCGTTTGGTGGACTTTGCTTTGTCCAATATGGTGAATGCGGGGATTACGCGGGTCGGCATCATTGCCAAACGCAATTATCAGTCTTTGATGGACCACATCGGTTCCGGTAAGGATTGGGATCTCTCCCGCCGTAACGGTGGGGTTACGATTTTCCCGCCTTTCGGAAATTACCGCTCGGACAGTCTTTATGCCAACCGTTTGGAAGCGATTAAAGGCCTGATGGGCTTTATCTCCAAAGCCAACGAAGAATATGTTCTGATGGTGGACTGCGACAGCGTCAATGTCATCGATTACCATCAGGTTATCCAGGAACATGAGGAAAGGAATGCGGATATCACCGTGGTTTACCAAAAAGCGGAAATCACTCCGGATTTGCATCCTCATATGAGTCTGACAATCGGCGAAGCGGGCAGAGTGACTTCCGCGTCTTTAACGAGCGATGTCGGCACCACCGCCAACATGGCCGTCAATGCCTGGGTTATCAAACGCAAATTGTTGTACAATTTAATCGACGAGGCCTTAGCCCACGGCGCCAACAATTTCGAACGTGATATCATTTTGCATAACACTTCGCTTTTAAACATTTACGCATCGGAATATGAAGGACCGTACCTTCACATCAGTTCCTTGGCTACTTATTTTGCCAACAATATGAAACTCCTTGATTCCCAAGTCCGGGCCGAAATATTCGAGCAGAAAAATCAGGCGATTTACACCAAAGTCCGCGACTCCGCTCCGACCAAGTACGGAAAGGATGCGGTGGTGGAAAGATGTTATATTGCGGACGGATGCGTAATCGAAGGAACCGTGCGGAACAGTATTCTCTTTAGGGGAGTCAAAATCGGCAAAAACACGGTTGTAGAAAACTCCATCCTGATGCAGGATACCATTACCGGCGAACACGTAAAACTGAATTGCGTGGTAGCGGATAAAAATGTCACCATTCGCGACCGGCGCAATTTATCCGGATGCGAAACCATCCCTTATTATTTGGGAAAAAATGTCATGGTCTAAGGAGGTAATATGGAAGATAAAAAAATCGTTTTTATCGCTTCTGAGTGTCAACCTTTCTTTGCATCGGGGGGTTTGGGCGATGTCATCGGCTCGCTTCCCCAAAAAATAGCCAGCGCGAGCGAAGCGACCGTAAGCGTTATTTTGCCGCTTTATTCGAAAATCAACCCCGCCTGGCGCAACAAACTGCTCTATGTCGGACAAATGACGGTTCAGCTGGCCTGGCGCAAGCAGTATTGCGGGATCTTCAAATATGAAGCCAAAGATGTAACCTATTATTTTTTGGACAACGAATATTATTTCAAACGTTCGAACTTCTACGGCTACTTTGACGACGGCGAACGCTTTGCGTTCTTTGCCAAAGCCGGTCTCGATGCCATCCTGTATTTGAATTTAAAACCGAATATCGTGCACTGCCACGATTGGCAGACCGGTTTGGTGCCGGTTTACCGCAGAACCCATTACGGGGACAATCCGGTTTTTGCCCGCACCAAGTTTGTCTTTACGATTCACAACATCGAATACCAAGGTATTTTTGCGAACGACTGGGATGTTTTGGAAGATACCTTTGGCATCTCCCGCTTTGGCAGCCATCTGTTGGAGTATAAAGGTTCAATCAATATCATGAAGGGCGCGATGGAAACCTCGCATATCGTTACCACGGTCAGTCCTACCTATGCCAAAGAAATCTTGTCCACGGAATACGCACACGGCTTGGAGTATGAAGTCGAACGGGTCAAACATAAATTGGTGGGTATCCTTAACGGCATCGACAAAAACTTTTACAGTCCATCCAAAGACAAAGCGCTGTTTGTGAATTATAATTCCAAAAGCGTAGAAAATAAGGTAGAAAACAAAATCGAATTGCAAAAAATGCTGAATTTACCGGTTGACAAATCGATTCCATTAATCGGGATGGTCACAAGACTAGTAGCCCACAAGGGATTGGATCTTGTCAAAGGCATGATAGAAGAATTGCTGATTGAAAAAGTGCAAATCGTCATGCTCGGAACCGGTGACATTCACTTCGAAGGATATTTCAAAGATTTGGAAAACAAATTTGGTTCGAAATTGCGCGTCATCATCGCTTACAATCCTGATTTGTCGCGCAAGATTTACGGCGCCAGCGATATCTTCCTGATGCCTTCGAAAGCGGAACCGTGCGGCTTGGCCCAAATGATTGCATCGCGCTACGGCTCGATTCCGATTGTGCGCGAAACGGGAGGGCTTGCCGACAGTATCAAAGACTTTTCCGGGGAAAACGGAAACGGATATACTTTTGCCGAATACAGTTCCGGAGCGCTTCTGTCAACCCTCAGACGGGCTTTGAACGATTATCAAAACCCGGACGATTGGATGAAAAAAGTTCATACGGTTATGGAAACGGATTTCGGTTGGACGAAATCGGCCAAAGAATATCTCAAAATGTATGAGCAAGTTTTAAAACAATAATGAATATGAGCTTACTAGAAATGAAGGAGAACCAATGACAGAACATGAAGTTAAAAAAATCGTCGAGAACAAATTAGCCCATTATTTCGGGGTCTTGCCGACCGAGGCCACTTTGGAACAAATGTATAAAGCAGTCAGCTTATCGGTCCTCGATTTGTTGATGGAAAAAAAGAAACAATTTAATCGCAAGGTAAAAGCAAGTAAAGCCAAACGGGTTTATTACTTGTGCATGGAGTTTTTAGTCGGGCGTTCTCTGAAGACTAATTTGTATAATTTGGGAATCGTCGAATCTTACCAAAAAGCCTTGAAAGGGTATGGCTTTTCACTTGATGACCTCTATGAACAAGAACCGGATGCCGGTCTCGGCAACGGCGGTTTGGGAAGGCTTGCGGCTTGCTTTATGGATTCCCTTGCCAGTTTGCAATATCCGGCTACCGGCTTTTCCATCCGTTACGAATTCGGTTTATTCAAACAAAAAATGGTTGACGGCTGGCAAACGGAAGTACCCGATGTTTGGCTTCCGGGCGGCGAAGTGTGGCTGATTCCGCGCAGCGACCGAATCAAAACCGTCAAATTCGACGGTTGGGTAAGCGAACACTTCGAAGAAGGACATATGCGGGTTGAATACCACGACTATAACGAAGTCGAAGCTGTTCCATACGACTTGTTGATTTCAGGCGGCGACTCCGAAGGTATTTCGACTTTGCGCCTGTGGCGGGCTCGAAGTTCTACACAGTTCGACATGAAATCTTTCTCCGAAGGGGATTATCTCAAAGCTTTACAGGCCAGCCATGAAGCGGAACTGATATCCAAAGTTTTGTATCCGTCCGATGACCATTCCCAAGGCAAGAGCCTGCGGCTGAGACAACAGTATTTCTTGGTCAGCGCCTCGATTCAGGATATTTTGGCGGATCATTTGAAACGGTATCACGATTTGCATACTTTGAGTCAATATGCGATTATCCATATCAACGATACCCATCCGGCGCTCTGTATTCCGGAATTGATGCGGATACTGATGGATGACTATTGTTTCGGTTGGGACGAAGCTTGGCAGTTAGTTACGAACACCGTAGCTTATACCAATCATACCGTTATGGCGGAAGCTCTTGAAGTTTGGGACGAAACCATGATTGCTCAGGAATTACCGCGGATTTACCAAATCATCAAAGAAATCAACCAACGTTATTCCCGGATGCTTTGGGAAAAATATCCGGGCGATTGGAACAAAATCAATCGTATGGCTGTTATCGCCAACCATCAAATCCGGATGGCCAATCTGAGCGTTATCGGCAGTTTCTCGGTTAACGGGGTATCGGCTTTGCACAGCGATATCATCAAACGGACACTGTTTAACGATTACTATCAGTTGACGCCGGAAAAATTCACCAATGTCACGAACGGTATTGCCCACCGGCGTTGGCTTAACCAATCCAACCCGTTGCTTGCAAAGCTGCTGGACGAAACCATCGGTCACGGATATTACCATGATGCGAGCGAACTCAAGAAGTTTCGCGCTTATGAAAACGACCTTGAGGTTTTGAAACGCTTAAAGGAAATCAAATACCAAAACAAAGTTGCTTTTGCGGACTATGTGTTCCAAAAACAGGGCATAAAAATTGATCCGGAAACCCGCTTTGACGTTCAGGTCAAAAGGCTACACGAATACAAGCGGCAGCTGTTAAACGTCCTAAAGATTATCAGTCTTTACAACCAATGGAAAGAAAATCCGGACCTTAATATGACTCCTCAAACCTTTATCTTCGGAGCGAAAGCGGCACCGGGCTATTACGTGGCCAAAGAAATCATTCAATTGATTAATTATCTAAGCAAAGAAATAGACCTTCATCCGGAAATCAGAAGGAAACTGAATGTGGTTTTCTTGGAAGATTACAATGTGACGCTTGCAGAAAAATTGATGCCGGCCAGCGAAATCAGTCAACAAATATCGTTGGCGGGAAAAGAAGCGAGCGGTACCGGCAATATGAAATTCATGATCAACGGTGCGGTTACCATCGGTACGATGGACGGAGCGAATGTGGAAATCTGCGATGCGGTCGGAGACGACAATATTTTTATTTTCGGCTTAACCGCTCCAGAAGTCAACGATTTATGGAAAGCGGGTTACAATTCCACTTATTATTACAACAACAACCGGGAAATACGCGAAGTCATCGGTGCCCTCAAGAAAGGCTTTGCCGGAAAGAGTTTCGAAAATATCGCCAACTACTTGCTCACCAACTGGGGAGTAGCTGACCAATATATGTGTCTGGCGGATTTCGAAAGTTATATGAAAGCCCATCAATTGATGGACCAAGTATATCAGGACGAAGTACGCTTCAACCAAATGTCGTTAATCAATATCAGCGAAGCGGGAAGGTTTGCGGCCGACCGCAGCATCGAAGATTATGTCAAGCGCATTTGGCATTTAACCAAAGTAAAATAATTAAAAAAACAATAACAAAACGTTAATGTGTAGTGAATGAAGGAGATTATGATGGAAGAAAAAAGAATTAAAATTGGAATTCTAACTTCAGGCGGTGACGCCCCGGGAATGAATGCGGCTATCCGCGCCGTTGTCCGTGCCGGCGAATATTATGGTGCGGAAGTTTACGGAATTCAGGACGGTTATAAAGGAATGTTCGAAGGCGGAAAATATATTTTCCGCATGGACCGCAGATCGGTAACCGATATTATCACGCGCGGCGGAACAATCCTTGGAACTGCCCGAATGAAAGATTTCGTCAAAGACGAAAACCGTTTAATCGGTATCAACAATTTGAAACAACTCGGTATCAGTTATCTGATAACCATCGGCGGCGACGGCACATATCAAGGCGCCAAACGGCTGACCGAACTCGGCATGCCTTGCATCGCTTTGCCGGGCACAATCGATAACGATATCCCATCAACCGATTTTACGATTGGTTTTGATACGGCGCTTAATACCGCGCTTGATGCATGCGATAAATTGCGCGATACCTCGAATGCACACCAACGCTGTTCCATTATCGAAGTTATGGGACGGTATTGCGGCGACATTGCGTTGGCTGTGGGAGTTGCGGCTGGAGCCGAAGTAGTTATTCACAGCAAAGAAACTTTCAACCTGGAAGAAATCCTGGCCGAAGCCAAGACCTGGAAAGCGCAAAACAAACGCCATGCTTTGGTCGTTGTGGCCGAACACGTTACCGATGTTCATGAATTGGCCCGGGAAATCGAAGAAAAATCCGGCTTCTCCTGTCGGGCGACGATTCTCGGTCATATTCAAAGAGGAGGTTCACCGACAGCTCAAGACCGCATTCTTGCTTCGCGGATGGGACATGCCGCTGTACTGGCAGCTCTCGGGGGACGCGGCGGTATCGCTATCGCAATCAAAAACAATGAAATAATCGAAATTCCTTTAGCCGAAGCATTAACCGCAAAGAAAAATATGTTCAAAAACTTTGATGAGCTGATGCACATCTTATCTTGAGGAGTTCATAATGAATCATTTTTTATGCAAAACCAAAATTGTGGCAACCATTGGACCGTCCAGTCGATCCAAAGAAACGATTAAAAACCTAATTTTAGCGGGGATGGATGTTGCCAGACTGAACTTTTCTCATGGCAGCCATGAGGAACATTTGGATAACATCAATAAGATTCGCGCTGCCAATCAGGAATTGGGAACCGAAATTGCCATAATGTTGGACACCAAGGGACCGGAAATCCGTACCCATGATTTTGAAAACGGCAAGGTTACCTTGAAAAAAGGCAATAAAGTTCGCATTGCCATGCATGAAGTATTGGGAACCGAAGAAAAGTTTTCGGTTACCCATACGGATCTAATCAACGATGTCGAAGTCGGTAATATCCTTTTGGTCGATGACGGAAATTTAACTTTGCAAGTATTGTCAAAAGATTATGACAACCAGGAATTGGTGTGCTTAATCGAAAACAACGCGACGCTGAAAAACCGGCGGGGCATCAATGTTCCATCGGTCAAGTTAAGTTTACCGTTTTTGTCGGAACAGGACAAAAAAGACTTGGCTTTCGGTTGCGAAAACGAAGTGGATTTTGTTGCGGCTTCCTTTGTTTCCTGCCCGGAAGATATTATCGAAATGCGTAATTTCCTAAGAGAACATGGCGGGAAAGGTATCCAAATCATTGCCAAAATCGAAAACACGATGGGTATCCGCAATTTCGACGAAATCTTAAGCGTTGCGGACGGAATTATGGTGGCCAGGGGCGATCTCGGCGTCGAAGTTCCGATTCACGAAGTACCGATTTTTCAACGTTCCATCGTGTCCAAATGCCACTTTGCGAATAAACCCGTAATAGTGGCTACGCAAATGCTGGAATCGATGCAATACAATCCGCGGCCGACCCGGGCGGAAGTCAACGACGTTGCCACGGCGGTTTTATCCGGCTGCGACGCCATCATGTTAAGCGGCGAAACGGCTTCGGGACTATATCCGGTCGAATCGGTAACCATGATGAATACGATTGCCCTGCGGATGGAAGAAGAAATCAATTACAAAGAATTGATGCTGCGGGCGCAGGAAGCGCGCGTCAACGATATCGCTTCGATCATAGCTTTAAGCGTTGCGGATGCGGCGCACCAGCTCCCTGTTTCGGCGATTCTCACTCCGACCATGTCTGGTTTTACGGCGCGGGCGGTTTCGCATTTTCGGCCGAAAGCACCGATAATTGCAGTTACGATGAACCGTAAAGTTATGCGCAGTCTTGCTTTGAGTTGGGGCGTTTTCCCGATTTTGGCGGTCTTGCAGGATAATTTTGAAAATGTCATTCAACAAGCCATCAAAGAAGCGAATAAAAAGTTTGAGTTTGCCCCTGGTGATATGGTCATTGTAACTGCGGGCATCCCTTTGAATATTGCCCGTACTACCAACATGATGAAAATCGAAATCATCAAATAAACCAAGGGGGTTTTAAAATGTCGAAACCGATAATTCAGTTGGAAAATATCAGCAAGTATTATACCGGTGCCGGCGGTGTCGGCCTTGGTCTCCGTAAGGTCAATTGCTCTTTTAGTTTGGGCGAATTCGTGATTATCACGGGACCGAGCGGATCGGGTAAAACAACCCTTCTTAATGTAATAAGCGGAATGGATACCTATGAAGAAGGTATCCTTTACATTAATGGGGAGGATTCAACCTATTTCGGGCCCAAAGAGTACGAAGAATACCGGCGCAATTATATCAGTTTTATTTTCCAAAATTACAATTTGGTAGATTCTTTTACTGTTTATCAAAATGTGGAACTGGCTTTAATCGCCCGCGGTTTGTCGAAAACCGAAAGACAGGATAAAGTTCTGCAAATAATCGACGAAGTCGGTTTATCCCATCGAAAAAAACACCGTGTCACGCAGCTTTCGGGCGGTGAAAAACAGCGGGTAGCGATTGCCAGAGCGTTGGCCAGCGATGCCCCGATTATGGTGTGCGATGAAATAACCGGCAATCTCGATAAAAAGACGAGCGAAGAAATTATTGCTTTGCTTCGCAAGGTCAGTTACAACAAATTGGTCTTATTGGTATCCCATGATATCGAAGAAGCAATCATGCATGCGACGAGAGTTATCACGATGCACGACGGGATGATCGAAAGCGATGTGGAAATGGGGCAAAAACCTCAAAGCGATATCGCTTTGACCATTCCGGAATCCAAATCGGTGGCGACCAAAACCGCTGTCGATTTGGGTATCCGCTTTTTGTTTTCCACGCCGAAAAAGTTGGTGTTGTTGCTGTTTATATTTATGGTACTCAATATCCTTTCGGCTTATGCTTATTCGCTTTATGCTTTCAGCGATTCCAACTTAGGCGGCGGCTATTGGGTCGGTGTCAACAATTTCTCTTATTATCCCGGTCGAATCGTGGTTAAAAAAACCGACAACAGTCCGATTACCCCAGAAGAAATAACTGCCCTAAAAAACATAAAAGGGGTAAAAAACGTGATTAAATACGATTTGGCGCTTGAGCAAAGTGCATATTTTTATTTCAAGAATATCGACTATTCCTACTATAATACTTCTGTCCGCAGTACAAGCGAATTAAGGGAAAAAGACTTAATCGCCGGCAGCAGACTTCCCCAAAACGAAAACGAAGTGGTTTTTTCGGTAAGATACTTACCGGAAGAAACGGAATTAAAAGATTTGCTCAATCAACCGATCCGCTTACGCTTTGAAGTCGAAGATAGCGCCAGAGATGCCGTGATTGTCGGTGTTTTCGAAGGCGAAGGAGAAATATATGTTACGGACCCGGTCCTCGAACGTTTGCAACAGCTTGCCATCACGTTTGTTTCTTCTTTCTCCTTCACGATCCCAGGTGCACCCCCTGTCGAACGCGGTTTGATCATAATACCGGATGCCACTTTATCGGGTAAAGACGCAATCCTGAAAATGGTTGTGGGTGAAACCCGTACCATCGGTCCCTTTACTACCGATGTCAATTTCAGTAATCTCTTTTTAACCAGAACCTTAAAAGATTTGAATGTTACCGTCAGGATGGAAGATTATCCGGGAAAAGAAGCCGGTTATGGGGATTGGCGCAGTCAGGTCGAAAACGGTTATTTAATCCGTCAAATACTGCGGGTTTCCGAGGAAGAATTTGCCAACCTCGGCCTTAACGATATTTTCCAAGTCAGCATCACCCCGGAAAACCCCGATAAAGATTTGGAACTTGCTCGAAAAATCGAAGAAGGGCCTTTCTATGCCCTGGCTTTAAGTGATTTCCAGACCAATTACGGCAATGTTTTTTCGGTCGTCACCGAAATCTTTATGGTCATTTTGGTCGCCCTCTTATTGGTCGGAATTTATTTCCTGGCTTATATTTCGCTTAAGAACATCATTTACAGCGAAAAACAAGGCTTTTTGGTCATGCGATCGCTTGGTATCGACGGCCAAAAGATCCGTATTCAAATCTTTGCCCAATTGTTGACTTTGGCTTTAATCACCTTTTTGACGATGTTTATTGCCTGGGCCATTATCCGCTTGCGTCAACGTTTCTTTATTTTGCAAATCTTCGCAAGATTGGATCTGCTCCACATCCTGACCGTAGGCTTTATCATCTTTGTATTGGCGGTGTTCCTTGCCCTTCGGTATTCGAAGCGCTTGCTGATGTCGACGATTGTTGCCAAGGAATTCGCCTAGGAGGACGCCATGCTTAGATTACAAAAAGTCAATAAGTTTTATAATAAAGGCAAAAGCAACGAAATCCATGTCCTTAACGATATCAACATCGATTTGGGAGCCGTTGGTTTTGTGGCGATTTTGGGTCCGAGCGGCAGCGGAAAAACTACGCTTTTGAATGCGCTTTGTGGGTTGGACAAAATCGACAGCGGAGCAATTGAGATTGAAAACCAAACCATTACCAAATACCGCCACCATACCTGGGACGATTTGCGCAACCAATATTTCGGTTATATTTTCCAAAACTATCACCTTTTCGGTGACCAAACGGTTTACCAAAACGTTGCATTTAGTTTGGAAATGTTGGGCATCAAAGATAAGGAAGCAATCAAAACCCGGGTTCTTCAGGCTTTGGCCATTGTGAAAATGGACAAGTACAAGAACCGTCTTGCCAAGAACTTATCCGGCGGCGAACAACAACGGGTGGCCATCGCCCGGGCAATCGTAAAAGATCCGAAATATGTGATTGCGGACGAACCTACCGGCAATCTCGATCGCAAAAATACCCTGATTATCATGAACATTTTGAAAGAAATCGCCAAGACGCGTCTCGTTGTCATGGTAACCCATGAAAGACCTTTGGCTTTCATGTTTGCCAGCCGAATCATCACGATATCCGACGGCAGAATTGTGGAAGACAAAGTAAACGAAGGCAGCGGCGATAGCAACTATGTTGATGACCGAGTGGTTTATTTGGGCGATTTGGAACATCGGGTAAATGTTCGGGACGGAAGCGTCAATTTGGAGTTTCTGAGCGATTCGCCGATTGACATCGATTCTTTGAATGTTCGTCTGAAACTCGTTGTGCGCGGCAAAAATATTTACCTCAAACCGGAAATCGATTCCGATTACAAATTGGAAGTGATTTCGGAAGGCAGCTTGTTTTCTTTCCAGGAGGGCACCCGCCCGGCGGAAACCTTCGATATGAAAGAAGCCATGGACAAATGGCAACCGCTGGCTGTTCCAAACAAGAAGCGGTACAACTTAAGTCTTTGGCGGTTTTACAAACAAGGCTTCCAGGAAATTTTCAATATTTCACGGATGAAAAAAATCATCCTTTTCGGTTTTGTCATTTCTTCGTTTTTACTGACTTTGGCCTTAGGTTTATATCAGCAGGCCACCACAATCGACGAAAGCGAATTTGTGAATTTCAACCGCGATATTGTCAATATTGACCAGAATAAAAATTATAACGAGGCTTTCGAGGATTTTCAGTCATATTTCAATTTGGCCGGGGTTTATGCAGTGGGAAAAAACTCTGCTCCGCCGATTTTGATGACGGTCGAAGGCTATTATCAAACCTTTTTATCCGGAGAATCGATGACTTATCTGCCGAGTGTCCTGTCCTACGATCCATCCATCCAATTAAAACCAAACAACGGCGAAGTCGTTTTGTCGCGGGGGATTGTCAAGAAACTCTTAAACAGAGACAATTTCTATAACGATACCTTTTTTTCCAGCGATAAAATGATAAAAAACCAAAAGATGACTATCGGCGATAGGGAATATAAAATCAAAGGAATCGAAGAAACCGACAAATTGGCGATTTATTTATCCAAAAGCGATTACTTTATTGCCAATGTAGTGCAATACAAAACCACCAATAATTTGTACCTTCCGGTTTATTTGTTAGGCGACGTAACGACTACCGTTTCCGAACTGAAACATCAGGAAATATTGGTCTCGGAAAACTTCCCTGTTTACTTGAATGTCGGCGATCAATTTTCCGGTTATACCGTAAAAGGCAAATTTTCGGTTGACGGCGATGCGACTATAGTAGGAATCGTCTTCAGCGAAGAAGATATGACAAATTTGATTTTCGAAACCAATTACGCCATCGGCACAAGTTATTATCTGTATTCGCGCAACCCGATCAAAACCGCAAAACAAATCCGCGAAATGGGCGGAATGGCGACATCCCTGTATGAGGAAGCTTATCTTAATTATCGGACCAACAAACTGTCGGCTTTCAGAATCCTGCTGATCTTTGTCGCAATTATGTTGATTGCACCGCTTTTAATGCTGTACTTTGTCATGCGTTCGAACATGATCAGCCGAATCAAAGAAATCGGTATCTACCGGGCTTTGGGTTTAAGACGGTACAATATTTACAAAATGCACCTGGGAGAAATCTTGGCAATCACCAGTCTTTTCTCCTTTAGCGGTTATATCCTTGCCTTGTTTGTCATGTTCCAATCGAACCGAAAGATTCTTATTCCGGTTTTCAAACTAAACTTTCCGGTGCTTTTCGGCAGTTTGGCGATTATCGTTATCATCAACGTGCTTGTCGGCTTGTTGCCGGTTTTCCGGTTGATGCGCAATACCCCGCAGGCAATCCTCAGCAAATACGACATTTAACCTGCAAACGATGGAAATATCTTTCGATTATTCCATCGTTTTTTTAAAATGAAGAAACCTTATTTTTTTATCAGACAAATAAAACTTTGTTATCATTCTGAAGGGGGAATCCCCTTTTTTTCTTCTTCCCAATTTCCGGCATTTTTTGCCTGAGTTTCTGCTTATAATGGTTGCATTGGGAGGAGATTTCAGTGCGTAAAATTATATTCGTTTTGTTGCTGACCGGCCTTTTGCTTTTATGTAACCGGGGTTTTTCGGTAAAAGCGGAAAGGTCCGATACGGTTGTAAATGTTATTTATAATAACCGACAAATAAAAAAAGACCAGGAACTTACTTTGCGTTTTACTTTGCTTGCTTTTTACGATTTGTACCAAGCGGATATCGTCATAAAATATGACAACTCAAAATTGAAACCGGTGGAGACAAACGGCCAATGTTTTGTTTTCTCCGAAAACCGGATTTTCGGTCAGGCCGGTTCGGGCGATTTCATGGCTATCAATAATGTTGTCGACGAAAAGTATTGCCGGTTGACTTATTTCAAAGGAAAGCAAATCGATACTGGTTATACGTGCGGGTTGTTTTCTCATTTGGGGACGGTTTCTTTTACGGCTTTAACGGAAATTGAAGATGTCGAAGACGTTATTTCGTTGGATTTTTTTGATGCAAGCACCTTGGGACTAAGGTTTGGTTTTTACCGCCCCTTTGCTAGCGGCGGTGAAACAATTCCTTTTTGGGTGAATGTGGTCGAGGAAATCAAAATTACTTGGCCTAAAGAAACATATAAGATGGAAGTGTTTGACGATTTGCCGAACTTTCTTTCTGATGTGCAGGTTTTAAATCGGGACAGCGGGGAATTTCATCTTCAGGTGTTGGCTCAAGACATCAATCCCAACCACATCGGCATTCAGATAATCAAACTTCAGGTAACCGATTTTCTAACCGAAGAAGTATGTTTTTTGGCCAAACCTTTGGAAGTCATCGACTCCAAACCGCCGGAAATAATCGTGCCTGCCAGTATTACCGTTTTTGATAATCAATTGTCTTGGGAGAATCTAATGGTAGCCCAAGTAATCGATAACTACGATTCCCAAGTTAACCCGATTCCGAAGTATTTTCAGGAAGATGGGACCCAAATCGATACCTGGGAAAATTTCCTTTTATTTTTGGCCCATAATCCGACGGGAAAAATTGTTTTTGGGGCTTATGACAGTAGCGGTAACAAGGCTATCGACAAGGAAACGGTAATTACGGTAATCGATAAATCTCCGCCGTTCGTAAATTGTGCGGAAGAACTGTATTTGGAGGATTGGGCTTTGGCTGATTTCGATTTTTATACTTGGGTTGAGGTAAAGGATGCCTATGATCCGAGCCCCAATCTGGCTTTAATCGGGATAAACCAATTGGGTATCCAACTGGAAGATTATAAAGCAATCCTGCAGGAAGAAAAAAGCGTGATTGTTCGTTTCTTTGCTTTCGATAAGGAGATGAACCAAACCCCGTCCTACGATGTCCGGATTGTTTTGGTCGATACGACGGCCCCGAGCCTACATTGCGAGCCTGTTTGGGAACTGGTCGACCCGGCGCTTGAAACCTTCGATTTCCGGGACGGTTTTGTTGTGACGGATGCTTTTGATCAAAATCCTCAAATTAAGCTTCAGTATTTTCTTGATGAAAATTACAGCGAAGAAGTTGGAAAGGAAGAATTTATCAAAGGACTTAAAAGCAACCTGTGCGGGTATTTGCTTTGCCGGGCAAACGATTATTCGGGAAACCAAAGTGCACCGGTCCAGCAGAAAATTATTATCAAAGATACTGTGGCACCGAAGATTTTTGTCGACGGGGTGGAAGACCAAAAAAAGTACCTGCTGATCAAAAAAATCAATTATTCCGTAACCGACAATCTGGACGACTTTCCGGTTGTGGAGATTTATCTGAACGGCGAAGAATATGACGGAAGCGCCTTAACCGAAATTAAGGATTACCAACTGCTTGTTATTGCCACGGACCAAAGCGGAAACGAGTCGCGGGTTCGGATAAATTTCTCGGTTATCGAGGACACATTGATCGGGTGCGGGGGCGATGTCGAATGTTATTTGGACAATTACCGGCTTGTTGTGGGAATAGCTGGGGGAATTTTAGGTTTGGTGGCCTTAATTGTTTTGGGACGTTTTTGGTTTCAATATCGCAGAAGACTAAAAGCACCGATTTAAAAAACAGGCATTTCGATACATTTGTCAGTTATCGAAATGCTTTTTTTTTCTTGTTTCTTATAGTATAATGTATAAGATTAATAGTAATGATATTATAGAAATTAAGGAGATGAAGTTATGGCTGTCTCTAGCAAAAAATCTTGCTATATTACAACACCAATCTATTATTCCAGCGGCAAAGTCCATATCGGTAATTCCTATACCACGATTGCCTGCGACGTATTCGCGCGGTTTAACCGCCTGATGGGTCGCGATGTATTTTTTCTGACCGGAATGGACGAACACGGACAAAAAATCGAAGAAGCGGCCCAGAAGGCAGGACTTACTCCGGAAGTGTTTGTGGACGGGATTGCGGAAGAAACCAAGAAATTATGGAAAAACCTGCACATTTCCAACGACGACTTTATCCGGACTTCGGAGTCAAGACATACCAAAGTCGTGCAAAAAATGTTCGAAGAAATGCTCAAAAACGACGATATTTATCTGGGAACCTACAGCGGAAACTATTGCGTTTCCTGCGAAACATATTTTACCAAAACGCAGCTCGGCGAAAATCAAACCTGCCCGGATTGCGGGAAGCCGACGCGGATTATTTCGGAAGAAGGGTATTTTCTCCGACTAACCAAATACCAACAACAATTAATTGATTTTATCGAACAGAATCCCGATTTCATTCAGCCGGAACAGCGAAGAAACGAAGTGCTGTCGTTTGTCAAATCCGGCTTGGAAGACCTTTGTGTTAGCCGTACATCCTTTAAATGGGGAATCCCGGTTCTATCCAATCCCAAACATGTGGTTTATGTCTGGATTGATGCCCTAAGCAATTATTTGACGGCCCTCGGTTACGGTTCGGAGAACGATCGCAATTACCAAAAATATTGGGTTAACAACGACCTCGTTTACCATGTAGTCGGCAAAGATATTTTGCGTTTTCATGCGGTTTACTGGCCGATAATGCTGATGGCGCTGAAAGTCCCGATTAGGTTCAAATTGATTGCCCACGGTTGGATTTTGATGAAATCCGGTCGGATGGGTAAATCGCGGGGAAATGCGGTGTATCCGATGGATTTGGTCAACCGCTACGGCGTCGATCCGGTGCGTTACTATCTGACGAAAGAACTTGCCCACGGAAACGACGGCCTTTTCAGTTACGAACGTTTTGTCGAACGTTACAACAATGATTTGGCCAACGATTTGGGAAATCTTTTGAGCCGAACCATATCGATGATTCAAAAATACCGTAACGGAATCATCCCGAATTATCAGGGCTACGTAACCCCGTACGATCAGGAAATCAAAGACTTAACCAAAACAGTTGTCGACGAATATATCGAAAATTTTGCGAACTTTTCGCTTCCGGCGGGTATTGCCAAGGTTTGGACCTTGATTGACCGTGCCAACAAATATATTGACGAAACGGAACCGTGGAAACTTGCCAAAGACGAAGCAAAGGCCGAAGTCTTGGATAGCGTGCTATACCATTTGGCCGAAATGCTGAGAATTTCCGGTGTGCTGGTTTCCCCGATTTTGGTGGAATCTGCTCCGAAAATTCAAAAGGCGCTCGGAATCAAAGAACCGTTGCCAAAACTGGATGCCCTTTCCTTCGGTTATGCTTTCACCGACCCAGTGGAAAATTTAACCGAACCGCTTTTTAAACGGGTCAAACTGGAAGAAGAATTGGCTTATTTCCACGCTGATGAAAAGGAATCAGAACAAATCCCTTCGGCCCCTAAGGAAGAGCCTAAAGAATCAAAGGAACCGAAAGAAGAACCTAAACCGATAGTATCCATCGAAGATTTTGCCAAATTGGACTTGCGGGTAGGGGAAATCATCGCTTCGAAAAAGCATCCGAATGCAACCAAGTTGTTGGTTTCCCAGGTCAAAATCGGCGAAGAAGTAAGGCAAATTGTTTCCGGAATCGCCGAATACTATGCTCCGGAAGAAATTATCGGCAAGAAAGTTTTGGTAGTCGTTAATTTGAAGCCGGTAAAAATCCGCGGCGAAATGTCCAACGGAATGCTTCTTTGCGCCGAAATCGGCGATAAATTGGAATTATTGGAAAGCAAAATGCCAAGCGGCTCCGTAATAAAATAGAAAATTGTCGGATGTGAATTATGTTGTTAAGCAGTTTTAATTTTTCGTTTGAGTCACTGATCCCGGTCATGGTTTTGATCGGGATTGCATCAATTATTCCGATAGTTTTACTGGGCTTTCGAAGACCCTTGGTTCCGATTTTTATCGGAGAATTGTTGGTCGGAATCATTCTCGGCCTGCATCCCGAAGTCCGGGAATTTTTCTGGACCCCGATTACCCAATCCTTATATACCATCAGTTTGGCGATGCTGCTTTTCCTAAGCGGCTTTGACACCGATTTTACCGTGTTTTCCAAAAAGCCCGGGGAATTTCCGATTCTGAAATGGGCTTTAAGGGGCTTGGGTATTGTCTATTTACTCAGTTTTGTTATGGCTTTCTGCTTTAAAAAATACATCGAAGACGGAATGTTCTGGCAGGGAGTTGTTTTGATGATGTTGCTTCTTGCGAGCACCTTCGAATCCTACATTAACCCGATTATCCACAGCCGAACCGAAATCGGCTTAAGAATTACCCGTTTATCGGGTACTTATGCGACCTTGGCGGAGTTTTTGTCGATTATCGGTTTATCCGTCTACATGATGATTTTTCAAAAAAACCATCGGCTCTGGGTGGTCGGAATCATTTTGGCCGTTCTTTTGTTGGTTTTCTTGATTTTGAAAAGAATCAACCGTTCGATGTTTGATGGAATCAGAGGCGGTTATCTGCAAATCGGCCTGCGTTTAAGTCTGTTTGTCTTTTTGCTTTTGGTAATTTTAAGCGAATATGCGGGAATCGAAATCATCTTTGGCGCCTTTATGTTCGGAATGGTTATCAAGTATGCCCAGGTTTCTCATCGCGAAATAGCCAAAATCGAAAGTTTTGGGGCCGGATTCTTTATTCCGCTGTTTTTCCTTTTGCTGGGATTGCAGGTGCCGCTTGTGCAGGTTTTCAGCAGTTGGCAGGGCGTTTATCTAACTGGAATCATTTTGCTCGTAATTTTGGTTGTCAAACTTCCTTTATTGTACCTTGCCAAATGGTATTCCCTATCGACCACCGTAATCGCTTATCTTCTTTCGACATCGACCTTGATTGTATCCCTTGCTTTGCAACATTTTGATGTCTTCACGCACCCGTTTTCGGAAGCATTGGTTGTGGCAAGCGCCATTACTTGCATTGTGCCGGTAATTTTGTTCTATCACAATCATTCGTTCGGCAAAAAACGGGAACTTAATCAAATCAGCACAAACACAAATTAGAAAGAGGAAATGAGTTTACAATGCCGAAAAAGAATCTTTTTTCAAAGAATTTTTTCAACAACCGTGACGTTCAGGCGGTAATCAAAACCGTTCTCGGCAGTATCATTTATTCGCTCGCCGTGGTTTGGCTCTTGGATTTCGGGGGGTTCTTTGCGGGGGGCATCACGGGTATCTCACAGCTGATCGCGCGGTTTATCGGTTTGGTTTGGGGAAAAAGCATCAGCTTGGGTTTGTTTGTCTTTGGACTGAATATTCCTTTATTAATCTTGGGCTGGAAACACATCAGCAAGAAATTTGCCTTTTTGACGTTGCTTTCCATCCTGACCCAAACTTTGGTTATTTCCTTTTTGGACTGGTTGGCTACCCAATATAATTTCCAACCGTTTTCCTTTTTGTTAAAGGAAACTTTGGTCGATGTTATTGTCGAAAACGGACAAGTTGTTGAGGTGGTTAAGGAAAACCTCTTATCCTCGGGAAACCGGTTGTTGCTTGCTTTAATCGGCGGCGGCGTTGCCGGTGTGGGTGCTGCCCTTTGTTTGAGCGGCGGCGGATCGTCCGGAGGAATGGATGTAATCGCCAACAGTCTGTTTGTCAGACGCAATATCTCGTTTACCAAATACTCTTTGATTGTTGACGGTTTAATCATTCTTTTGTCAGGTTTCTTCGGTTTGGAAACAATGCTCTTTACTTTCGTGCGTCTGATTGTCTACATGATTGCAATTGACAATTTATATATTATCTATAAAGTTTCCAAAATCGAAATCATCACCGAAAAAGCAAACGAATTGCGGGAAATGCTGCTGGCTAAATTCCATCACGGTCTGACGATTTATACGGTCAAAGGCGGTTATACTTTGCAGGAAAAGTATGTTTTGACGATTTTTGTTTCGTCTTACGAAGTAAACAACTACATTACAAGCATCCTGGAATGCGATCCGAAAGCCTTTGTGTCGGTATCGTCCGACTTAACTATCAAAGGGAATTTTTCCAAACGCACCATCATTTAAAAATACCTCGCAATACGTGGTTTAATTATTTGACAAAATGCTCAAACTAGAGTATAATACATACGATACATTTTCGATACATTTAACTAACGGGTTTTACTCGTTCCCACATTATGCCCTCTAAATGATCATTAGAGGACAAAGGTCCCTCAGTGGTCACATAATTATGAAATAATTATTTGGAGGAAATTGCATATGCGCACAACATTTATGGCAAACAAGCAAACAGTTGAACGTAAGTGGTACGTTGTTGACGCGACAGACCAAATCTTAGGTCGTCTCGCAACAGAAATCGCAACCGTATTAAGAGGCAAGCACAAACCAACATTTACACCTCATGTTGATGGCGGTGACTATGTGATTGTTGTGAATGCGGAAAAAGTTGCCTTAACAGGCAAAAAATGGGAAGATAAGAAATACTATCGGGCCTCCCAATATGCTGGCGGATTAAAGGTCAGAACAGCTTCCGAAATGCTCGACAAAGTTCCGCACAAAATCGTGGAATTAGCCGTTCGGGGCATGTTACCGAAAGGCAAATTGGGTGATGACATGTATCGGCGTCTTTATGTTTACGTCGGTCCTGAACACCCACACGCTGCCCAAAAACCAGAAACATTACCGAAAGTGAAATAAGGAGGACGAAAGTAGTTTATGGAAAAAGTTGTTTATCAGGCAACTGGTCGCCGGAAGAGTTCCGTTGCCCAAGTAAGAATGATGCCGGGAACCGGCAAATTCCTTATCAACGGCCGCGACTTTGTTGAATATATCCCTTCAGCCGCAATCCGACTCGACGTTTTACAACCAATCAATTTGACAGGAACTGGCAGTCAATATGATATCTATGTTAATGTCAATGGCGGTGGCATTAGTGGTCAAGCCGGTGCTATACGTCTAGGCGTTAGCCGAGCATTGCTTCTTGTTAACCCTGATTTCCGTGGCCCATTAAAGAAGGCTGGCCTTCTTGCCCGTGACCCTCGCGAAACAGAACGTAAGAAATATGGTCTACGTAAAGCAAGACGTGCACCACAATATTCGAAACGTTAAACGGGATTGCACGCCAGATCAGACAAAACGAGAACGGAAGACCACTTTATGTGGTCTTTCTTTGTTTAAACAGTAATTTTTTTAAAATTTGCTTAAGGAGAAAAGAAAATGGAAAAAAAGAAAGTTCGAACCAGATTTGCTCCATCGCCAACAGGCTTTATGCATGTCGGCAATTTACGCAGTGCGCTTTATACTTATTATTTTGCCCGCCAAAACAACGGTACGTTTATTTTGCGGATTGAGGATACCGATGTCGAACGTTACGTGGAAGGGGCGGTCGAAACCATTCTCAAAACCCTAGAGCTTGCCGGTATCGATTATGACGAAGGTCCTGGCAAAGAAGGAGAAGTCGGACCGTATTACCAAAGCGAAAGAAAACCGCTTTACAAGAAGTATGCGGAAGAACTGGTGGCAAAAGGCCAGGCTTATTATTGCTTCTGCTCGAAAGAACGGTTGGAATCGCTTAAAGACGAACACGGCAATGTGCGCTACGATCGTCATTGTCTGCACTTATCCAAAGAAGAAATCGCCGAGAAACTTGCCAATAACGAACCTTATGTCATTCGCCAAAAAATGCCTGACGAAGGCACCGTTCAATTCAACGATTTGATTTACGGTTTGATTGAAGTCGATGCCAAGGAACTCGAAGACCAAGTTCTCCTTAAGTCGGATTTTTTTCCAACCTACAATTTTGCCAACGTCGTCGATGACCATCTGATGGGAATTACCCATGTCATGCGTGGCAACGAATATTTGAGCAGTACCCCGAAATACAATTTGCTTTACCAAGCTTTCGGTTGGGACGTTCCGGAATATATTCATTTGCCGCCGATCATGCGGGACGAAACGCATAAATTATCCAAACGCTACGGGGATGCCAATTTTGAAGATTTTACCAAAAAAGGCTATTTGCCTCATGCGATTGTTAACTATATTTCGCTTTTGGGCTGGGCCCCGAAAGACAATCAGGAAAAATTCACGATGCAGGAATTGATTGAACGTTTCTCCATCGACGGATTAAAAAAATCTGGCAGCATTTTCGATATCAAGAAGTTGCAATGGTTTAATTTCGAATACTTAAAAGAATTATCCGACGAAGAATATTACAATTATCTACTTCCGTTCTTAAAAGAAATCAATCCGGACGCATCTGCCCAGTGGTATCAAAATATGTGCGTTTTGTTGCGGGACCGTCTGACTTATGGCGCAGAAGCAAAGACCCTATACGAAAATTTCTTTAAAGAAATCGATTTAAACGCTTTATCGGACGAAGTGGTGGCTTTTCTGAAAGAAGAAGGTGTCGAAAAAACCATCGAAACTTTATATCAGCGCTTCCAAACTCTGACCGAATGGAATGAAGAAACGCTCATTCAAGCAATCAAACAAGTCGGAAAAGAATTGGGCGTTAAAGGCAAAATGCTCTATATGCCGTGCCGCGTTGCGACAACCGGCGAAATGCACGGCCCGGATTTGGGCAAATTATTGCAATTGTTAAACAAAGAGGTAGTTATCGGACGAATGGAAAAATTATTGCATATGATGAAAGTGTGGTAATTTTATGAATATTAAAATCTACAATTCGTTAACCAATCAAATCGAAGATTTTCATCCGGTGAAACCCCAGGAAATTTCGATTTATGTTTGCGGCCCGACGGTTTACAACGACATCCATATCGGAAACGCCCGTCCGGTCGTTTTCTTTGATACGGTTGCCCGTTTCTTCAAGTACCTAGGATACAATGTCAGAATGGTTTCCAATTTCACCGATATCGACGATAAAATCATCATGCGGGCCAAAGAACTCGGCATTTCGGAAACCGAAGTAGCCAAGCATTATATCGATGAATTTTTGCGAATCAACAATTTGTTGGGTGCAGAACCGCTGCTTGCCCGTCCGCGGGTTACCGAATACATGGAAGCTATCATCAATTATATCAAAGTCATGCTTGACAAAGGCGTTGCTTACCAAAGCGGAACCGATGTTTATTTTAGAATTTCTTCCGTTCCGGACTACGGTCTTTTAAGCAATCAGAAAATGGAAGATTTGGAAGTCGGTTCGCGCATCGAAGTCGATTCGGCCAAAGAAGATCCGCGCGATTTTGTGCTTTGGAAACAAACCGACGAAGGTATCATGTGGGACAGTCCGTTCGGTAAAGGCCGTCCGGGTTGGCATACCGAGTGCGTGGTGATGATCGATTCCATCTTCCAAGGGGAAATCGATATCCACGGGGGCGGAAACGATCTGAAGTTCCCGCACCACGAAAACGAAATCGCCCAAGCGCTTGCGGTGTCGAATCATACGATTGCTAAGTATTGGGTTCATAATGCGCGTATCGACCTAAGCGGCGAAAAAATGAGCAAGTCGCTCGGCAACGTGGTTTGGGCCAAAGACGTGCTCCAAAAATATTCCGGCAATGTCGTGCGGCTGATGATTCTCAACAATCATTATCGCCAAACGATTCTGTTCAAAGAAGAACTTTTGGACCGCTCCGTAGTCGAATTTGACAAAATCGAACGCAGTTTCTTAAGTCTTTATCGGACCTTGGAACTTAACGACGCTTTCGAAGATGCCGGAGTCCATCCGCTTATGAACGAATTCCTGGATTATCTGGCCGATGATTTCTCCACACCGAACGCTATCACCGTTTTGTTCCAACTGATCAAAGAAATCAATATTGCCATCCGTTCGCAGGAATCCTATTATAAATTGAATCAATTTTTTGCTGCCTTCCAAGGCATGCTTTATATTCTCGGACTCCATGTCGATGTTATACCGTTAAGCGACACGGATAAATCTTTGGTGCGTGCTTGGCAAGGCGCCCGGGAAATGAAAGATTTTCAACAAGCCGATTTATTGAGAGCGGAAATCGCCAAGCGGGGAATCAAATTATCGTGAAGCCGCTTGAGGTAAATCCCCAACACTTAACAGGTTCCAACCTGGCCTATTTGGGCGATGCATATTACGAATTGCAAATCCGCTTGTATTTGCTGAGCCAAGGCATAACCAAACCGCTGTCCTTGCAACGCCTGGCGAAAAGTTACGTCAGTGCTTCCGCCCATGCGTTGATTTTTGTTTCTTTGGAACCGCTTTTGACCGAAGAGGAATTGGGCGTATATAAACGGGGGCGAAACGGTGCGCATTTGAACCACCGAAAAAACGTCGATCCCGGGGAATATAGCATTTCCAGCGGTTTGGAAGCGGTTATCGGCTATCTTTATCTAAAAAACGATTGGGAACGTCTAAGCTTTTTAATCAATCAGGCGATTCAAATTATCGATAACCGAAAGGATGTGAACCGCGGATGACCAATGAAAAAAAGCTGAATATTATCATGGGGAAGAATGCGGTTACGGAAGCGATTAAAGGCGGGCGAACCATTCATACGATTTATTTGACCGAAGCACTTAAGCAAAGCGATTTTGCCAAGTTTTGCGAAGCTAATACCGCGGTAAAATATGTGGTACCGAAGTTTTTGCAAATTTATGGCGATAAACACGGTGGCGTGGTAGCCGAAGTCAAAGAATATACCACGGTTCCTTTGTCGCAAGTAATCCAAAAAAACCAAAACAAAGAAAATGTGGCTTTAATCATGCTCGACGGTTTGGAAGACCCGCACAATTTGGGGGCAATATTAAGAACCGCTGATGCGACGGGAATGGATGCAATTATCATTCCCAAACATCGCAGCGTCAAATTAAATGCCACGGTAGCCAAAGTCTCGACCGGGGCAATCGAGTATGTCGATGTTGCAGAAGTTGTCAACCTGTCGCAAACCATCGATGTTTTGAAAAAAGCCGGTTATTGGGTAATCGGTTTGGAAGCCGACGGTACCGTGTATTATAACCAACAGGATTATTCCGGAAAAATCGTTGTGGTATTGGGTAGCGAAGGAAAGGGAATCTCGCGTTTGGTTAAAGAGAAATGCGACTTTTTGGTCAAAATTCCGATGCACGGTCATATTACTTCGCTTAATGTTTCCGTCAGCGCTGCCCTAATCTTTTACGAAATAATACGTAATCGGGGGATTAAATGAGAGAATTAACCAATGAAGAACTGTTTGCCATCAACGACAACCAATTGTTGTATCTCATCCGCGAAGGAAGCGATGAAGCGCTGGAGTTGATGTTCAAGAAATATCAACCGTTGATTATTTCGACCGCAAACAAGTTGTGCAAAGACCGTTCGATGTTTGACGATTACCTGCAGGAAGGCCGGGTGGTTTTGATGCGGGCAATCAAAAGATATCAAACGAATCACCAAAAAACTTTTAACCGTTTTTTCAGTATGCTGCTTGTCCATCAATACATATCGATGAATCGGAGTCTGATAGCTCGCAACAGACGCTTCGTCTTGATGGAAGAGATTGCTCCCGAATATCAAACCGAGTCGCACAACCAACTTGATATTCCTTGGCAACAGTTCTCGGATTTGGAAAGAAAAGTATATCAACTGAAATATGTTCGCAATCTTGACAATGCCATCATCGCCAAAGAACTTGGATACACCATCAAACAAATCTATAACACGAACGAACGAATTAAAAGAAAAATCAAAGAATACAACCTAAAAGAATAAGGAAAAATAAACTGTTAAATGCTTTGACAAAAAAGGGAGTATTTGATAAAATAGTTAGGCAGGTGAATAAGATGAGACAAAAAGTCATCTTAGTTTGTGAACAATGTTTTTCACGCAATTATACAACCGAAAAAAATAAATTAAATACTGTGTCAAGGGTGGAAATAAAGAAGTTTTGCCCAAAGTGCAATCAACATACCTTACACAAAGAAACCAAGTAGGAGGGTTTTTATTTTATGGCTGTTACTAGCAAACCAAAAAAAAAGCAAAATCGTGTTATTCAGTTCTTATCGAAAGAATACAAGTATGAGAATTTAATTCTTGCCATTTTAGCTATTTTTGCAATTGTCCTTGGCGCATTGATTGTAGCAGAGATATTGCAAGTCAGTCCCGACTTTTTCTTAATCGGCGGCTTTCCTAAAGTGTTTGCTTGGATTCTTATTTCCTTAGGTGTAGTTTCATTGCTACTTGTCCTTTGGCCTTTCTATCGTCCGTCTCTAGTGGAATTGCGTCATGTCACCGGATCAAAACGCAGCGAATTCATCAGTAATGTCGTCGTTGTTTTAATCTTCGTTTTATTCTTAGTGGGCGTTTTTATTCTTTATGATTTAGGCATCGGCGCTTTCATTAAATGGGTGAGTTAGAAACTGTGACAGAACAAAATTTTGAAAACGAACGCGCATGGTATATCGTTCAATCCTATTCGGGATTTGAGAATGCTGCGAAAAACAATTTGGAATGCCGGATTCATTCCATGAATATGGAGAAATATATCTTCCGCGTTTTGGTTCCGGAAGTAAAACGAATTGAAAAAACCAAAAAAGGGCCAAAAGAAGTAGTGGAAAAATTATTCCCGGGTTACATCTTTGTGGAAATGATTGTAACGGACGAATCGTGGTTTGTTGTTCGTAATACACCGATGGTTACAGGCTTCCTGGGATCAAGTGGCGGCGGCGCTAAACCGGTTCCGCTTCCGGCCGAAGAAATCAGACCGATTCTCGAAAGCATGGGCATCACCCAACAAATCGAAGTTGATTTCCAAGTCGGGGATTATGTCAAAATCCTTATGGGAACTTTTGCGGGACAAGAAGTCAAAGTCGAAGCAATGGATTACGACAAACAAATCGTCACAGTCTCAATTGATATTTTCGGCCGTTCGACCCCTCAGGAATTACGGTTTGATGAAGTGAAAAAAGTTTAAAGAACAATGAGGCACGTCTTCATTGTTTTTATTTTCGGGGTGAAATATTCGAAAAATAAAAGGGGCTTTTCCTTGACATAATAATGCAATTATTGTATAATAATAAACGCGTGCATGACATGCAACTATTTATAAATCATTTTTAACATGTGGGAGAACAATGTTCATAAACCACATCACTGACAAATTAAGGAGGTGTGTCAAGTGGCTAAAGTTAAACAAGTAAAAAAGCAAATCAAACTCCAAATTCCAGCAGGTAAAGCCAACCCGGCTCCACCGATTGGTCCGGCACTAGGTCAAGCACAAGTTAACATCCAACAATTCTGCCAACAATTCAACGAACGGACCAAAGATATGATGGGCTATGTTGTACCTGTTGTAATATCTGTTTACGATGACCGTTCCTTTACGTTCATTACGAAAACACCGCCGGCTGCCGACCTATTGAAAAAAGCAGCAGGAATCGAATCAGGCGCTGCCAATTCCAAAAAACAAGTTGCAGGTAAAATCACCCGCGCAAAATTGAATGAAATAGCAGCAATGAAAATGCCTGACTTAAATGCCTATGATGTTGAAGCAGCAGCGAAAATTATCGCAGGTACTGCCAAAAACATGGGTATTGCAATCGAAGATTAATTCGAATAATCAACAAGATAGATTTTAACAATCCGAAGGGAATATCCGTTCGAGATTGTCAATCTAAATTGTGGGAGGAGACTCCGTTAGACCACATTTAGGAGGAATAAAATGGCTAAAAGAAGTAAAAAATACCTTGAAGCGTTAAAATTAGTAGATCGTTCAAAACGCTACACTTTAACCGAAGCGGTTGAATTGGCAAAAAAAACAAGTTTTGTAAAATTCGATGCAACAGTTGAAATTGCCTTCCGTTTAAACATCGATCCACGTAAAGCCGAACAAAACCTTCGCGGTACCGTATCACTTCCTCATGGTACCGGTAAAGAAGTTCGCGTTTTGGTTATTACCAAAGGTGAAAAAGTTAAGCAAGCATTGGATGCAGGTGCAGACTATGCAGGCGATACCGAATACCTTGACAAGATTAAAGGCGGATGGTTTGAATTTGATGTAGTTATCGCTACACCTGATATGATGGGTGAACTCGGTAAATTAGGACGTATCTTAGGTCCTAAAGGCTTAATGCCAAACCCAAAAACAGGAACCGTAACAATGGATGTCGAACGTGTTGTCAAAGAATTTAAAGCCGGTAAAGTTGAATATCGGACCGACAAAGTCGGAAATATTCAAGTTCCTGTCGGCAAAGTTTCGTTTGACACTGTTAATCTGGAAGAAAACATCAAAGCCGTTTACCGCCAACTCATGCGTGTAAAACCGGCTACCGTAAAAGGTGTTTATATGCGTAACGTAACGATCTCGACAAGCATGGGTCCTGGTATTAAAATCGCCAGCGAATCCATGGAATAATAATCAATCCAAATTTAAAATCAGTAAAACCCCAATAGTTAATAAATAGTTATAAATAGTATAAAGTCATGACCGTAGACAGTAGGTGCTCGGGAGAGCTTAATTTCCTACCGAGGGAAGAATTCGTATATACTACCTATTTTTCTTTCGTGCGTCAAATCCCACGAGAGATTTTTTTATGGAGGTGAAAACAATGAATGAAGCGACAATCGCTAAAAAGCAAGAAGAAGTTGATTTGCTTGTCAATGAGTTAAAACAAGCGGGATCGACTGTGTTCGTTGATTACCTAGGATTAACTGTGGCAGAAATCACAGATTTACGTGTTAGACTCCACAAGGAAAACTGCTGTATGCGTGTTTACAAAAACAATATTTTAAAACGCGCAACCGAAAAAATTGGATTTGTTAAATTACATGATGCATTTGTCGGACCAAGTGCAGCCGTCTTCAGCAAAGACGAAGTAGCCGCAAGCAAAGTCGTTTTCAATTTTTTGAAAGAAAACGAACGTTTAACCGTTAAAGCGGGCATTGTCGGCAATCAATTACTATCAGTCAATGAATTGAAACAAATCTCCAGCTTACCAAATAAGAATGGTATGATTTCGATGCTCTTAAGTGTTTTACAAGCCCCTGTACGCGGTCTTGCTTGTGCACTTAAAGCGGTAGCAGATGCAAAGTAATTAACTTTTAACAAGGAGGAAAGTAAAAATGGCAAAAATCAACATCGCAGAATTCCTTTCTGCAATCAAAGAAATGAGTGTTCTTGAACTTAACGAATTGGTTAAGGCTATCGAACAAGAATTTGGTGTTACGGCTGCGGCTCCGGTTGCGGTTGCGGCAACAGCAGCAGCGCAAGAAGAAAGCGCACCAACCGAAGTTTCTGTTATTCTCAAACACCCTGGTCAAGCAAAACTTGGCGTTATCAAAGTTGTTCGTGAATTAACAGGTCTTGGCTTAAAAGAAGCCAAAGATTTGGTTGACAATGCACCGAAACCAATCAAAGAAAACATCACGCCAGAAGAAGCCGAAACAATTAAAGCAAAACTTGTTGAAGCTGGTGCTGAAGTTGAAATTAAGTAATACATTTTCAATATTTTAAAAGAAATGAACCTGAAGAATTGTCTTCAGGTTTTATCGCTTTAAAGAAGGTGGAAAAATGAGCAAACAATATTTCGAAAATAATGACTTGCTTGCATCGAAAGAGCATATAATAACATATTATTACAAGCAGTTCAACATCGAATTGTTTAGCGATGCCGGGGTTTTCTCGGTAAAACAAGTCGATTTCGGCTCGAGTCTTTTGATCAAAAACGTTGTTTTGCCCGAAAACTGCACCAAGATTTTGGATGTGGGCTGCGGTTACGGTCCAATCGGGATAACTTTGGCCAAAGCCAATCCGAAAGTATATGTGCATATGATTGACGTTAACTTAAGGGCTATCGATCTCGCCAAGAGAAATGCCGAACACAATCAGTTGAAAAACGTGACGGTCTGGGAGAGCGATTTATACGAAAAAGTCGAAGGAAAATACGATCTCATCATTTCCAATCCACCTATCAGGGCCGGCAAAAAAATTGTCCACGGAATTTTCGAGGGGGCAACCGAACACTTAAAACCCCACGGAGAACTTTGGATTGTCGTTCAGAAGAAACAGGGGGCGCCGAGCGCGTATGAAAAATTGGCGACGCTGTTTCCCGAAATGGAAATAATTGCCAAAGAAAAAGGCTATTGGATTATCAAGGCCGGTTTTCAAAACCAAAA
>Ga0116147_1000394_pt1 | contig 51608 bp, 47 predicted proteins | sample AD_JPNHG3_MetaG_FD_89749 | JGI IMG/M metagenome (GOLD analysis project Ga0116147, IMG submission 89749) | Active sludge microbial communities of municipal wastewater-treating anaerobic digesters from Japan - AD_JPNHG3_MetaG | ecosystem: Engineered > Bioreactor > Anaerobic > Digestate | place...
ATAATTGTATACATATCGACCTCCCTGTCTTAACTTTATATCCAATAAAGACATCGGTTGGTCGATATGTTTTTGTTGATAAACCATTAAAATTAGTCGCCTAAAAAGTGCGAAAGTTTACTATATTAACAAGAGTTTAGATATTCAATAGAGGTTTTTCATAAAATCGATACGCCCTTTTTGCCGGTCGGTTCAATTGCCTGCAGCGGGCAAATTACCGGCTGTAAGTACAATAGGTCCTGTCATTTTCCCAGACTGTAATGCTGCATAGTGTAACGTTCTTAAATTTTCCTTCCAGTTTTTCCCAAGCCAAAAAGGCAAGATTTTCAACGGTTGGATTTAACGATTTAAACTCTGGCACATCGGCATTCAGGTTTTTGTGGTCCACAAGATCCAGAAATTCTTCTGCAACAACCTTCTGAAAATCACAGACCCAATCTTGTTCCGCCTGCGGTATTTTTTTTCTGACCCGAACTTCGAGAATATAATTATGCCCATGTCCGGCCGGATTGGCACATTTTCCAAAATGCTCAAAATTAGACTGGGCATCAAACGCCTCATTCCATAATTTGTGCATCGAGGAAAACTCAAATTTTTCACTGTAAATCAGCATATCAGCATCCTCCGCCTGAACAGCAAGATATCGATAGGGATTCAGATCCAAACGCAGCTGCCTGAGAATCTGTGCCGCAAAGACCTCTTGAATCGGCTTCCAAACCTGTTTTAAAAGTCCGGCCAGCTCTTCCAGCTTCAAGGTTCTGCAATGTCTAAACGCATCTTGAACAGAACGAGTAAAAACAGGGACAGCATGCTGGCGGACCGCTTTATCGATTGTCGAGACATTTACGACAAAACCAGTCTGCTGCTCGACCGGACCTTCCAAATCTACCCACAAAGCCAGAAACACGCTCAATCCATCTCCGCCGGCGGGCTTTGAGGCATAGGAATTAAAACCCGTCGGCTGGTCGGACAAAAAAGGGGCTATTGAAAAGCGAACCTGTCGGGTCAGGATATGCATATTTATCCTAAATGCTTGTCCCCATGCATCAGGGTCATTACCTCCGCCCGGCTGCGAGGGTCCTTTTTGAATATACCCCGCAATGCGCTGGTTATCATAGTGGCACCGGGTTTTTTGATGCCGCGAATTGTCATACAGCTGTGAGCCGCTTCTAAAACTACGGTTACTCCCAACGGCTTGAGGTTCTGCATCAGAAAATCCGCTATCTGGTTTGTCAGACGCTCCTGAAGCTGCAGCCGGCGTGCAAACGAATCGACAACACGAGCCAATTTGCTGACGCCAAGAACTCGGCCGTCCGGCAGATACGCTACGTGGGCCTTGCCGATAAACGGCATCAGATGGTGTTCACAGATACTATAGAAAGGAATATCCTTAAGCAGCACAATCTCATCATATTGTTCGTGAAAAATGCTTTTGACGTGTTCGGACGGCTCATGGCGAAGACCTTCCAGCAATTCAGCATACATCTTGGCAACCCTTCGGGGGGTGTCTTTGAGCCCTTCCCGGCCGGGATCTTCTCCTACGGCATACAGAATTTCCAAAACCGCTCGCTCTATCCGTTCTAAATCCACTTCTTTCATAAATGTCCCATTAGATTGAAAAATTAGCATTATACAACCTCTAAATCCTTAAAGCAAGGAATGACCCAGCATTACCGCAGAAAATCGCTTTAAGCAGCTGACCGGTTAATTCTGCATTTGCCGGCTTATAAGCCGTTGTGGCAAATACCGCTCCGGCGGCTAACATCCCTGCCGATGCCAAGCAGCTGAATCCAGCAGACAACCCATCCGGCAGGAGCCGGAACAGGAAAATATCGAGGATTTTTACGAATTAAAAGCGTTTTAGAGGACTGTCTGGTTGGCATTCGAACCCAAAAGTGAAAAATCTTGACATAAGAAGATGTTTTCGATAGAATAAACAATAAATAACAGGCGGAGTGTCTTTGATGAAAAGGTTAATGCCGACCCTGTTTGGGGTTTTATTCTATGTGTCTGTTTCCTTTGCCGGTTACAGCGATGGTTTTATTACGGCGGGCGAATATGAATTTGGTGTTACTTGGCGGTCTAACGACCCGCCCCTGATTGTCAATGGGGGGGGGCGTACGACATATCCGTCAGAGACAACGGTCGCCTGATTGTGCAATCGACCTCAACACCATTACAAAGATATGTTAGCGGCGTTTATGATATTCTGCTTTTAAATGGCCATTTGCTCTATTTAGATTAGATGGCCTGACCGAATTGGTCCTAATAGGCGGGAGCAACGCTACCGCAGTTCTTCGGGGTGGAAGTATCAACTACATTAAGAGTATGCAATATACAACCAAGATAGGCGCCGACCCGCACATTGACCTTTATGTTCTGCTCGGCCATTCGTGGATTTTGGACAATCCCCTGCTCGGCGTTCAGGGACAGTGGCATGACGGCTCGCCTTTACATATTGAGTTCATTAATGACTTCGATTACGATCCCGTATGGACCAACATCAACTTCATCTACCCCGAACCGGCCACCCTGGCCCTGCTCGGCATAGGCAGCTCGCTACTTCGAAAACGCAAAAAGCACCGCCCAGAAAGGACCTGCCCCCTGCTGGCAGGTTTTTCAAAATCCATGTACATAGAACGGGGCTTTCTGCACTGTCGGGAGTTATTATGTTTTTTTACCCGGCAGCTTCAGTTTTCCCGCAGGTCCGGCAGGGTCTGTAAATTCAGAAATTCTGGATTTATTTTGATGACAATCCAGAATTTCTGAAATTGATGATCTACACCCTCATACCCCGTAAACATCGTCCGGCAGCGGCAATCCGCACTGCCTATCCGGCCGGCAATTCCTGCATAACGGCATCCGGTATACTGTTCCAAAGGCGGCGGTGTGCCTGTTGAGGCCGTCAAATACCATCGACAACACCGGACAATTAGAGTGTTATCCAGTATTGTCGACGACAACACTGATTTTAGTGTAAAAATCCAGAGCTGTTGATAATTGTTGATTACTCTTTCATACTCTATCTGGCGTATGCTCTCACTGCCTTCCAGAGCTCCCATCTCCTCCGGCAGCAACATTTGTCGCCGATGCCGCTGGGCTTGCTCTGGATATTCAGCATCCGCTTTGCCGTTTGCAATGTGCAGATAAAAACATTTCAGCTGCCTTGCAGGGCAGGCTGCAGTGTTTGAGTGTCTGTAACAATTGAGGAGTCTATAATTTTCTTGCAAAAGTTCGTTATTTTTTGTAAAGTCATCGAAAAATTATTGACCTGTTATGGTTTGACAGCCGCTTTCTGGCATGGCAGCTTGCCAGCCGGACAGCAGGAGAGTTAGTGTTATTATAATTGCAGAAGATGCTGGAAGAACACCTTCCCATCGCTGTATAATCATTTTCTAAGTAAGCAGTTACGCCAACGTAGCTCAACGGTAGAGCACCGGTTTTGTAAACCGGCGGTTAAGGGTTCAAATCCCTTCGTTGGCTTTTTTGTATTTTTGGGATAAAACCTTGACAGTTGAGGATATTTGATGGAACAGGCGATTGAAAAGGCCGGTGCTTTAATAGAAGCGATGGAATACATCCGCCGGTTCAGGGACAAAATCGTAGTCGTAAAACTGGGCGGCAGCATTCTGGACGACTGTGAACTTCAGAAAAATCTTCTGACCGACATTGTGTTTATGTCGATCGTCGGGATGCGTCCAATTCTGGTGCACGGGGGCGGCAAAGCCATTACCGCAGCGATGAATGAGGCGGGACTGGAACCGGTATGGGTTCACGGGCGGCGGTATACTGACGAACGCACATTGACCATCGCCGAGCATACCTTAATCAAAACCGTCAATCAGCCCATCTGCCAGACGCTGCAGGAAATGGGCATCAAGGCCATGGGGCTGCATTCATTGAGCAGCTGCGTTGTATTTGCTGAGCCGCTGCGTTTGGAAAACGGCGACGGTCGGAAAATTGATCTGGGCTTTGTGGGCAAGGTTTCGGAGGTCAATGCCGAACTGCTGATTACACTGTGCGGCAGCGGAGTGATTCCGGTGATTGCCCCCGTCGCCCGCGCCAAAACCGGCGGCAAGCTCAATGTCAACGCTGACAGTGTAGCCGGCCACATAGCAGCTGCGGTAAAAGCCGAAAAGCTCGTTGTTCTCAGCGACACCCACGGCATCCGCCGGGATGTCAGCGATCCGGGCAGCTGTATTTCAAGCATCAGTGAAAAGGAAATTGCCGGCATGATAGCGGACAACGTTATCTCGTCGGGAATGATTCCCAAAGTAGAGGCCTGCCTGACAGCGCTGGACGGAGGCGTCGGCAAGGCCCATATTATCGACGGACGCATCCCGCATTCGCTGCTGCTGGAAATTTATACCGATAAAGGCATCGGAACACAAATTGTCAAATAGGCCGTCACAATAAGGACACCTGCAATGAAGACTCAAGATATAATCGAAATGTACAGTCGTTATGTAATCGGCAATTACGGCCGCCTGCCGCGGGTTATTGTCAAGGGACAGGGCAACAAACTCTGGGACCTTGAGGGCAATGAAATTCTGGACTTTTTCCCCGGCTGGGCTGTCAGCGGCATCGGCCACTGCCATCCCAAAGTCGTAGAGGCCATTCGCCGGCAGGCGGGGGAACTGCTGCATATGGACAACACCTTTTATACGCTCCAGCAGGGCCAGCTGGCCAGACTGCTGTCCGAGCGGGGCTTCGGCGGCAAATGCTTTTTCTGCAACAGCGGTGCTGAGGCCAACGAAGCAGCCATTAAGCTGGCCCGGCGGCATACGCCTCGGGAAAAATACAAATTCATCACCGCCGAAAAGAGTTTTCATGGACGAACACTGGCGACTGTGACCGCTACCGGACAGCCCAAATACCACGAGGGATTCCTGCCGCTGCCGCCCGGATTTGTGTATGTGCCCTATAACGACATCGATGCCCTGCATCAGGCGTTCAATGAGGAAGTGGCCGCAGTGATGATTGAGCCGATTCAGGGGGAAGGCGGCATCCATGAGGCAACGCCCGAATATATGCAGACGATTCGGGAGCTGTGCGATGCACACGGCGCCTTGATGATTCTGGATGAAGTACAGACAGGTCTTGGACGCACCGGACGGTGGTTTGCCTACCAGCATTATGAGGTCACGCCGGATATTATCACGATGGCCAAGGCCTTGGGCGGCGGGGCTGCCATCGGGGCGATGATGGCAAAGCCGCAAATCGCCGCCTCGCTGGTTCCCGGCACCCACGCCTCCACCTTCGGCGGCAATCCGCTGGCCTGCGCCGCCGGCATTGCGGTCATTGAAGCCATCGAGCAAGAACATCTGCTGGACAATGCCCACACGATGGGCGATTATCTGCGGAGCCGGCTGGAACAGTTAAGGGAAAAATACCCGATTATCGACCATATCCGGGGCAAGGGTCTGATGATTGGCGTTCAGCTGACCATGCCCGGAGCCAAAATTGTCAGCCGGTGTCTGGAAAAGGGCCTGCGGATCAACTGCACGCAGGAGACTGTTCTGCGGCTGATGCCGTCCATGACGATTACGCAGCCGGAGATCGACAAGGCAATAACCATACTGGATGAGGTTTTAGCAGAGGGACAGCAAGCATGAAAAGCTTTTTATCCATTGCCGATTGTTCGCGGGACGAACTGGAAGCACTGCTGACGCTCAGCAGCGAACTCAAGCGTCTGTACAAAAGCGGCGGGCGCGATCTGTGTCTGTCCGGCAAGGTGCTGGCGATGCTGTTTGAAAAAACCAGCCTGCGGACGCGCATCAGCTTTCAGGTGGCGATGAGCGATTTGGGCGGCATAGCCATTTATCTCAAGCCCGAGGACATCGGCATCATCGGCAAGCGCGAACCGGCCAAAGATATGGCCCGCGTGTTTTCGCGGTATGTGGACGGCATTATGGCAAGGACCTTTGCCCATGAGACGCTGCTGGAGCTGGACCGGTGGGCGACGGTGCCGGTCATCAATGCATTGAGCGACTGGTCGCATCCCTGTCAGGCGATGGCGGACATGCTGACCATTCAGGAGCATTGCGGCAAGCTGGCGGGGCTGAAGCTGGCGTATATCGGCGACGGCAACAATGTCGCCCGGTCGCTGGCATTTGCCTGTGCCAAACTGGGGATGGCCTTTGTGTGTGCATCGCCGGCAGGCTATGAGCTGGACAAACAGACATTGGAGGCAGCCAACGCCGTGACTGCCGGCTGTGCCGTTCAGATACGCTGTCCTGAAGAAGCAGTCCGCGATGCCGATATAGTCTATACGGACACGTGGATCAGCATGGGGCAGGAAGAGGAAAAGGCCCAGCGGATACGGGATTTTCAGGGCTATGCGGTGGATAGGACACTGCTGTCGAAGGCCGCCAAAAAGGTCAAGGTTATGCACTGCCTGCCGGCTTACCGCGGCAATGAGATTACCGATGAGGTAATGGAGTCGGAACAGTCAATCGTCTTTGATCAGGCCGAAAACCGCCTCCACTTCCAGCGTGCCCTCCTGAAATACCTGATGGAATAAGGCAAGTTTGATGAAAATTCTTGTTGCGACAACCAATCCCGGCAAGCTGGAGGAATTGTCGATGCTGCTGGGAGATATTGCAGGCAGGATTGAATGGGTCTCGCTGCGGGATTTTCCCGGTCTGCCCGAAATCGTCGAGGACGGGGCGACCTTTGCCGACAACGCCCGCAAAAAAGCCCTCGGCTATGCCCAAGCGACAGGCCTGTGGACTTTGGCAGATGATTCCGGCTTGTGCATCGATGCCCTCCACGGTCAGCCCGGTGTTCTCAGTGCCCGCTTTGCCGCCGATGAATGCCCCGCTGCTGACCGCAAAACGCTGGATAAGGCCAATTACCAAAAAGTCCTGCGCCTGTTAAAAGATATACCGGATTCGCAGCGTACCGCCCGGTTCTTCTGCCACTTGGCGCTGGTCGACGACAAGCAAATCCTGCTGGAGGCAACGGGCGCCGTCGAAGGCGTCATTATTAACCAGCCCCGGGGGCAAAACGGATTCGGCTATGACCCGATTTTTTATATTCCGTCGCTGGGCAAAACCGCCGCACAGCTTGACAACAGCAGCAAAAACCAAGTCTCCCACCGCGGCCATGCCATCCGGCAGATGAAACCGCTTCTGGAGCAGCTTTTGGCACAGCGTCAAGCCGGCCGCTAAAACGTATATGTCATCGTGACCGCCACTGCCGGGGCGTGCGAACGGAAGGCGCCCGAGGAACCGTAGTTGCGTTTATTCAAATCCTTGTCAAAAATACCCAGCAGATTCATGCCGTCCACACGGAAGGTCAGGTTTTTATCCGGCTGATACTGAAGACCCAAATTGAGGTAGTAATTGCCTCGGTAGCCGCGCTCCCAGTCCGGATCGATCGGATGGTTCGGGTTCTGGCTTAGGCGGTATCGTTCCAGGTCCTTTATCCCGCTGAATCCCCAATAGGTGCGCAGCGAACCGTCGACGGTTAACTGGTCTGTCAGCTTGTGACACGCCGTTAATTTGGTAACATGTTTGGACCACAGGGCCGAGTCCTCTCCGGCGCCGTACGCTTCAGACGTGAGGGTGGTTGATTGCCCCTCTGCCAGATCAAATTCATAGAGCTTGGTAAAGCCGTGTGAAATGCCGAACCGCGTTTTGTCGGTATGATAATACGCCTCCAGCTCGATACCATAGTTCTTTTGCGTTCCGATGGGAACTGGCGCACCGGTGGATCCGGACCAGGAGATCAGTTCGAGGTTGTAGTGCCAGAAGAACGAAGCGGCCAGATCAATATTCTTCGTGTGCGTACGCTCATAACGCAATTCGACGCTGTCGAGTTTTTCCGGGTCGCCGTCGCCCAGACCGTTCAGCGCTCCGGCCCGCATTTCTTCCTCGAAATTAGCCCGAACGGATCGTGCCCACATGAGTTTATAGGTGTCCTTTTCGTTGGGCGTATGGACCAGCGCGGCGCGCGGGGAAAACATCTTGCCGCTGTAAGTATGGTCATCGACGCGGGCGCCGAGAAACGTCGTCCATTGGTCGGTAATGTTCCACTGGTATTCGCCAAAAAGCGAGTACAGGTTGGTGGACCACCGGCTTGCATTGTCGCCGCTGAGCATATCGTTGCTGCTTTTGAATCCTATATCCGGCCAGCCGTGCGGATCCAGCCCCAGTTCGTGATGTGAGACTTCCGCACCGAACGCGGCCTGATGGCGTTCATTAAACCGATGCCGGAGCAATACCCGCGCATAGTACTCGTCTTCACGATACGAGTCGGCGATACTGTTGATGACAAACCGATTATAATCGAACATATCATAGCCGAAGCCCAAACTTAAATCGGTTTTCTCCGATAAGCTGGTGTCATACCCCGCGTAACCTGTTAATTGCTGATATTGATAAAAATTCTGCGCCAGGGGATACGTGTCCCAGGCAGGACCCCACTGGCCGGGCTCATACTCAACCCAATCCACGATGCCGCCGCGCAGCCAGTCCGTCCAGCCGTAGGGAACTCGTGCCAGGGTCGAGCCCTCCCATGGAAACGCCTGCCCGCCGCGCGTGTACCGTGCCCAATAGGTCCAGTCACCTCGATTGATCTGCCCGAACAACTTGACCGGCGGAAGACCACGGGCCGCCGCCTGGTCCCGGGGCATGTTGATACTGGTCATCGCGTCACCTGCGGCTGTGCCGTCGCCGGGATAGTAGTCCGCGCCGGTTTGACCGGTCCAGTCAAACCATGACACGCTCGGAAAATCAAATCCGTAGTGGACCGGCGCATCATACTTGCTGGCGCCCACATAATTGCCGATGCCGGCGTATCCAAAAATACCGCCGTCATTATCCGAAAACTCGCGTCCGTGTCGAATTTCCACCGATTCGAATTCTTCAACCACACCTGCCCGTGTCGTGATTTCTGTTCCCTGGAATGTCTTATAGTTATGCGTGACAATATTGATCACCATGGATACCGCACCCGGTCCATACAACGCCGATCCCGGCCCGCGCACCACGTCAATGTGATGGATATCCCGCAGCAGCACCAGATCGCGCTCGCTGATGGCGCCGTAATGCGTGCGGTCGTTCATTACTTTGCCGTTGACCGTCAGCAGGTACTTATCGTCGCGGTCGCTGATAATGCCGCGCAAACCGATATCATCCGGTTCCCACCAGTTTCGAATCCACTGCAGGTTCGGCACATAAATATCCAGCAGTTCATAAAGCGAGCGGGCACCCGAGGCCTGAATGTCCGCCTCGGTTATGGTTGTGATAGCAGACGGTTGCAGTCGCCGTGTCGCGGAGGTCAGTGAAGCCATTGAAGTGATTTCCACATTCATCAGCTCCTCCAGCGACAGTTCGAATAAATTCTCCGGCTTGGCAGCTTCCTGTGCAGCGAGAGTGGAACTTATGAAAGCGGCAAGAATGAAAAGACCCCCCCAAAGCTTTCTGTGCAGTCGCAATTCCATCTTTTAGGGCCTTTCAATGTTTTACTCTTTTGTCTCGAAATGCCGATGCAATCGGTAATTATAGCTTCGGAAGTCGGAACTTTACCTGCCGGATTTAAGTATTTTTTCGAGATGTCCGATAAAAAGATGACTTAAGTGATATTAAGTGTACCAATCATCCAAATAAAATTTTTTAAGATATTTATTTACCGGACTTTCCAGAATAAATTTATCTATTTCATCAGCAAAACAGATTTATTTGATTGGCGTAGAAAGAGAACAGACAGGTTTTTTAATTTTCTTGACAGGCAGACAAAGGATTTGTTATCTATCGACTAACCACAGATTGATAACGGTAAAACCGGAGCAGATATTATTATTTTACTTAACCGATAAGGCATTTTATGGCAAAAACCGGAAAATCCCTTGTAATCGTCGAATCGCCGGCGAAGGCCAAGACGATAAACAAATATTTAGGCAGCAGCTTCGAGGTCAAAGCGTCGATGGGACACGTGCGCGACCTTCCTGCCAAAGGTCTCAATGTGGACATTGAGAACAATTTCGAACCGACGTATGAAATAACGCCGGGCCGCAAACGCACGGTTCAGGCCTTGAAAACCGCCGCCAAAGGATGCTCCAGCGTTTATCTGGCAACCGACCTTGACCGTGAAGGGGAAGCCATTGCATGGCATTTGAAAGAATGTCTCGGCCTGTCCGACGAGAATACCTTTCGTGTGGTTTTTAATGCCATCACCAAAAACGACATTCAAAAGGCCTTTGCAAATCCCGGCAAAATCGATATGGACCGTGTTATGGCCCAGCAGGCCCGGCGGATACTTGACCGAATCGTTGGCTATCAAATCAGCCCGCTGCTGTGGAAAAAGGTAACACGCGGCCTTAGTGCCGGCCGCGTTCAGTCTGTTGCTGTCAAAATGATTGTCCAGCGGGAACGGCAAATTCGTGCCTTTGTGCCGGAGGAATACTGGCTGATTCCCGGAATCTTTACCACCAGCAGCAGCTGCAGCCTCGGCGCGGACTGGAAAGCATTTATGGAATCGGCAGCGGACAAAGAAAAAGGACGCTGCCTGTCTGAACAGCAGCAGTGGCTGGCAGCGCACAATGCATTCAAGGCCGATCTAATTACGGTCAATGGAGAGAAATTTCAGGCCAAAATTGCTCAGCAGGCAGAAGCACTTGTCAGTGCGCTGCGGGAATCCCACTATACTGTAACGGATAAAACAACCCGGCGGATTCAGTCCCGGCCGTCACCGCCGTTTATTACCTCGACACTCCAGCAAGCTGCCGCCAACCGGCTGGGTTTTGCGACCAAGCGCACCATGCTGGTTGCTCAGCAGCTCTATGAAGGCATCGACCTCGGCTCCATGGGATCATTGGGATTGATTACCTATATGCGTACGGACAGCACGCATTTGTCTTCTGAAGCTATCAGCGCTGTTCGGCGATACATCGGCTCGCAAATCGGCCAGCAGTATCTTCCCGAAAAACCGAATTTCTACGCCTCAAGCAAAGATGCTCAAGAAGCACACGAAGCGATTCGCCCCACTGACCCCGACCTGATTCCCAGCGAAATCAAGCCGTTTTTAACAGATGACCAATACAAATTATACGACCTGATATGGCGGCGGTTTGTGGCCTGTCAGATGGCTGCTGCCCAGTGGGATACCACACATGTGGAAATGACAGGTCAAAAGGATGGATTTTCCTGTTTATACCGTGCCACCGGCCGCGTGCTGGTGTTTGACGGCTTTACAAAAATCTGGCCGACCTCCACAGAAGAGCCGCAGCTGCCGGCTCTGGAGAAAGGCGACCGTTTGGGCATCATTTCGATAGATGCCGAGCAGCATTTTACAAAACCCCCTGCCCGCTACACAGAGGCCTCGCTGGTCAAAGCCCTCGAAAAAGAAGGGATTGGCCGGCCCAGCACTTACGCCCAGATCATTTCCACGATTCAGGAGCGGAAATATGTCGAGCAAATCGACAAAAAGTTTTATGCAACCGATCTGGGTGAAATCGTCACCGACAAGCTGGAAGAATGTTTTCCGCGGGTCATGGATATCGCCTTCACCCGCCATATGGAAGAGCAGCTTGATAAGATTGAAGAGCAGCATCTTAACTGGGTGGATGTCCTCAACGAGTTTTACAGGCCGTTTAAGGACAATCTCGAAAAGGCTTTTACAACAGAACACGCCAAAGCCCAAACCCAGCCCAGCGATTATACCTGCCCGGACTGCAAAGCCCCGCTGGTTTACCGGCTGGGCAAAAACGGGCGATTTTTAAGCTGTTCGGCATATCCGAACTGCAAATTTGCCTGTCCCTGCGACAAAGACGGCAAAATGCTGCAGGAAAAGCCCAGTGAGCATCTGTGTCCGGTCTGTTCGAAACCCTTGGTTCAGAAGCGGGGACGGTTTGGGCCATTTTTGGGCTGTTCCGATTATCCTGCCTGCAAAACCATCGTGAAACTGGATAAGCAAGGCCAGCCCCTGCCGCCCAAACCGCCGGCTCAATCGTCCGGCGTCAAATGCTACAAATGCAAAAACGGCGACCTGCTTATCCGCCAGAGCAAGCGCGGTCCCTTTCTGGGATGCAGCAATTTCCCCCGCTGCCGGACAATGGTAAGCATGAAGCATCTGGACGAGCTGAAAAAACTGCAAGCAGAGGGCCAATGGCCGCCGGCCAGCGAAGAAGAAGCCCGCCGCATCCTCGGAATAGACGCTGCAGCGAAGGCAAAAACTTCCAAAAAATCTGCAACAGCGAGGCAAGTATGACAAAATCCGACAAGAATATTTCAATTACCAATAAGGAAACATTTGAGACAATCGAACCGATCGGCAAGCGCGTTTTGATCCGCAAAGACGAAGATAAAAAGCAGACCAAGGGCGGGATTCAGCTTCCCGATAATATTGAAATCCCGACGATCACCGGACGGATTGTGTCCGTTTCGGCAGAAGTGGAGATGTCCAGTGAATTTCCGCTCAAACAGTACGACAAGGTCTTGTTCAATCCAAAGGGGGCAATCCCTGTGGATTTCGAGGGCGACAATCGGCTGTTTGTCGTCGAGGTTGAAAACATCGTAGCGGTTTTTCGGAAACAGTAGCCGTGCGGATTTAAAAAAATACAGCCGAACGCACCCGTCGTTCGGCCATATCATCTAAACCTCCTCCAGCGCCAATCTCCGTTTCTTCCTTGGACGCTGCAATCAATGCTATGCTATCAGTGCTGTCGGCGCCTCAGGAGGAGGTCGTTTTCTATCGCTTGCGGCTTATAACAAGAGCCACTGTACCCAGTCCAAGCAGAAAAATGGTAGCCGGTTCAGGTACTTCTCCATCGCCCGGAATCGGAATATCATCATCGCCGCCATCATCCGGAATGGGAATATCATCATCATCATCGGGAATATTGGGAAAGTTGTAGGTGTAACCGCCACCGGAAGATCCATAGGCAGGACTGACACCGCCGGGAGACTGCATAGGAGTGCCGATATACCGTTGACCGCCTCCGCCGCCCATCTGGCCGTCGATAACACTAAGTCCCGGAAGCGTTTCTTCAAATTCTTCCCGAACAAATACAGCCACTATCAGTTTGGGGGAATCAATCGATACAATCGCATCGGCAGGACCATTCGAGGAGACATCGCCCAGCCAGTAAGCAAAACGATAACCCCGATTCGGCGTCGCTGCCAGAGGAATTTTCTGCCCCACCGGCATCGCCAAAACACCCATCCCGGGCGAGACAACGCCCCCGTCCGGAGGACTGCTTTGGATTAAAAGCGTATAGCTGTTTTCGTCGGCTCCCCGTACACCAGCAGAAACAGCCAGAAAAACCAGCACACACCCCGCTATCACACTCCACCGTGGATTCATTTTCTTTAGGCCTTTCATAAAATTGCGCCCCCCGGCAGCAATATTGATGATGCCGTTTTACTTTTTCCGCAACCCGGACAAAACCAGTCCGCTTACCAGCAGCAGCATTGTAGCCGGCTCCGGGATATTGTTGTTGCTATCGTCTGGAATCGGGATGTCGTCGTTTTGCGTGGTCTGGACCTCCATATCGCCCTTAATCCAATCGTAGTTGCTGTATAGGAAGAGAAACCATGACTGCGTCCCTTTTATCAAGGTTCCGTCTGCAAATGTCCAGATGGCCTTCGTAACGGATGCATTGAAATAGCCATCTCCTTCCGGAGCAATGCCTTCAGAATCAAAGGAGCCGACGGACTCAGCCTGTCCGATATCTTCCGTGACAGAGCCGATAGAACCCGGATTGATGCCTGTCAGGGCGAAATAGGTCAGTGCCGCATTGCTGTTGGCCCCGTCATTAAAAACCTGGTAGGCATACACATACTGGGCTTGTCCCTGATATCCAGTCCAGTCCATCATCACTTCGGCCTCGGTTCCTTTGTAAACGGCAAACTCCAAATGGCCGCTCAAAATGCCCTGAGCCCCCAAATCATAAGCAAAACTGTGCCGGCCCTGATAATAAGAACTGGACGGCAGATACGTTGGTGCCAGCCCGGCCTGTATGGCCGAACCCAGCAATACGCACGACATTGTCATCACCCACATCTTCTTCATCGCACACAACCTCCGATCTTAAAAAATTAAACCATCACCCGCTATTTTTTTCGCAGCAGTCCTATTGCCCCTGCTGCCAGCAGCAGCAATGTCGTCGGTTCAGGAACCGGGGTATAAAGATTGCCGTAGAACGCCTTGTAGCCGCCTGTAAATCCTGCCGCCATGCCGTCTGCTGTTGTCGGTTTCTGCGGGCTGTCAAACCATAAAACCGCAGATTTCCCGCCGGGGGCCAGGATAGGATTGATAAATGTTGCGTCAAAACTCGTACCGATGCCGTTGGGTGCCCACAGAGCCGGCTCGCCGGGAAGACCGGTATAGGTCGCCCAATTGACAATCGCCGCATTGGGAAGGAGTTCAGCAGAGAACCACTGAATATTGACCGATGGATCCAGAATTTGATAGTTGTAGCGGTAAAGGGCGGCTGTCGGAGCCAAATCCTCTACCCAACTGTGCACTGTTACAGTCCCCGGACCCGACAAAGGAGTGTAAGTAAAAAAGGCATCTGCGATAATTGTTGCCCAAGCACCTGCCGGCAGCAGAACAACTGCCAAAAACGCCAGCCCCATTCCTAACTTCTTCATCATCAATCTCCTTTCTTACAGCAAAAGAAACAATCCTTTGGATAAAGCCCGTTATGAAAAACAAAAAGGTGTTTCAGGCTTATGGACTGCTTTGAGCAGCCCCGCGCTGAACAGCTTTTACGATTCTCAAAGGACGTTCACTTCAAAAAGAGCAATTCATCCGCCTTTCGGCTCGATCAATTCCTCTCCCCGCTGTCCATGCAGTACATAACCTGCTCTGGAACGACACTCTGTCCTCATCCTCGTAAACGTCTTTCCAGCTCTTCTCCTGCCTGTATGAAATGAAGCTTTTTGAACTGAACGGTCAAAAAAACTTCCTGTTTCACATTGCGATTCCTCTTTCCCGTCCTCGGCGATAAAAAACTCTTATCGCCAACAGAATCTCAACTCCTCACAGAAAGTCTTTCCAACACTCCCCAAAAAATGAATTGACAGCTCAGCAAGATAAAAAACTCAAAACATATTCAACAACTTGCCAAGCTCGTATCTTTCCTACTTCCCCCACTGTCGATGATGACCTTATTAAAGCAAATATTCCACTTCAAGTCAAGTAAAAAACTTGAAGAAATCCATTTTTTTTATTGTTTTCTATCCAGCTCTGCAAAAGAAGCATAACTTATTGGAATCTATTGAGTTAAGAAACAATAAAAAACCCTGAAAAAGAGCGTTTCCAGTACTGAAAAAACGGTTTTAAAAATTATTTCAGGTCAAATCTTTTGACTTTTTTCGGCGATGGCCAACAACCTCTTTCCCCTGAATATAACGTCCTATATTTCGAATGGCCTGACGCAGGCGATGCTCATTCTCGACAAGAGCAATCCGCATATGATATTCGCCGTTCTCACCGAAAGCACGTCCGGGGGAAATCACCACATTCGCATTCTCGAGCAATTCCATCGCAAAATCGACACTGCCTTTGCCTTTGGAATGCTCCTTAGGAAAACGCGTCCAGACAAACATGGATGCACGCGGAACTTCGACATCCCAGCCAATCCGTTTCAGCCCATCGCAGACAACATCCCGCCGTGCCTGATATTTAGCATTCTGTTGGACTATTGCATCTTCACAATGACGCATTGCGATAATGCTGGCAATCTGAATCGGCTGGAAAATACCGTAATCATAATAGCCTTTGACTGTAGCCAGCGCATCAAGCATTGCCTTATTGCCCGCTGCAAATCCGATGCGGAAACCCGCCATTCCATAGGGTTTGCTCATCGTGGTAAATTCCATTCCTACCTCTTTGGCTCCCTTAGCAGAAAGAAAACTCGGCGGTTTATACCCGTCAAATGCCGTTTCACCATAGGCAAAATCGTGAATCACCGCAATATTGAACCGTCTGGCCAAATCTACCACCGTATCAAAAAATCCGGGCTCTACTGTCATTGCAGTCGGATTATGGGGGTAATTTAGAATTAAAAGCTTCGGTTTTGGATATAAATGCTCGCATACATAGGCAATCGTATCGAGAAATTTCTGGTCGTTGCCCAGCGGAACAGTGATAACATTTGCACCGGCCAAAGCTACGCTGTAGATATGAATTGGAAACGCCGGGTCAGCTACAATCGCCGTATCCCCCGGTCCAAGCATAGCCAGACACATATGGCTGAAGCCCTCCTTGGAGCCGATGCAGGCCAAGACCTCACTGTCGGGATCCAGCGAAACATTCCATTTTCGCTCATACTTTAATGCCATTTCCCTGCGGAGGTTGTAAATACCTTTGGACACGCTGTAACGGTGGTTGCGAGGGTCTCTGGCAGCTTCACACAGCTTGTCAATAACCATCTTGGGGGCTCCATCCATGGGATTACCCATCCCCAAGTCTATAATATCTATATCCTGACGCCGCTTTTCGAGTTTTAGGGCATTAAGCCGCCCAAACAAGTAAGGCGGAAGGCGTTTAATCCGGGACGATACTTCAATTTTAAATTCAGGAGTCATAGTGTCTCAATCTCTAAAGGTCGTAACTGTCTGCGAAATTTAGTGAGAAAATCCGAAATTTCAACACAAATCCCGCTTTGGGTATTTTAATTATATCGGTTCAAGGCAGCAAATAAAATCAGAATTGCCACGACAGTGTTAGCGAACCAACACTGTCCTTGCCCGACTGTTCTTCAAACTCTTGGGTAAAAAAGGTTTGGGAATATCCTATATCAAGCTTTTTATACCGTAAAACAATGCCTGCCTGCAATTGTCCTACAAGAGGTTCCGGCTCAAGTCCGGTTAAAAAACGGTTATATTCAACCGCTTTGGCAGCCCCGCGAAGATAAATATAGCCGGATTTTTCTACTGCTCTCCGCAGCAGAGAAATGCCATCGGGCTGGTCGAGTCGTCCTGGGGCAAATGTTTTGCCCATATTAAATCCATAGCGGCACGTCAGCCCGGCCTGAACAAAACGATGCACTGAACCAACTGTAAATCCATAATCAGCGATAAAATCCATCGTGGCAGAATAAGCCGGAAGACATGCGGCAAGCCGCTGCTGCCGAATGTAGGTGAAATCGGATGCAAATTCGTCGGTTATTTGTTTTTCCCAGCCAACCGGTTCTCCTGAATGAAAATAACGGTGGATACAGCGCTGTGCCTGTTCGGCCCCAGATGAAGGACCAATTACACCCACATTCACTTCAATATGGTCCAATGTATCCTCTGCTGCCCGCTGGATAAACATGCCGCTGTAGAGCCAGCCGGCAAAAAGCATATCCTCCGGACGGCGTTTTGCCGGTTCATCTGCGTGGTCTGGGGTATAAATATTCTGACCGATAAAAAAACCCGCTACTATATCAACCGGCCGGCCGTCCTGCCCAAAATGCCAGTGCGCAAAATCCTGCAGCCACAGCCAATCCGGCTGAGTCACAAAAACCAGCTTGGTGCCGGCTGTATAATGACGGTCGGTATTATGATTGGGCTTGAGCCGCTTGCTGTCGTTATCCATATAGAATGAAACGGCTTCTGCTGCCAATCCCCACCGACTCGGCAACAAAATCAGAAGACAAAAAAACAAACTTTGGTAAAATGAGAATGTATTGGTCATGAGTGAAGTACCCCGCGCTGACGATTCCTCTATTCCCATTCTATTGTAGCCGGCGGCTTGCTGGACACATCATAGACCACACGGTTGACGCCGCGCACCTCGTTGATAATCCTGCCGGCAATCCGTCCAAGCACTTCAAAAGGCACATGAGAAAAATCGGCCGTCATAAAGTCTGTCGTTTCGACACACCGCAGAGCAATGACATTGTCATAGGTGCGTTCGTCACCCATAACCCCTACCGTGCCGATCGGCAGAAGCACCGCCAGAGCTTGGCTGATTTGGCGATACAGTCCGGCCGCCCGGATTTCCTCAATCAGAATATCATCGGCCTCCCGCAGGATTACCAGCTTGGCTTCGGTAACCTCACCGATAATTCTTACAGCCAGACCGGGGCCGGGGAACGGGTGTCTCCAAACCATTTCTTCCGGCAGTCCCAAATACTCGCCAACCAGCCGGACTTCATCTTTAAATAAATCGCGCAGCGGCTCAACCAGCTCAAAGCCGAGCTGTTCGGGAAGCCCGCCGACATTGTGATGCAGCTTGATATTGGCTGCCAGATTGCCGTCCTTGCTGCCTGATTCGATGACATCCGGATACAGTGTGCCCTGCGCTAAAAACCGGGCATCTTTTATCTTTTTGGCTTCGGACTTGAAGGCCTCGATGAATTCGGCGCCGATAATTTTGCGCTTCTGCTGCGGATCGGTGACGCCGGCCAGTTTTGCCAGAAACTTCTCTTTCCAGTCGACGACATGCAGGTCGATATGAAAATGCTCCCGAAACATCGATTCCACGCCCTGCCGCTCATTTTTCCGCAAGAGGCCGTTATCCACAAAGATACAGATCAATTGGCTGCCGATGGCTTTATGCAGCAGTGCGGCTGTTACCGCCGAATCCACACCGCCGGAAAGTCCGCAGATAACCGTTCCTCCGGCAACCTGTTGTCGCACCCGAGCGATTGTGTCCTCCACAAAATCGCTCATCTGCCAGTCACCTGCACAACCGCAGATGTCATAGAGAAAGTTCTTGAGAATTTCTGACCCTCTGGGCGTATGGGTGACTTCCGGATGGAACTGAACCCCGAAAAACCTGCCGCTGTTGTGACGTACCGCCGCAAACGGACACGTCGGCGTGGCTGCCAGAGGCACAAAATCCTCCGTCAGCTGATTAACTTGATCGCCGTGACTCATCCAGACAGTTGTATGACGGCTGATGCCTTTGAACAAGTCTGACGCATCGGCAATTTCCAGCGAGGTCCGGCCGTACTCGCGGCTGGCGGCAGGACGCACTTCAGCCCCCAGAATCTGGCAGCCAATCTGCATCCCATAACAGATCCCCAAAACCGGTACTCCAAGCTCGAAAATCCGTTTGTCGCAGGTTGGAGCATTTTGAGCATATACGCTGGCCGGCCCGCCGGACAGAATTATTCCCTTCAGACCGGACTGCGCCAGCTGTTCAATACGAACCGACGGCTGATAAATCTGCGAATAGACCTTATGTTCGCGGACCCGCCGGGCTATCAGCTGCCCGTACTGACTGCCGAAATCAATAATGGCTATTACTTCGCGTGTCATCTGCTTTATCTGTGTTTTACTTTCCAAATGGTTCGTAGGCCGAGTAATTCGGCGATTCCTTGGTAATCATAATATCATGGGGGTGAGATTCGCTGACGCCGGCGGCACTGATGCGGACAAACCGCCCGCGCTTCCGCAGATCCTCAATAGTAGGCGTTCCGCAATAACCCATCCCTGCCCGCAGGCCGCCAACAAGCTGATAGACAAAATTGCTCAGTGTTCCGCGATACGGCACACGGCCTTCGACGCCTTCCGGCACAAGCTTGTCCTTTTCCGTCCCCTTGTCCTGCCCATAGCGGTCAGCTGAGCCCTGCACCATCGCTCCAATCGAGCCCATTCCGCGGTATTCCTTGAACTGCCTGCCCTTATAAATAACCAGCTGGCCGGGGCTTTCGGCCAGCCCGGCAAACAGCGAACCGAGCATCACGCTTGAGGCGCCGGCAGCGATGGCTTTGGTGATATCGCCGGAATGGCGAATTCCGCCGTCGGCAATCACTGGCACACCGGACTTTTCAGCTTCAGAAGCCGCAAGCATTACTGCCGTAATCTGCGGCACTCCCACGCCGGAGATGACGCGGGTTGTGCAGATAGCCCCCGGGCCGATTCCCACCTTAACCGCATCGGCACCGGCATCAATCAAATCCCGCGCCGCTTCGGCTGTTGCTATGTTGCCGGCAATGACATCGATTGCATAGTTGGATTTGATCCATTTGACCATCTCAATGACATTTTTCGAATGGCCATGAGCGGTATCAACAACGATAACATCCACTTCAGCTGCAATCAGTGCTTCGATGCGATCATGGTCACGAACTCCCACAGCCGCCCCAACCCGCAGACGGCCCCGGCTGTCTCTTACCGCGTATGGAAACTGCTGCACACGATCAATATCACGCATCGTGATAAGACCCGCCAATTCGCCGTTGTTTTTGACCAGCAGCAGTTTTTCGACTTTGTGCTTTTTAAGAATCTCGCGTGCTTGATCGAGTGTTGTATCGGCTGGTCCGGTCACCAGATTTTTGCTGGTCATCACTTCGCGTATCTGCACGGCGTCATCGGCCAGAAATTTCAAGTCCCGACGGGTCAGAATACCGACCAGTTTGCCATTTTCGACAATTGGAATACCTGAAACGTTCTGTTCGGCCATCAGCTGCCGCGCTGATGCGACCGTCATAGCTGGCGTCAGCGTTACCGGATCCAGAATAACGCCGTTTTCTGACCGCTTAACTTTTGTTACCTCCCGTGTTTGGGCCTCTATCGACAGATTCTTATGAATAATTCCAATGCCCCCTTCTTGTGCCAAGGCGATGGCCAGCGCTGATTCTGTTACAGTATCCATCGCTGCTGAAACAATCGGGATATTGATGCGGATATTGCGGGTCAGACGCGTAGCTGTATCGGCCTGACTCGGAACAAAATCGCTCCGGGCCGGAATCAGCAGAACATCGTCAAATGTGATGCCTTCGGCTACAATTTTCTCTGCATTCATACAACGGCTCCCGCCTTAAAAGGTCTTTGGAATTTTCACTCATTCTGTAAGGTGGTTAGTGTACATAACAGCCCGTTTTTCGTCAAAGAAATTCCCGACACAAGCAGCCAAAATCCCATACAAGACCCTTTATGTCTTTTTGGCAGGGTTTACAGGATATTGGAGAGCAATCCGATAGTTAATCGAATTGAGCAGCCGTCCATCGGCAAGGCATCTTTCACCAGTTTATGACACAGGATGGGCGGCAGCCACAACGGCAGCATACACCCCTGATGCTCCGGCCAGCTTAAGGGTTCTGGCGCATTCTTCAAGAGTGGCTCCGCTGGTGGTAACATCATCCACAAGGACAATTGTCTTGTTTGCAAATGGATGCCCCCTGCGGACAGCAAATGCACCGCGGACATTCCTCCGCCGCTGGGCAGGCGTCAGGTCCCATTGCTGTTCGGTATTGCGGACACGTATCAGATCGGCGGCTGTTGGGATATTTAACGACTGCAATTTCTTTGCCAGAAGACAAGACTGGTTAAAACCTCTCTGCAGACGCCTGCGCCAATGCAGAGGCACGGGAACCAGCATATCAATGCGGGACAGAAAGGGACTGGTCAGCAGAGCCTGCTGAAGCATCTGAGAGAGACGGTCAGCCAGCTGCGTTTGCTCTGAAAATTTCAGCAAAAGAATCAGTGCCCGCAAGGCCGACTCATAACGGCCTACCCGAACGATGCCGTCATAAGGCAGCTCCAGCTGCTGACAGTAACCGCAGCGACCTCCGACAATTCCATACGGACTGACATCGTGTCCGCACCGGCGGCAGTAATCCCCTGACACCGCTTCGGATAAGTCCTGCCAACAGGACCGGCACAGCTGTTCATCGGCAGGATGAATGCTTTGGCCGCAGACCAAACATTTATCCGGCCATAATAAATGCAATCCCGCCTGCCAGACGGCTGCTGCACTGTTGCCCAAAACCTTCCTTGTTCCGATTTCCATGCTGATTATTATAGAAAGGATGCAGTTTTAGGAAAAGGGCTTATTTCAAGTCATACAGGGAATTGTCTGGCGACAGGAAACCGATTTTAATCTTGTTAGAGCAGTTGAAGGCTTCCAGTTGAGATTTATAACGCGGGTGTGTGTCCGTATAAAGCTCTCTTTGAGCGGTAACATGGCCGGCCGCCCACCCGATATTGGTTTGATTCATATGTCGGTAGCCCTGCGTACCGCCAGTCCGGACATCCCAATCGGTGTCCCCTTCCCAAACAAACGGCGAACGCATCAGTTTATTGGCTCCGCCGGCATAATGACCCTCTCCAAATATTACGCAGGAGGAGGGATTTCTGACATGTGACGTTCTGGCCGGCATTACGATGGACTGTCCAGAGGCGTCTTGAGCGGATTTGACGATTCCGGTAAAGACCGCCGGATTGACGGTTTCGCCCTGTCCGTGACCGATATAGCTGGTATTGTAGTTATAACCGGTATATGGATTTCCGCTCCAGTTATCGCTGCCTTTGTAGGAAGGACACTGATGCACTTTTTCCAACGTATCACTCTGCCAGAGCAGACCAGGGCGAATGAGCCGGCGGCCGTCAGCTGTAATGACTGCCGTAAAATCCCAGCAGAAAGAAAAGGAAATTGCTTCTGACAGGGCTTGAGAACCGCAATCGCCGGGCGGTTCTTGAGGAAGCAATGCCGAACCATCTTGTCCAGCCGAAAAACGCTGATAATAGGCAATCGGGTAGTAATCATCGCTATTCATTGCATAAGCCGCAGCAGCCGCGCACATTTGCTTGAGATTGCTGCGGCAGTAAATCCCGCGGGCCTGCTCTTTTGCCAGCAGCAGCGAAGGAGCCGCCACAGCCAGCAGAAGTGCTGTAATGCCAATAACCGTCAGCAGTTCGATTAATGTAAATCCTTTCCTGTCGGTCATTATCTTACTCGCATTTGTAGGTACATTCCAGCCAGCTAGCGGCCACGATCGCCAAATCTGCCATATCCACCCGGCAGTCCCGTGTAATGTCGCCGGAAGGATACGGGTGCGTGGGATCACCGCAGGCCGCTACATCCGCCACTGCATCCACCTGACCGCCCAAAGCAAACGGACCCTGACCACCTTCCAAACGAACATACTGAATCCAGCGATAACCGCTATTAGGATCCGGGAGCAATTGGTCATAATGGGGCAGATCGTTAAGGTCAAAGGACGTCCCGCCTGCCGAACCGGCATATAAATCAATCGCTTCGGCCGCTGTAAGACCTGAAAAATCGGCCAGCGTTAGATTGGGGTCAACCGGACGGGTAAAGTCCATTTCAATATCTGTCCACCGGGCATTTGCACGGTCCCATTGATAGGCCTGAGTCGGGAATAAATCATCGGCCCAGGGACCATTTTCAAATGTATGCCAGATTTGTCCGTCTTGACTGACAGAAACGATGATTTGACCAAATGCAGTCTGTGCGGGATTGGCCAATAGAACTGTATTTAGATTTGTCTGGTCGGAAATTTTAACCTGTTGAGAATACTGAAAAAATGCATTCCCAAATACAATGAAATCCTGTCCGAATGGATTTTGCGGATAATCTACAACCGGATGGTCAAACTTAACAGTTATCGACTCACCCGGATTAATTGTGGTGATAACACCGGCACCATCCAGCGAAAGGTTATAGGCTGCCTCTACAAGCTTGACGCGAAAGGAAACCGGCAGCGTTGGATCCCAGAGCCGGTCGTTTAGGCACTGCACGGCGGGTTTGCCGAGAACAGCGTTTGGATTTCGATAACGGCTGCCGTTAAAGCTGCCTTCTGCCGCCGTTACCTCGACGGCAAAATCTGATGTCGCCGGAACTTGGCAGACAGCCATTCCTGCAATCCAGCATATCAAACATAAATATCTCATTTTCACCGGTTTTAAAAATGCACACCAGAGGCGTTGGCCCTGCTGTGCAAAGATGTTAGCGTTTATTTTCTGTTGGATACAAAAAGCAAACCAATGGCCAAAAGTACAGCCGCCGTCGGTTCCGGCACAGCCACAGACGCACTCGGAGCGCCGCCATACCAGCCGTTCTGGGCTGCCCCCCAGCTCCAGCCATCCCAGTCGCCATCAGCCAATACTCTGGATGAGGCCCCGATCATGGAGGAAATCCATACACCTGCTTCATTATAAAAATAGCCCCAGAAGCCATCGGTTTCCCAGCCGCCGCACCAGACATCACCCGACTCTGCCGCAGACCAGCCGTCAAAGGCATAACCGGCCACAGCCATATAGCCGCTGCTGTCGAAATTGCTTGCGGATGCTGTTTTGCTGATGTCGAAGAAACCATTTCCATTTTTATCATATCCAAGTCCGCCTATTGCAAAGCCGTAAGGCCCTGATCCGCCCATCGCATAAAAATCAGCATCAGCCGCACAAACGGCCAGAACCAGATCCGCACCAGTAGCCGTACCATCCCAGCGGAATCCCCAGACCTTAACCAGCTCGTTAGGTCCATCATTCCAATCGATAACAAGGGCTGCCCTCTGAGTGCCCTGACCGACCCAAAAATCGATATCTTCGAATGTCATACCGGCAAATCCTGCAGCAGCAATAGTTAAGCCAGCCATATAAACAACAAATCGCTTCATTGATGTTCTCCAAAGTTTCCATATTGCTTTTTTGAAAAGTGCCGCAGCTGCCGGCAGATTATAAGCAGCCGCGGCAAGCCCTTCGGCTTATTGTTCAATCCTCCGCCGGATTGAACGGTGGAAATAACACAGATTTTGAGCTTTTGGGTCTCCTTTCTGAATCTGCTCTGGGCAGATTCGAAAAAAATCCATAAAAAAAGCCGCTGTCGGCTTATTGCTGGAACAGCGGCTTATGAGTATCGATTGCAAACTCCATGTCGGAAAAGGCAGGTGTCCGGACGCTGCAAACTGGCCTTGACCGACAGGCGTGCCGCTGTTCCATACGCGAGAACAAACCAACACAAAACACCTTCAGGCAGGTTTTCTGACTTGCATCCTGCTTGACAACCCCTTCCCATCCGAATAGTGGACAGTGGGACGATGCTGTCAAGATTTGTGCGCTCGGCACAGCAGATACATACAGCGGCGCGACCGTCACGGATTTTCACCGTGTTCCCATTTCGTTATTCAGCCCGGAAAGTCCGGCCGAACCTGAAAATGCTTTTCCAATAATTTCAAAGAACTCACTTAACCATAGCAAGTACGGGCTATACCTGACAAGTAAAAATCTGGCTGATTCTTGACAATAGCAAAATACCGTCAATTTATGGTCATCGCAAAAATAAGCTAAGTCTTTTTCTGGAAAAGAAGTTAACACTAAATAAACAGGTTAAAATACAACAACAGAATCAGCCAGATACTTTTGAAAAACAGCAATACATAGAAACACTTGGCGTATCATCAACTGTTTTTTCCTCTTAAATTGATCAAATAAATCAAACATTTTTCACAAAAACCTTATGATTATAAGACCTCTTAAAATATATCCAACCCTGTTATGTTCCGATTTGCACATCGCATTTCACAATATTTGCGCTTTTTTATGTTGAATTTTCCACTCAAATTGAATAAATAATGAGAAACAAAATCAAGCCCCTTTAATGTAGAAGCGGCATCAAGGCGACTTTTTTGTGAAAGGAGAAGAGGTCCTATGACAGAAGCCAAAAAAGGTATGGAGTCTCTGCTGACTGAACAGCGAAAGTTCCCCCCTCCCCCCCACATTCAGTCAAAAGCTTGGATTTCCAGTATGGAAGAGTACCAGAAAATGTGGGAGCAATCTATTCATAATCCGGATGAATTCTGGCTGGAGCAAGCCAAAATGCTCACCTGGTTCAAAGAGCCAACCAAAGCGCTCGAATATACATGGAATTCCAAGAACCGCATCATCCGGCATACCTGGTTTGCCGACGGCCAACTGAATATTTCCTACAACTGCTTAGACAGGCATTTAACCACAGCAACCGCCAATAAGATCGCTATTCTCTGGCAAGGCGAAGAGGACAAAGCCGTCCGGAAATTGACCTATGCCGAACTTCACAAAGAGGTATGCAAATTCGCCAATGTATTGAAATCAAAAGGCATCCAGAAAGGCGACCGTGTAGCCATTTATATGCCGATGGTACCCGAATTGGCAATTGCCATGCTGGCCTGCTGCCGCATCGGGGCCATTCATTCTGTAATTTTCGGCGGATTCAGCGCAGATGCAATCAAAGACCGTGTTAATGATTCCGACTGCAAAATGCTGATAACGGCCAATGTATCCCTGCGTGCAGGCAAGCATATCCATTTAAAAAATATTGCGGATGAGGCACTGGCCAAGTGTCCTACAATACAAAACTGCATTGTTGTTGAAGTCACCAATGAGCCCTGTGAAATGAAACCCGACCGCGACCATTGGTATCATGACGAAATGGCCAAGGTCAGTTCTAACTGCCCAGCCGAAAACATGGATGCTGAAGACCCGTTGTTTATCCTTTACACCTCCGGCTCCACAGGCAAACCCAAAGGCGTTGTTCACACTACCGCCGGATATCTTCTTCACGCAGCGATGTCCCATAAATACATCTTTGATATCCATGATAATGATATTTATTGGTGTACTGCCGATATCGGCTGGGTCACCGGACACAGTTATATCGTATACGGACCCTTAGCCAACGGCGCTACCAGTCTGATGTTCGAGGGAGTGCCGACGTATCCGGATGCCGGACGGTTCTGGCAGATATGCGACAAGTTCGGGGTTACCGTTTTCTATACTGCCCCTACCGCGATACGTGCTCTGATGCGTCTGGGAGATGAGTGGGTCAATAAATACAAGCTGGATACCTTGCGCATTCTGGGATCCGTCGGTGAGCCCATTAACCCGGAGGCGTGGATCTGGTACTATGAAAAAGTCGGACACAGCCGCTGCCCAATTGTAGATACGTGGTGGCAGACAGAAACCGGCGGCATTATGATCACCCCTCTGCCGGGCGCCATGACCCTTAAACCCGGCAGCGCTACACGCCCATTCTTCGGAGTGGATCCGGTTGTACTGCGGGATGACGGAACACCATGCAACCGCAATGAAGGCGGCAAACTGTGCATTCGAAAGCCCTGGCCGGGAATGATGCGGACCATGTGGGGCGCCCATGACCGATTTATCGACACCTATTTTTCTATGTTTGAGAATGTGTACTTCACCGGCGACGGCTGCCGCGTGGATGAAGACGGCGATTACTGGCTGATGGGCCGTATCGATGATGTCGTCAATGTCTCCGGCCACCGGATCGGAACAGCCGAGGTGGAAAGCGCATTGGTCAGCCATCCTAAAGTTGCAGAAGCCGCCGTTACGCCTATCCCGCATGAAATCAAAGGGCAAGGGCTTTATGCCTATGTAACGCTCAAAGAGGGGGTCCAAGAAAGCGAGGACCTGAAGAAAGAACTGATTCTGCATGTCCGCAAGGAAATCGGTGCTATCGCTGCTCCGGAAGCAATCCAGTTTGCTCCGGCTCTCCCTAAAACCCGTTCGGGCAAAATCATGCGCCGCATTCTGCGTAAAATTGCAGAAAAAGATACCAGCAATCTGGGCGATATCACAACGCTGGCCGATCCGAGCGTTGTAGAAAAACTCATTGCTGGACGAGGCAAATAGACAACTCCTTCATAATCTTCACGGCCGGATGCGCTGCCAGCAGCGTGTCCGGCCTTTTTCCAAATTCAAAACAGGAGATTGGTTATGAATGAACAAAATCCGCAGTATTCAATAAAAAATCTGGGGTGGCGCGTTACTCTTGCGGGAATGGGCATCAATTTAGCACTTGGAATTCTTTACACCTGGAGCGTATTCAGCAAGGCCATCCCAGCCGAATGGAATTGGACGGAAACCCATAAATCTTTACCCTATATGTTTGCCTGCCTGATTTTTTCGCTGGTAATGGTTCCTGCCGGACGAATGCAGGATAAACTCAGCCCCAAGCTTGCTGCAGCAATAGGCGGCATACTGGTAGGGGTTGGTTTTATTGTCGCCAGCCGCACCACCTCTCCGCTGGGTTATCTGATCGGCTTTGGTGTATTGGCCGGCGCCGGTATCGGCTTTGGATACGCTTCCGCAACTCCGCCGGCGGTCAAATGGTTTCCAAAGGCCAAAACCGGTATGATAGCAGGGATTGTCGTTTCTGGATTTGGATTGGCGTCTGTTTATACTGCGCCCCTGTCGAAATGGCTGATTTCCGAATATACCATTCAAACAGCGATGCTGATTCTCGGCATTGCTTTCTTTGTAATTGTTGTCGTGCTGGCCCAGATGCTGACTCCCCCGCCGGCCGGTTATTCAGCCGAAAAAAACAGCAGCTCCAGCGGTGTATCTGCCGATCCCACCAAAAAAGAGCATTTCACTCCCGGTGAGATGCTGTCAACCGCACAGTTTTATATGATGTGGTTTATGTACGCCTGCGGGGCAGGTGCCGGGCTGATGGTGATTGCCAAATTGGCAGCTATTGCCGAGATTCAGGCGGGTATCAAACTTGGCTTTCTGCTGGTGGCAGCATTGGCGATCGGCAACGGTGCGGGGCGGATTCTTCTGGGTATGCTCAGCGACAAAATCGGACGCAAAGCCACTCTGTTTCTGTGCTTTGTCATTCAGGCAGCCGCTATTATGCTGTTGTCTGTGACAAAGCAGGGAACTTTTCTTGCATCTGTTCCGATTTTAACTGTCTTATCCGCACTTATCGGAGCCAATTACGGGGCTAATTTAGCGCTGTTCCCTTCGCTGACGAAAGATTATTACGGACTCAAAAATTTCGGGATAAACTACGGGCTGGTATTTACAGCTTGGGGCGTCGGTGGCTTTATGCTCTCGTATCTGGCTGGCAGGATGTACGACATTTACAAGACATTTGCAATCGCTTATTACGGGGCTTCTATTCTGCTGATACTGGCGGCAGCATGCGTTTTCTTTATTAAGCCGCCGCACCGGCAAATATCCAATCCTCAATAAGCAGCTGGATTGTTATTGGCAGTATCTGTACAAAAAGCTAATCAGTTAGCCAGGGGATTTCAATCTATTGACTGGCTGCCGGTCTGCTTGCGGCACGATCGCACAAGATTCGGATATTTTCGAGAGCCTCTTCTTCCGGTAATATCTGTTTGAACAAGGCCAATGCTTCTTCCCGGCGTCCCAGAAGCGACAGTGCCGCGGCCATGTTGGCCCGATAGCGGGTATTGGTGGGCATAACAGCTGCCGCTTCGGTGAAATAGTCCAAGGCCTTGGCATAGTCTTTACGAATCAGCCAGCACATCCCCATATTGTTCAGCAATACGGGATCGCGCGGACTGATTTTCAGGCCCGCTGACAGCGTTTCCATCGCTTCCGCAAGCCGGCGCTGGCGCATCTGCATTGCTGCCAAGTCGTTATAAGCCGGAAGAAAATCGGGATATTCCCTCTGAATCCGCTTGAACAACTGCTCGGCAGAAGCATCGCGTCCTTGGCTGGACAGAATATCGGCCATTAGATACAGTGTTTTTGCTGTCGGCGGACGGTCGGGATTAAATGGATCCTCCATAACCGGTTTGGCAGTTTTCCGATTATATTGCCCGTGCTGCCCCGCACAGCCGCAGATAACCGCGGCACACAAAACCACTGCAATCTCTCTTGGTTTGAACATTACGGTATCCTTCTGGGTTATTGCATTCTCAATTCGGTCATACCGGTTGAAGCTGTATCCTTGAAAGTTGTTGTTTGAGCATTTTCCAGAATCTCAATGACCGCTGTTGAGGGAATTCCTTCTCCGCCGGCAAAACCGCTGCCAATCTGGATTTTCTCATTGGGGATGCCGGCCTGCAGCAGTTTTTCATAAACAGTCTGTGCTCGGCTCTGATACAGCAGAGGTTCAGTTTGCCCCTGAACCAGTACGATTTTCCCCGGATTCTGCCGGAAATGTGCAGCCAGAACCGCCAAATCCCTTTCACCCAGTGCATTAAGCTGGGCGCTATTGTTGACAAAATGATAGGGGAAAAGCGTATGCTGTGCAATAATAGCGTTCTGTATTGCCAAATCTGAATAGGACGCTGTCAACTTTTGATTCACTGTGTTCTGGTCGATCGGGGCAGGCCCTATAATCTTTTCCTCACCGCAGCCGTTTAGAATCATTCCGCAGACAACACCAAGCAATAACATTGTTTTTCCGCATTTCATTTTGAACTCTCCTGCTTAAGAAGGTTTTTAAAACGCCGTTTTTAACGCCAGTATTGCCGGCCCTACCATCACAATTAAAACCGCCGGAAAAATAAACAGAATCAGAGGGAAAAGCATTTTGACACTCATTTTTTCGGCTAATTCCTGAGCAGCAAAATTTCTCTCTTCACGAATAGACTGAGCGAATACCTGAAGGGTTTCAGCAATGCTGGTGCCAAAGCGATCGGTCTGGATTAATATGGCCGCCAATGATTTTAATTCGTCCACACCCGTTCTCTCCGCCATATGCTTCATTGCTTCGATGCGGCTGACACCCAAATGCATCTCAAAATTAGCCAGAGACATAGCCCCGGACAGCACACTGCTGACCTGACGGATTTCATCGGCAACAATGTTCCAAGCCATGTCCAGCCCCAGTCCGGAGGACACGCAGATTTCCAGCAGATCTACCGCTTCCGGCAGGTGGCGGTAGATCTCATCGCGGCGGTGTTTCATCCGGTAGAGAATATACAAATTCGGCAGGAAAAATGCCGCTGTCGCACCCACAAAAATCAGGGTCAGACGAGAACTGAGCATCAGGGTTTCGCTGTCAAAAGGAAGCAGCAGCAGCGCAGTAATAAAAAAACCGATTACAAAAAGAAGAACTTTGATGCCGGTATAAACCGTCGGCGCATAAGGATTCAGATAACCGGCCTGAATCATCTGTTCCCACAGCGATGAACTAGCGCGTCCATGGGAAGCAATATTGCCCAATTTCACCAGAAATGAAGACAAACTCCGCTTGGGGGGTTTTTCTGCAAACGGATCATCTTCAAAAACTCCCAGCATGCGGATTTCCACCGACTTTTTCTTCTGGAGATGCGCCATATAGAGCAGAATAGATAATCCAATTGAAAACACGGCGCAGAAAATCAGTATTCCAATAATAACAGCAGATTCGGAATGAAGAAACTCCATCATATTGTTCTATCGCATCCTTTATCCTAAAAATCGATTTTTGCCATTTTGTTCATGACCCACGAGCCCAGCAGCAAATTGACAATCATCAGTATCAGCAGAACATTGCCGCCGGCCGTTGTATAAAGCGGCTTCATATATTCGGGATCAACGGCATTCAGCAGAAAAAACATCAGAATCGGCATGGCAATCAGAATCACCTTGCTGAACTGCGTCTGCGCGGTAAGAACCCGAATCCGCTTATTAAGCCAGATGCGAGAGCGAATAACCGAAGCGAGGGTATCCATCAGATCAGCTAGATTACCGCCGCTTTGCAGCTGAACAATGACGGATGTCGAAAACAGTTTGAATTCTGTATTTCGAACCTCCCGCGCAGCCTTCTTAAGCGAATCTTTCAAGTCGCTTCCAAATGCCTGTTCCTGATAAATCTGCCGGAAAAGGCCGCCCAGCGGGTCGCCGATTTCCTCGCCAATCAGCTGAAAAGCTCCCACCAAAGGATGCCCTGCGCGAAGCGCCCGCGCCGCCACGCCCAGTGCATCAACCAGCTGCCTCTCAAACAGATTCGCACGATGCATAATCCGTTTCTGGGCATACTGCACAAATAAATAAAGCGTAATAAACACGCCGCAGACAGCCAGCCAAATACCGCCGAATATATTGTAAACCATCACGAAGACTAACGCTGCCAGACCGACTACGCCCAGAGCTACTGTACGGAATGGCACTTTCCATCCTGCATCCCTCACCCAATACTCCAGCTTCTTTCCGAGGCCAATGGAGTCTTTTTCCACAGTTTCCTGCGGCATCTGCCGAATCTGCAGATCGCGCCATAGACGAAGTGTTTGGGAATCCTCCTGACCGGCCTTGGAAATACCCAGACGCCGCTGCACCGCTTTGAGCTTCAGCAGGTATCTTCCCAGCCACAGAAGCACCCCAATGCACCAGACCGATAAAACCAATCCGAAAACGGTAACGCTGATGATTAAATTGATGGTCTTTGGATCCATAGTCGCCTGTTAATGCACATCCTTTTTTGCAGAGGCTGTTTCCAATACGCGGCGCTGGAAAAGGGTCGGAGGCAGTTCAATGCCCTGAGCAATCAATTTGTCGACCAGACGAGGACGAACGCCGCAGCTTTCAAAGCGTCCAAACGCATTGCCGTTCTCATCCACTCCCTGCTGCTGAAAGCGGAAAATATCATTCAGACAGACCGTTTCTCCCTCCATGCCGGTTATTTCTGCAATATTGATAATTTTTCTTGCACCGCCAACCAACCGGCCGATTTGAATCAGAATATCCAGAGCAGAGCTGATCTGCTCACGAATGGCTCGAACAGGGAAATTCATTCCGGCCATACTGACCATATTTTCGAGCCGGCGGAGAGCATCACGCGGACTGTTGGCATGTATGGTAGTCATCGACCCCTCATGGCCGGTATTCATCGCCTGAAGCATATCAAGGGCCTCATCGCCGCGCACTTCGCCGATGATAATGCGGTCTGGACGCATTCGCAAACTATTCCGCACAAGGTCGCGCTGCGTGATTTGACCTTTGCCTTCGATGTTGGGCGGGCGGGTTTCCAGACGAACCACATGCTCCCGCTGGAGCTGGAGTTCCGCCGCGTCTTCAATAGTTACCACACGCTCGCCAGCAGGAATCCAGCGGGATAATGCATTCAGCAGCGTTGTTTTGCCGGTTCCGGTTCCGCCGGAAATAAGGATGTTTATTTTGCACTGGACGCAGGACTCAAGAAAAAATGACATTTCCTCAGTCAATGTGCCCAGTTCCAGCAGCGTATGGATATCGATGGGATTGGTGCCAAACCGGCGAATGCTGAGGGCCGGTCCATCCAGAGCCAGCGGCGGAATAATAGCATTAACGCGCGAACCGTCAATCAGGCGGGCATCCAGCATCGGGCTGCTTTCGTCAATCCGCCGGCCGACATTGGTTCCGATACGCTGAATCACCCGCATCAGATGGGCATCATCCTGAAACGTAATATCCGTTCGCTCCAGACGCCCCCGCCGCTCTATATACACCTGCTGATACCCGTTGACCAAAATATCGCTGATGGTAGGATCGCGCAGAAGCGGCTCCAATGGTCCCAGACCGAAAATCTCATCCAATATTTCATCTAAAAGCTGCTGCTTTTCCGGCCCTGTAAGAGGGTATTTTTCCTGCATCAGGAGAGCATCAATCTTGGCGGTACACTCCTTCTGCAGCTGCTCTATGGGGAAACGCTGTGCCTCCTTCAGGTCTAACAGTCCCAGCAGCCGCTGATGCACCCGGGACTTAATCCGATGCAACGCTATTTTTTTATCACTATCAAAACCGTTCATTCCCGCATCTGTGCCAGTATTCATTGTGCCGCCTGTTTTTTGGTGTCTTACCGTTTCTCTTCCGATTTGACTTCCTGAATAACTGCCGCCAGCTTTCGGAGGTCTTTGCGAATCGCCGATCGCGGAGCACCTTCAGCCAGCGTCTGGCCTTTATTGAGACACCGCATAGCATTGCGCCAATCGCTGCGGACCAGATACATCGTATCGGTTCCCAGCGCGCGTTTGCCGTCATCAATCCTTAGCAGCGGCCCCCGTTTGGCAAAGCGATTTGCCAGAGGAATGATCTTTTCATCGGGCAATCCCAGAGTCCTGAACATGGAAATAATCGAACGGGCAAACGCCAGATCCTTAAGCGTCAATTGAAAAACAACAATAGTAAAATCGCTCTGCTCGCTCAATTCCCGAACCGTCTGCTCATCCATTCGAGGCGCATCAATCACCGTATAGGCATACGCTTCCCGACAGGCCTGCAGAACCATTCGGAGACTTTCGGGTTTGATATCAATGCCCGTCTTGCGGGATGCCCCTGAACCTTTCAACAGCACGTGAAAATTTTCCTTGTAGCAGCAGGAACTCGACTGAATCAGATGTTTGTCAATTCGGCCCTCATAGGTCAGTACATCATCAATGCCGTATTCCGATTTGACATCCAGATAAGCTGCGGCAGCGCCGTAGCAGCGATCGAGGTCAATCACCAAGACCGGTTTGGATGTGGAGACATGCATTTCCATAGCCAGATTCAGGGCTATGGTTGTCGCACCACAGCCGCCGCTGGCCGAAAAAACTGTCATAATCGAGCCGGTTTTGCGTTTGGCGCCGGTATGCGTCAGCAGCCGTGCCATAACTCCGGACAGTTCGCTGTGAATAGAGCCTTTTTGGAGAAAATGTCTCGCTCCGGCCTGCATGGCCGAAAGAATCAACTCCTGCGTAATCTGTTCGGAAATGACAACCGTGCACATCTTCGGATAATTTCGAATCAGCTCTTCCAGCTCGCTGAGCGTCTCCTGCGGGGCCGGATCAATATCAACAATTCCTGCCGCAGGCTCGCCCTCGTCAAGATAGGCCGGAACATGCGAGATTTCCGGAAACACCTTGTCGATTTCAATCGGCGAGCCGTTGCGGGCAACTGTTTCAATATGGCTGACCGTCTTGGGGTCTTTCGTGACCAGAAATATTTTTGTTTTTGGAGTCATGAATATCACCTCATCTATGGCATTATCATCTTGGTTTCTTGTGTCATCCGCATGGGCGGATTCCTATCCATTACTCCCCTGTTCATCCAGTTATTCTGCCTGCAGCTGTGCCCGGCTGAGTGGAGCCGGCGATTGATACGAATCCCAAGCACCGGGGCCGCTGACTTGGTCCAAACCGAGACGCTTGAGCCAATCTGCATCCACTCCATCCAGACCAGCCGGCTGACGGGATTCTATACGGCCTTCCAAATACAATTCCCAATCGCTGGGAGCTTTATGGAGGAATCCGGGCAGCGGCGATGTTTTCGGATCAATATCCAGCGGCGATACCAGATTAGCCGTAACCAGAATCACCAGCTCGGTTTCGCCCTGCTGGTAGCGTGTCGAACGGAAAAGAGGGCCTAAAACGGGCAGATTCCCAAGTCCCGGAATAGCCGAATTGGCGGCACTGATGGTATTTTTAAGAAGGCCGGCGATAGCAAAACTCTGTCCGCTCTTGAGTTCAACCGTTGTTTCAGTCTTGCGGCTGAGCACTCCCGGCACAACCGTCCCATTGATGGAGGTGCCGTTGGTATAATCCAGCTCACTGACTTCCGGTGCGGTATAAAGCCGAATGGTATTGTCGCCTAGAACGACAGGCTTGAAATTCAGCCGAACACCGTATTCCTTATATTCAATGGTGATGGTTGCGGCGGTTCCCGTCCCCGATTGCGGAACAGGAATGGGGTACTCCCCGCCGGCCAGAAAACTTGCCTCCTGCCCATTGAGGGCAATCAGCGTAGGATTGGCTAGAATCCGCAGATACTGATTTTCCTGCAAAGCATCCAGAAAGAATACAAGGTCAGCACTGGTAATATGACCGAAGGCCGTTGCTGTCGTGCCGACTTCGTAGGCATTAATGGCACCGGGCCAGAACGAAACGCTTTCGGCAATCGGGCCTCCGGGAGCAACACCGCTGGAAAAGTCGCTTCCTGCCTGAGTCCAGTCAACACCGAGAGACCGCAATCCTGTCTTGCTGACTTCGGCCACACGCACCTGCAGCTCAACCTGCTGTACGCCAACCACTTCCGACATATCGATAAACGGGATTTTCATCTTACTGAGATATTCCTGAAGCTGTTGGGCATGAAGCGCATTTTTATGCTGGCCGCGAATCACCAGATTGGAACCGGATTGACTCAGCATCAGGGATGATGTCGGAAACAATTGACCAATATCGGCTTTCAGCGTATCCATATCCAGCGTTACTTGGACTTTCTTCTGCACAACCTGAGTTTCATCCTCACTCCAAAGAAGAATATCGGTTGTTCCAACAGCAAGGCCTTGAATCAGTACCTGGTTGGCAGTCAGCACCTGCACATCGGCAATAGCCGGATCGGTAACGGCAACCCGGGACACCTTCCAAGGCGTCTGCATAATTTGCGATTGATGATACACAATAGCCACTTCGCTGCCGGCAGCATCTGCGGCTATTGCTGCCATCCCCGGGCTTGCCAGTATAGCCAGCACCATTGCCGCTATCCAACTATTCATCTGTACGCCTGATTGACTCGCCGTTGTTCTCATTGCTTAATCCCCTTGCCTGAAACTTCCCTTCATTATTTACATGCTCAACGCCATAATCCTGCCGTAAAGCATTCTTATTGAGACGATTCCTCGGGAACCTGTACTTCACTGGTTTTATTTCCCCGGATAACTGTAATGGCTGTACTCCGCTGAGTGGTTTTACTGCCTTCTTCAGGATTGCTGCCGACTACCGGGATAACCGGTCGTCCGGGTCCGCTGAGCTGGCCGCTGTTGAGCACCATCGGCTGGGGATCCACCGCTTCCATATCCAGAGGATTCCGCAGCACCAGTGAAATGGAACCGTTATTGATAGCCAGCTGCAGAGCTTCGGCCTGTTTGGAATCAAGTTCAAGGGTCACCGTCAGTTTTTGGGAGGTGCGGGCTGAGGCGGCTGTCTTATCCTCTTTGGATGCAGCAGACAGAATAGATTCACCGGCGATTGCCAATACTTTAACCCGTTCCAGCAGGGTTGTTGCCACGGCTTCGCCTTTGGATTCGCTCCGCATTGAACCAGACAGCTTGAATGTCGCCAAAACGTCCACAAAACATTGCGGATACAAAAGGCCGCCGGAGACCTGATCGCTGGATACGGTAACGCTGACCGCCCGCATCCGCGGAGCCAGAATAGCGGCAATTTCCTGCGGGCCTCCCTGTGTGAGAATTTTTGATTTCGTAATCGCCTGTCGGATAACCACATCCGAAGTCAGTACTTTGCCCACAACCAGAGCCGTATTGCTGTAGGCATCTGCCGGGGCTTCTTTGCGGGGAACTTTAATAACTTCAACATCTTCAACCGTCAGCACCTTCCAAGCCGACAGGTTGTCTTTGGCAACAACCACTTCAACATCCTCTTTAATTGTCGCTGAACCCTGCAGAGCCGAAACAAGCACTACCGCACACACACCCGCTATAATGCCCAACACCACCAGCAGCACAATTGTCCATTTCATAAAACGCTCCTTAAATCCTTTGAGCCGATAAAATCCTTATCATTCTGAAAGCTGGAGACAGCATTAGGGCCCTTCTTTTGACATGACCACCCGTGCTGTTAAAGATGTCGGAGTCGGCAGACCAATTAGGGGACCCTTGAGCCTCAAAATATCCACATTCGCGGCAGGAACAGAAATCTCAAGGGTCAACTCATTGCCTACACCCGGATTCCACCCATTCGGGACAGAGATTGAAACGCCATTGGCAGGAATGCCGCATTCGGCCAAACGCGTGGAAATCAGCGCTGCAACTTCTCCGCTTCGATTGCCCGGAAGGATGGCGATACGGGCAGCGTGACGTGTAATATTGGTAATCTGCTGCCATTTGAAAAAAAGCCAGCCATATTTGAGGGCACCAAATGTCAGAATTAAAAGCAGCGGCAGAACAACTGCCGTTTCAACAATTGTTGTGCCCCGACTCCTTAACGTGCTCCGTGTATTCATCGTTCACCTCACGATAGCGGTATAAATGGCAGTGCCGACAAGGCCGGCAAAAATGGCCGGACCGTACGGCATGGTCAAGGCCCTTTTGTCATCGGCCGTTTCCATGCCGCCGGCGTATTGAACCTTGCCTCTGGTACCGACAAAAAACATAAAAGCGATCATCATGACCCGAATATTGCCGAGTACTTCAAAGAACCGCCGGCTATAAAACGCCCTCAACAGGGCAAGAATTACCGCACAGATTGAAATCCCAACCAGCGCCTCAACAGCAGCAGGCAGCCCCAGCCAGGCACCGATGCCGGCCATCAGCTTGGCATCGCCCGCGCCGCCGCCGGCAAACAGAAACAGCAGCACATAAGGCAGCGCCAAGACAATACTTGCAAAGAGCGAACTCTTGAATCCATCCCATCCGAAAAACATCACCGCCTGTAAAAAACCAGCTCCCAGCAAAGGCAGGGTTAACACATTGGGAATCCGGCGGCTCTTGATATCCCACAGTGCCGCAGCCAGTGAGGCGCCTAATACGACGCCCCACTGGAATAATGCTGCACTTACAGCCCCGCCATCAAACAGCATACAAAAACAAACACTAATAAAAATTACTGAGTGTTTTTGGCTGCATCAATTTCATTGCCAACATCTGTGAACACGCCGGCAACTTTGGATTTGAAACCTGTGATCAGTGCTACCAATCCCAGAACAATCAAGGCAGCCATCACAACCCACTCGACGGTTTCCAAGCCGCGCTCATCCTTCAGAAAGCTTACCAGTGTTTTCATTGCATTCCCACCTTTCTTAACAAAATGGAGTCCTGTTTCGTCCGTGAGATTTTCTTATTCCTTTGATAGGTTCACGCACCTTTTTTATGTACAATTGTTAGAGAACAAAAAGTCAATCACATGCAGCGAAATGATCGGTGTCAAACAACTCCTTATTTATTTTTTTTCGTTGTCCTCTCTTCCATCTTGCAGGAATTTAACTGTGCTGTCGGATTTTTGTTTAACTCCCACATAGTCATCAATTAGCTTTTATTGTACAGCAGAAGGCAAAATATTTCAAGAAAACATCGGTTTGGGACGATAATTTTTAAGACTGCCTATCGTTTCCCAAGCTCCGTCCGATAAAGACGAAGCATCATTGTATTCAGGTTCATTATTATAGGAAAAAGAGATTGCTGTCGGTATTTTTACCGATAGCAGAAAAAACCGTTTCCATAAGAAATTTTCTTTTTTATTTGGCTTAGACACCCTTCTGCTTGTGATTTTCCAAAAAATTTGGTATGATAAAATAATGTGGATTCCTGCCGGCAGCAAGCTGTGCACCAATTTGCAATGCAGCCCCTGCCGGCTTCCGAAATCACTTCTATGAAGGAAGATAGATATGCAACTCAAACACAAAGGCATCGCAATTGTCTGGGTAGCGGTTCTGCTGATTGTATTTATCGGCTTTATGGGGCTTGTGATAGATGCCGCCCGTGTGTATATCACCGGTCATCAGCTCCACAATGCCGCCGATGCAGCGGCCTTAGCCGGAGCAAGATGGGTTCCCGACCCTGACTCTTCGCCTCTTGGATATAACGCCCGACAGAAAGCCGTAGAATATGCCGCTAAGAATTATGCAGCACAAAGACCAGTCTGGATAAATGAAAACGGCTCTTTTGACGGCCAGATTGATTTTAAAAATTCAGCCAACATACGTGCAATTCTCAATAGCGGCGGCGGTGTTTATATTGGCCGCTATATTGACCATTCACGCATACTTTATGCGGATGATGATACGCCGGATTCCATGCTGGTCGTCGTCCAAAAAAAAGACGGGAACCCCAACGGAACACTGCCGCTGATGTTCGGCCCCATTTTCCAAGTCAATAACATCGGCATCCAGAAATACGCCGTCGCCAAGGTTGATGATGCTTATGGAGCCGGTTTGCATTCGATTACAGATTTAGAATTTAAGGGGCAACCCATTGTAGACGTTCAAAATGGAGGAGCAATACGGGTAGGTTACAATGTTTTAATGAGCGGAAATGCTGACCCGCTTATTATAGCGGAACGCATGTATATTGGTGAAGACCTTGATGATAAATATGTTCCACCTCCTACTTTGGATGTTCAGACACAATTGGATACAACTCATACAGACGTGAGGTTTATGGATCCCTATCGACTGAACGGTCCCGAAGCGTTGATTGAGCCGACAATACCTCCGTCTTATTTACCTGTTTCCCCAACCTCTCCAGCGTCAAGCAGGACAGTCACGCTAAAACCCGGTTATTATCCGAACGGTTTTAATTTTAAGGGCGGCGATAATATTACGCTGGAAAGTGGTATTTATCAGTTGGGCGGTGCTGGTTTACAAATCAGCGGAAGTGCCAAATTGAATGCGACAAGCGGAGTTATGTTCCACATTGTTGATACCGGAAAAGTTCTAATCAGCACCAGCGAAACGGGAATGGTTAACATTAAGGGATTGCCGGTAAGCGATGGCCGCGTTATTGCCATCTTCCAGAGTCGAACAGACACTGCGCCTGCGGAAATTCAGGGTACCGGTTATCTCAATATAAACGGAGAAATCTATTTCCCGAATAATCATTTGGAAATCAGCGGTTCAGGCAATGGTTTCGGTACACGTTTGATTGCCTATTCAATCTTAATAAATGGAAAAGGCAGTAACGATGCCATAACGATCAATTTCGCCGGCAGACCCAAAATCGCTGAAAAGTCCTATCTTGTGGAATAAAAAACTTGGTAACGCGGACGTCAGCGCCCGCAAAGAAACACAGGCAACCTGTCTGCGCCGTATTTTAACGCGGTGTGGAAGAATCGCGTTCTTTCTATTTCCTCGCGGCCTGCTGGGCCTGTCGCCTCTGGAAGATAATTTCTTCGGCCAGCTTGTTGGGAACCGGGGCATAGCGGCACATTTCCATCGTGAATGTCGCCATTCCCTTGCTCAAACCCCGCACCACAGTAGCGTATCCAAACATACTGGCCAGTGGCACCTCGGCCCGTACGACTGTTAAGGGTCCTCTTTGTTCGGCCCCCATAATCATCCCCCTGCGGCTGTTGAGGTCACCGACAATAGCCCCCTGATACTCCGCAGGGGTTTCCACTTCTACTTTCATAATCGGCTCCAGCAGACAGGGTTTGGAATTTTTGAAGGCCTCATGAAAGGCATCGCGGGCACAAATACGAAAGGCCATTTCACTCGAATCGACAGGGTGAAACGACCCGTCATTCAAACACATTTTGACACCGGTAATTTCATACCCGGCCAGAGGTCCTTTTTTCATCGCTTCCTGAAAGCCCTTATTGACAGCCGGGATATACTCGCTGGGAATGTGCCCGCTGACGATATTGTCCTCAAACTCATAAGGTGCATCGGCATCTGTCGGCAGCGGAATCAGCCGCCCAACCACATGGGCATACTGCCCGGCGCCGCCGGTTTGCTTTTTATGCTTGTAGTTAAAGTCGGCCTCGATAGTCGGCGCTTCACGATAGCTGACATTCGGCTGGCCAACCGTTACATTGGCCTTGAATTCCCGATGCATCCGCTCCACATAAATATCAAGGTGCAGTTCCCCCATTCCGGCGATAATCGTCTGGCCTGTTTCAGGGTCGCTGTGGACACGGAAGGTCGGGTCTTCTTTCATAAATCGGCTCAGGGCCTTGGCCATACGGTCTTGGTCGGCTGAACTGGCGGGAGTAATCGACAGACTAATGACCGGATTGGCCACATAGATGCTTTCCAGTGAATAATTGATGCCTTCGCCGCAGAAGGTATCGCCGCTGGCACAATCCACCCCGATCAGCGCAATAATATCGCCCGGGCCGGCATCGGAAATATCCTCACGGTCGTTGGCATGCATCCGTACAATACGGCCGATGCGCTGCATCTTGTTGGTACGGGCATTCCGATAGGATTTGCCTTTTTCAATGCGTCCCTGATAAATGCGGGTATAGGTGAGCTGCCCATAGGTTTCATCGGCAATCTTAAATGCCATCGCAACAAGCGGCGCATCGGGATCCCCTGCCAGAGGCGTTTCGGTGCCGCCGTTGTCATGGTCGCGGGCAAAGGCGCAGCGGTCCAGCGGGCTTGGCAGGTAGTCGCAGACAGCATCCATCAGAAGCTGGACGCCTTTGTTTTTAAACGCCGAACCCATCATCACCGGAACAATATCGCGGTTGATTGTGGCCTCGCGGATGGTGCTTCGAATCATCCCTTCATCGACGGGCTTGTCTTCCAGCAGAAGGGTCATCATTTCATCGTTGTACATACTCAGGGCTTCCAGCATTTCTTGGCGCGCAATCTGGGCCGCTTCGGTATAGTCTGACCAGACAGGACTGCGGACAACCTTTTCGCCGTTATCGCCTTCGAAGGTTACGGCTTCCATCGTAATCAGATCCACAACACCCTGAAAATTATCGGCCTGCCCCAATTGAATCTGCAGCGGGACAACATTAAGCCCCAGTTTTTCCCGCATATCTTTGCACACCCGTTCGGGATCGGCTCCCGTGCGGTCCATCTTGTTGATAAAAGCAATGCGCGGCACACGGTAGCGCTTCATCTGCTGGTCAACCGTGAAGGACTGGCTCTGTACACCCCCGACAGAACAAAGCACCATAATCGCTCCATCCAACACACGCAGCGACCGTTCTACCTCAACGGTAAAGTCCACATGACCGGGTGTATCGATAAGATTGATATAGCGGTCTTTCCAGATAACCTGTGTTGAGGCGGAGGTAATGGTGATGCCGCGCTCCCGCTCGAGGTCCATAAAATCCATTGTTGCTCCGGTTCCTTCGCCGCGGACCTCCTGCATTCTGTGAATGCGGCCTGCATAATACAATATGCGCTCGCTAAGGGTCGTTTTGCCTGAATCAATATGAGCCGAAATACCAATATTTCTGATTCTGCTGATTTTTTCCATAAAAACTCTGTCTTTCTCTATCCACTTGCTAAATAGTCAATTTAAAAAAACATCCCACCCCCATATGCAATATGGAATCCGAATGCTGAAGCGGCGGGAAATGATAATCAAATCATATAAAGATTTTTTATTATCCTATAAATCAATATAAAGTCAAGTAAATTTTTGCCGTCTGTACAATTTTTTCGGTGTTTTCCATCTCTTCTATTCTATCTATGTCATTTCTATGTCATTCTTTGGATATCCTCCCGGTGTTTATCGCTCTGCCGGAATGGCAGAATATCCCTGGTGTTGATTGGTTATAAATGGCAGATGATATAGATTTGACTGATTTTCGGGAGTCTTTGTCAGAATGTTATTGAATCTGTATCTTCTTTCTATAAAATAGCTTATAAAGATTTTACTCGGTCTTGAATTAAGAAAGCTTTTGTGACTGGTATTGATTTTGCATATTTAGCGTTCTTCTGTGGTTTTAAAAAAAGACAATCTAACTACATTAAACGGAAATTAGGAGAGGCAACATTATGGCAGTGAAAGACTTAGCTTTTAACAGCGAAGCCCGCAACGCCCTATTGGCCGGTGTTGAAAAGCTGGCCGCTGCTGTGAAATCCACATTAGGTCCACGCGGCCGGTGTGCAATTATTGATAAGGGCTGGGGCGGACCTACCGTTACGAAAGACGGTGTAACCGTAGCCGAAGAAATCGAGCTGGTTGACAAGGCTGAAAACATGGGAGCCAAGCTTGTCCGTGAGGCAGCCAGCAAAACATCCAAAGTCGCCGGTGACGGCACCACCACAGCCACTGTTCTGGCCGAAGCACTTTTCAGAGAGGCCTTTAAGAATCTTGCCGCAGGGGCAGATGCGATGAGCTTGAATCGCGGCATACAGAAGGCCGTTGCGGCAGCTGTTGACCAATTAGCAAAACTTGCCAAGCCGATCGATATCGCCAAAAAAGATGACATTGTCAATATTGCTGCCATCAGCGCCAATAACGATGTCGAAATCGGCAAGAAGATGGCCGAGGCCTTTATGCGGGTCGGCAAAGACGGCGTGATCACGATTGAAGAGGGTAAGAGTCTTGAAACGACTGTCGAGTATGTAGAGGGCATGCAGTTCGACAGAGGTTATCTGTCGCCGCACTTTGTAACAGATGCAGACCATATGACCTGCGAACTGAACAAGCCCTATATTCTGGTTTATGAAGATAAAATCAGCAATGTCCAAAAGATTGTCCCGCTGCTGGAAGCTGTCGCCAAGAGCAAACGCCCCCTTCTGATTATTGCCGAAGATGTCGAAGGCGAGGCGCTGGCGACACTGGTTGTCAACAAACTGCGCGGCATTCTGCAGGTTGCGGCCGTGAAGGCTCCCGGCTACGGCGACCGCCGCAAGGCCATGCTGGAAGATATTGCCATCTTGACTGGCGCCCAGCCGATTTTCAAAGATTTAGGGATTGAGCTGGATAAAGTAACGCTCAGCCAGCTTGGTCAAGCCAAAAAGATTACCATTGATAGCGACAATACAATAATTGTGGAAGGGGCTGGCTCATCTGAAGCAATCAAGGGACGGATTGCCCAGATTCGCAGTGAAATCGAAACAACAACAAGCGATTACGACCGTGAAAAACTTCAGGAACGGCTGGCGAAACTAACCGGCGGCGTTGCACAGATCAATGTCGGCGCCGGCAGCGAAGCCGAAATGAAGGAAAAGAAGGCCCGGATTGAAGATGCCCTGCATGCCACCCGTGCGGCTATTGAAGAAGGCATCGTGCCCGGCGGCGGCGTTGCCTTAATCCGCTGCATTGAAGCGGTCAAGAAACTCAAACTGGAAGGCGATGAGCAGACCGGTGCGAATATTGTAGCCAATGCCCTCAAGATGCCCTGCTACTATATTGCAGAAAATGCCGGTGCCGTCGGAACCCTTGTCGTCAACAAAGTTGCTCAGGGCAAAGGCGGCTTTGGCTACAATGCTGACAAAGACATCTATGAAGACCTTCTGGAGGCCGGTGTTATCGATCCTCATAAGGTTACGCGCATCGCCCTGCAGAATGCAGCTTCGGTCGCGGGTCTGCTGCTGACTACCGACTGCATTGTTACAGAAAAACCGAAGGACAAAGAGCCCGCCGGCGCCGGCCGACATGGCGGCATGGGCGGTATGGGCGGTATGGATGATATGGATATGATGTAAAGCCCAAACGGCAGAACACTGCCGAAAACAGCAACATAACCGACAATCAATTAAACAGGAGAGACATATATGAAACTGGTACCATTGGAAGATCGCGTGGTCGTCAAGCCGCAGGAAGCAGAAAACAAAACCGCCGGCGGAATCGTTCTGCCGGACACAGCCAAAGAAAAACCGCTGATGGGCAAGGTGATTGCTGTCGGCCCCGGCAAGCTTCTGGACAACGGCAGCCGCGGCAGTATGAGTGTCAAGAAGAATGATATCGTGCTCTACGGCAAATACAGCGGCTCGGAAGTCGAGATAGAAGGGACGGAATACAAGATTCTTCGCGAAAGCGAGATTCTGGGTATCGTCGAAAAATAACTGAATTTCAACTATCCCTAAGATAGTATGGAGGTTATCAAACAATGGCAAAACAAATGATGTTTCAGGAAGCGGCCCGGGCCCAGCTCAAAGAAGGGCTGGGGCAGCTCGCTGCTGCCGTCAAAGTAACCCTCGGCCCGACAGGCCGCAATGTGCTGCTGCACAAAAGCTACGGTTCCCCCAAGGTCACAAAGGACGGGGTGTCGGTCAGCAAGGAAATAGAGCTGCCGGACCCGTTCAAGAATATCGGTGCCAAAATGGTCAATCAGGTGGCCAGTAAAACCAGTGATGTTGTCGGCGATGGAACAACAACCGCTACGGTTCTGGCGGAAGCAATTTACAATGAAGGGCTTAAATATGTTGCTGCCGGTGTCAATCCCGTTGCCCTTCAGCGGGGCATCAGCAAAGCGGCGGCGGTGGTAAGCGATTTTATCACTGCTTCTGCCAAACCCGTCAAGGGGCATGAAGATATTGCCAAAGTCGGTGCCATCAGCGCCAACAACAATCCGGCGGTCGGGGAGATTTTGGCTGATGCTATGGATAAGGTGGGCAAGGAAGGCGTCATTGAAGTCGAAGAAGGCAAGGGAATGGAAACAGAACTGCAGGTTGTTGAAGGCATGCAGTTTGATAAAGGCTATCTGTCGCCTTATTTTATGACCAGTGCCGAAACGCTCGAGTGTGTTCTCGAAGACGCCTATATTCTGCTGCATGAAAAGAAACTTTCCAACCTGCGGGAACTGCTGCCGCTGCTGGAAAAAATTGCTCAAATCGGCGCTCCCCTGCTGATTATTGCAGAAGATGTAGAGGGTGAGGCGCTGGCGGCACTTGTAATCAACCGGCTGCAGGGCATCCTAAAGGTTTGCGCTGTCAAAGCTCCCGGATTTGGCGACCGCCGCAAAGCCATGATGCAGGATTTGGCCATTGTAACCGGCGGTCAGCTGATTACCGAAGATTTGGGCATTAAGCTGGAAAGCATAGAATTGTCGCAATTGGGCCGCGCCAAGAAGATCGTGGTCAGCAAAGACAACACCACAATAATCGAAGGTGCCGGCAAGAAGAAAGACATCACAGCCCGCTGCGACCAGATTCGCAATCAGATTGAAAAAACGACCAGCAACTATGACAAAGAGAAACTTCAGGAACGCCTTGCGAAACTGACCGGCGGGGTGGCAGTTATTAAGGCCGGAGCCGCAACCGAAACCGAAATGAAAGAACGCAAAGATCTGCTGGACGACGCCCTGCATGCTACCAAGGCAGCAGCGCAGGAAGGTATCGTCCCCGGCGGCGGAACAATCTATCTGAGGGCTATCGCGGAGGTTGAAAAAGCCAAAGCTAAAGCCAAAGGCGATGAAAAGATTGGATACGATATTATGATTAGCGCCCTGAAAGCCCCGACTCGCCAAATCGTCGAAAACGGCGGCGGCGAAGGCGATGTGGTTGTGGCTGAACTGCTCGAAAAAAGCGACAATATCGGCTATGACGCCAATACCGGCCAATATGTGGATATGATCAAGGCCGGCATCATCGATCCAGCCAAGGTTGCTCGTACCGCCCTGCAGAATGCAGCCTCTGTTGCCGGATTGATGCTGACAACCAATGTTGTCATTGCAGATTTGAAAGAAGATAAGCCCGAAAATGCCGTTCTTGGTGCGGTAATTTAAGCGGCGATTTTTATTGCCGGGTCCCGCCTGGGGTTGGGGGCAGAGCACAGACGGGACTCGGCTTTGTTCTTTATAAAACACGTATCCGAATTAGACAGTTCGGTGTTTATATATATTGGATCAAGATAGCTTATGGCCAAACGCGATTATTATGAGGTGCTTGGGGTTGAGCGAAACGCATCAGCCGATGATATTAAACGCGCCTATCGGCGGATGGCCATCAAATACCATCCTGACAAAAATCCCGGCAACAAAGAAGCCGAAGAAAAATTCAAGGAATGCGCTGAGGCCTATGAAGTTCTCAGCGATGAAGAAAAACGCAAACGCTATGACCAGTTCGGTCATGACGGTCTGCGCGGATACGGTGTCCATGACTATTCCCATATGAATGTCAGCGACATCAGCGACATCTTCGGGGATATGTTCGGGGATGTATTTGGGGATATCTTCGGTGGAGGGCGCCGCCGGAGCAGTTCCGGCCGGCGTGCCTCACGCGGGTACGATTTGGAAACAGCTGTGGAATTAACACTGGAAGAAGTAGCCCGCGGAACAGAAAAAACTATTGAATTTACGCGGCAGGATGTATGCCCCGATTGCAGCGGCACCGGTGTTACCAAAGGCAAACAGCCCACCCGCTGTACGATGTGCGGGGGCAGCGGTCAGGTGCAGAGGGCAGGATTGGGGGGCTTTTTTCAGATGGTATCCACCTGTCCGCAATGCCGGGGCGCAGGCGAGGTAATTACCGATCCCTGTAAAAAATGCCGCGGCAGCGGTCAGGTTCCTAAAAAACGGAAACTCAATGTCAAGATTCCTGCTGGTGTCCATGAGGGGCAGGGAATTCGTGTCGCGGGGGAAGGCGAACCCGGTAAAATGGGCGGGCCTCAGGGCGATTTGTATTGCTATGTACGGATTAAATCGCATCCATTCCTAATGCGGGACGGTTCCAATCTGGTGGTTACAGTACCCCTCAGCTTTACCCAGATGGCGCTGGGCAGCACAATTGATGTGCCGACGCTGGATGGAACACGGCAGCTGAAAATTCCGGCCGGCAGCCAGCATGGGAGTATTTTGCGAATTCGCGGACAGGGCCTGCCGGATATCCGCACCGGCGTTAAAGGCGACCTGCTGGTGCAGCTTTCGGTGGTCATTCCGAAAAAACTGACCGCTGAGCAGGAACGGCTGCTGCGGGATTTTGCTAAAACAGAAGAACAAGACTCGGAAACCAAGAGTTTTTTCGAGAAAATCAGGCAGCATTTTAATAAATAATTATGGGCGAAAAAGATCTTACAAAAGCTGACAAAAAAATTGCTGAACTGGAAGAGCAAATTAAAGAGCTGAATCAGCAGATTGACAAACTGAAGGCCGAAAAGAATGAAACACTAGAGCAGCTTCAGCGCGTCAGTGCCGATTATGCCAATTACCAAAAACGCATTCCCCGGCAGATTGCCGAATCGGTTCTTTACGAAAAAAAAACTTTTCTGCGTTCGCTGCTTCCTACAATCGATAATTTTGAGCGCGCCCTATCCCACGGAGCCGCCTCACAGAGTCAACAGTCGCTGGAGAACTTTCTCCAAGGGATTCAACTGGTGTTTGAGCATATGCTCGATGCGCTCAAGACGCTGGGAGTCAAACGAATCGATGCAGTGGGACAGCCATTTGATCCGGCTCTGCATGAAGCCCTGATGCAGCGGTGCGAACCGGATAAGCCGGATAATACGATTTTGGAGGTATGCCAAACAGGTTATCTGCTGGGCGAGCAGGTGCTGCGGCCAAGCAAGGTGATTGTTAATAAATTTGAGGAGAAGGATCTTCCTGCCCCGGATGTACCGCAGGAAGAGGCAGAAACTACAGACACGGAATCGGAGGTGTAATATGCCGACATATGAATATAAGTGTGATTACTGCAATTATGAGCTGGAAGCTTTTCAATCTATTGCTGCCAAGCCGCTCAAAAAGTGTCCTGAATGCGGCAAGGCAACTCTTAAACGGCTGCTGGGAACAGGAGCAGGATTAATCTTTAAAGGCAGCGGATTTTACCAGACCGACTATCGCTCCGAAAGTTATAAAAAAGCTGCCGAAAGTGAAAAGTCCGCTGCCTCGCCAGCCAAGAAGGATTCTAAGGCCGAATCAAAATCTGAAAATAAAAGCACTGCGACGGAAGCGTCAAAAAAATAATACTGCAGCAGACACGGGTACTTCAATCTTCAAAAACCGAATTGCTGTCAGCCGAGAAAGATTTATTTAATCAGTTTCGACAGTTCTCTGAATTTTTCGTGTTTGGAATCTCCAAGCAGCTCAAACAGAAGCATTTCGGTCGAACTGATAACTGCACCTGCAGACTTCATTCGGTCCAGTCCGATTTGTTTGTTTTCCAGTGTGCGGGCCGATGTTGCATCGGCGATGACATGAATATACAGTCCCTTTTGTATTAAATCTGTCGCTGTCTGAAACACACATACATGTGTTTCAATGCCGCACAGGACGGCCGTCTGAATGCCAAGGGCATCCAGTGCATCCAGAAAGTTTTTATTGCCGGCACAACTGAAGCTGGTTTTATCTATTGGGGTAAAATCCCCCAGCAGCGAGGCCAGTTCATTAACCGTCGGACCAAGAGCAGATGGAGCCTGCTGACACCATATGATAGGAATCCCGAGGGCTTTTGCCGCCTGTATGAGAATAGAGCAGTTCTTAACAACTTGTTCCGGATTGTGCATCACGCGCAGCAGCTTTTCCTGAATATCAATCAGTATCAGACAGGTGTTATCAGGTTTCAGCATCAAAGCATCCTTATATGGAGAAGGCAGACTTGGTTGAGTTACTCGGCATTTCGCTTTACGGAAATATGCAGCTTTACAGGCTGTTCTAAAACTGGAGTCGTTTGATTGGGGGCATATCGCCCTGTTAAGATGGGAGGATTTAGCTCGGGATATATGTTGTCCGATAACTGATTTTCTATTCCGGCCGGTCTGCCTGCATAAGAATCATCCCTTTTTAAATTTGCTGATGCATATCGTACGGCCAATCGAGCAAGAAGTTCAGGGCTGTCTTCTCTGGCTAAAGTGCTGATTTGCTCCGGCTGTACATTAGGAATTTCAATCGTCTGCTTGTTTGCGCTATTGTAAACATTCAGGATTACCTGCTCACAGCGAGGCCAAACCGGCTGCAGGGCATCAACCAATTCAGCAATCTTTTCAGCAGGGGCTGTAATCTGATAGGTCATCGTATCATCGATGCGATTTGGCACCATAAAACGTATTAACCCGATGTCAAAAACCTTTTTTTCAATGAAATTGCCGACAGCCATCGGCTGACTTGTTTTAAATACAAGAAAACCTTCGAATGGCGGCGTTGGAGCAGCAGGAACAGAGGGAAGAGATGATGCTGTATGTTCGTCGGCCAATGTTTGTTTTGCAGGAACATAGCTGGAAATTTCAGCGGGCGGCTTGAGAATCTCAAAAACCACCACACCCAGCAATCCTAACGGCAGCAGCAGCATCGCTGCAACCGTCAAAATCCGCCGCAACAACAAATTGCCGGCGCCCATTACCGACCGTGAAGATTCCCGATAATCTCCGAGAATCAGATTACGTTCCATCGCAGCTTTGATATCGGCCAGCAAGGATTCCGGTGCCGGTTCTATGGGCAATGCATTAAGCAGCTGCTTTTGATGCCGCAATGCGGCAAGCTGATCGGCCAAAGCCGGTTCGTGCTGCAAAAGCCGCTTGAATTCGGTCTTTTGACGCTCGCTGGCATCCTCATCAATCAAGGCGCTCAGCAATTCCTCAATTTCTGGCTTGGGTGTGTCATTCATGTCAGCACCGGTTCTAATAATTCCCGCAATAACATACGTGCCCGGCTCAGGCGGCTTTTTACCGTGCCAATTTCAAGCTCAAGAACATCGGCAATATGAGCATAACTCATCTGTTCTATATCCCGCAATACCAGAACCACACGAAAATCCTGCGGCAACTGGCCTATCAGGTTCACTACAATTTGTGCCAGCTCTTTCTGCTGAGCAATCTCTGCCGGATCCGGTCCATTTGGATCGGCCAGCATAGATACAAGACGTTCCTTGTCTTTTTCAAAATGCTCATTTGCTGCATCCAGCGATACAGCCGTAGTCTTGAACCGCTTACGGCAGTGGTTGAGCGTCAGATTTACAGCCACCCGAAACAGCCAAGTATAAAAGCTGCTTCGGCCGCTGAAGCTCTGAATACTCTCTAATACTTTGACAAACGTATCCTGTGTAAGTTCCGCCGCATCATCACGATTTTGGCAAATTTTTAGAATTGTATTATATATTCTATCCTGATACTTAAGAATCAGGCAGTCCATTGCTTTCGAATCGCCTCTTTGGCATTGGCGAACCAAGGTTATATCATCGAAGCTTTTGGTCTCGCTGTAGTGATTAAAAAAAGCCACTTTGTTGTTCCACTCTCTTGTCTGTTATAACGTTCTATGTCGTTTTTTTATTATAAGCGATGTATTCCAATCCAACAACTCGGAAGATTGAATTTAACCTCATCGCTTTAAACAACAGAGCTTTAATAACTATCGCTTGAATTAAAACTTCCGCATTGATATGACAACAATAAAAGCTATATCAAGACAAAACAAGTCTTTATCTTGTTTGTCTCAATTCTTTTTTGAATTGCTAGTTTTATCAAGTCGATGGTTTTTTATATTAAAATTCGGTTAACAAAAATATTGACTCATCCACAAAATCCTTTCTATCGTGGAGTTTATCGTCCGATAAGTCTTTTCAATAAAACTTTTTATAAAAAATTAAAGATTTTGACGAAAATTTCTTTGACAATTCCTTAATAACTTTTACATTTTATAAAACACAAAAATTATTAATTGAGCATCTTTGATTGTGAGGGTTTTCAAACATGCAGGTTCATCAAGCGAAAGAGGCGTTTTGCGTTCCGGCAAAGCTGTATCGTATTGGTGAAATTGTCCAAAATACTCCCTTTACCCGCCAGACCATTCACAATTACACCACCATGGGGCTTATCCGTGAAACCGACTGGACCAAAGGAGGGCATCGTCTGTACGACGAATCTGTGTTTGAACGGCTATGGCGGATTCATGAACTGCGTAAAACCAAAACCCTTACGGAGATTCA
>Ga0116147_1000396_pt1 | contig 51419 bp, 36 predicted proteins | sample AD_JPNHG3_MetaG_FD_89749 | JGI IMG/M metagenome (GOLD analysis project Ga0116147, IMG submission 89749) | Active sludge microbial communities of municipal wastewater-treating anaerobic digesters from Japan - AD_JPNHG3_MetaG | ecosystem: Engineered > Bioreactor > Anaerobic > Digestate | place...
CAAAGTCGGTGTTTATGGCGCAGAGGTCACACCCGTTCCCATTCCGAACACGGAAGTTAAGCTCTGCCGCGAAGACGATACTTGGCTGGTGACGGCCCGGGAAACTATTTCAATGCCGACACATTTTTAGCCTGTTCTTTTGAACAGGCTTTTTTCTATTTTTGGGGGTGTTTATTATGAAAAAATTTGCAATTAATAAGTCAGTAGTTATAATTTTACTGATTATTTTTCTTTATACATTAGCTAATTCATTTTGTTTAATTCTATCTGCTGATGATTTTTATTGGACTTCTTTTTCGTCTGTAATAGATTTAATTGACAGAGACATTCAGAACGGCAGATTCCTTACTAACTCAATTACTTATCTTATGGTATCATCTCATTATTTGAGAATTTTCTTATATATATCGATAATGATGTTATCTTTTATTATCTATAGCAACATTATCAATTCAAGGCGTAACCACATTTTTTTATCCTTTATTATAGCTTTTATGGGTATTATTACATTAAATAATGACGTTGCAAACGGCACTTTAAGATGGATTTCTGGCTTTACAAATTATGTTTTTTCTTCAATTTTATCATGTTTTTATATTTTATTATCTTTGCCGTTGTTTAATGGTAAAACTATCAAAAGGAACCCTGCTTTGATCATTGCTTCGCTTTTTCTTGGATTAGCTGGTGCTTTGTGTCTTGAAAATATCTCGATTTATAATTTGTTTATTGCTCTTTTTTTCTTATTTTTTTCTTTCAAAAGGAATAAAAAAATAGATTACTTTAGTTTGCTTTATTTAATAGGTACTATTATTGGTATTATTATTATGTTTAGTCATCCTGCTTATAGAAGTATTTTCATCGATGGAAAAGATGATGTTGGGATTAGAAGCATTGATACTTCTCTTTTTGATATTATTTATAAAATTTATCGCGAGATCATTCCTTCTTTTGCAAAGAAATATTATTTTATTCACCTGCTTATTTCGGCTTCAATTCTTATTCTTTACAGAAATATATTCGTTGTTTCAGGAATAAAGCCCCCCCGAAGTATATGAAGCTATGTATTTCTATAATTCTGATTTTTGCTGTATACTCTTTATTTGTTGCTGTATCAGTTAATTTTGTTTCTCTGACTGGTGCGTTCAGAACTGCTTCAGTTGAGGTTGCATTGACTGCGTTATATATTTTTTCTCTGATTTATGTTCTGTTTTTTCTCTTGGATAAAGCTTCTTTTGTAAGGAGTATGTTTTACCTTTTCAGTATTCTTTTTGTTACTGCTCCTTATTTGATTGTTAATCCTGTCTCTAATCGCTGCTTTTATAGTGTGTTTGTTTTTTGGCTTCTTTTTGCTGGGGACATAGCTGTATCTTCTTTTGAATACATTGAGATGAAGTCTGATATATATTTTTATAAGCGTATTGTAATTTTGTCAGTTTTAACTTTCACTTTTGGTTCTTCATACGTGTTAATATGTAATAAATATATTGAACAAACTCGCATAAGTTATCTCCTTTCACAATTGGATGAAGGTCTATCAATCATATATTTCCTTGATTTGCCATATCCTTCTTATTCTCCTGATACCCTTTTTCAGCATATATCTGGTTCTTGTGATGAGTTTTACTACGTTTTGATTTGCAAGTATTATGGCTTTGATCCTTCTTTATCTGATAAAAAAATCATTGAAGTTGCTCCTGTTGATTACTTTCATTTAATAGAATAAAAAGAGCGGACGCGTGTGCATCCGCTCTTTTTATAGTGAAACATTATATCTTACTTGATAACTCTTACTCTGATAACGCCGTCAACAGCATTTATCTTGCCCTCAACAGTTGCAGGAACATCGCCAGTAACGTCGAGCATAGTGTAAGCGAAATCGCCCTTGCTTGCGTTAGCCATGTTTTCGATATTGATACCCTCGTTGCCGACAACAGTAGTAATTGAAGCGATAGTTGTAGGAACGTTCTTATGGATAACGCAGATCTTAGTTCCCTGAGCATCCATAGAAAGGTTAGGATAGTTAACGCTGTTCTTGATGTTGCCCTTTTCGAGGTAATCGATGAGCTCCTCAGCAGCCATAGCAGCGCAGTTATCTTCACTCTCCGGAGTTGAAGCGCCGAGATGTGGAAGAACGATAACGTTTTCTGCACCGAGAACTGTATCATCAGCGAAGTCTGTAACGTACTTGGCAACTTTACCGTCAGCGATAGCCTTAACTACTGCCTCACTGTTGATGAGTTCGCCTCTTGCGAGGTTGATAAGACGAACGCCGTCCTTCATCATAGCGATCTGCTCAGCATCGATAGTATTCTTTGTCTGAGGAGTGTAAGGCATATGGATCGTGATGTAATCACTTCTCTTGTAGATATCGTTGATATCCTTAACGATTTCAACAGTAGGATCGAGGTGGAGAGCAGCGCCGACAGAGAGGTATGGATCGTAACCGATTACCTTCATGCCGAGAGCCTCAGCAGCGTTAGCGATCTTACCGCCGATAGCGCCGAGACCGATGATACCGAGAGTTTTGCCCGAGATCTCAGGACCTGCAAACTTGCTCTTACCGCTTTCAACAGTCTTAGGAGCATCTTCTGTGCCCTTAAGTGAAGCGGACCACTGAGCAGCCTCTACGATCTTTCTTGAAGAGAGGAGGAGAGCGCAGATAGCGAGCTCCTTAACAGCGTTTGAGTTAGCGCCTGGAGTATTGAATACACAGATACCTTCCTGAGCGCAGCGGTCAACAGGGATGTTGTTTACGCCTGCACCTGCACGAGCGATAGCGATAAGCTTGTCGCCGAAAGTCATATCGTGCATTTTAGCGGAACGTACCATGATAGCATCCGGGTTCTTTGGCTCATCAGCGATAGTGTACTTGGTTTTGTCGAATACGTCAGTACCGATCGGTGAGATCTTATTAAGAGTCTGTATATTGAACATTTCAGTTCAGTCCTTTCATATATGATATATACCTCCGCCGATGTTCTCAGCGGAGGTCATTTTCTTGGATTTTATCAGGAATTCTCTTCCTCGAACTTCTTCATGAAAACAACGAGCTTTTCAACGCCCTCGATAGGCATTGCGTTGTAGATAGAAGCACGCATACCGCCGACAGTTCTGTGGCCCTTGAGGTTCTCGAAGCCTGCAGCCTTGGACTCTGCAACGAACTTCTTGTCGAGTTCTTCGTTGCCTGTGATGAAAGGAACGTTCATGAGAGAGCGGTCCTTCTTTTCAACAGTACCCTTGAACATCTTGCTCTGGTCGAGGAAATCGTAAAGGATCTTAGCCTTCTTCTCGTTATGAGCCTTCATTGCCTCGAGTCCGCCCATCTTCTTGATCCACTTGAATACCTTGCCGCAAACATAGATACCGTAGCATGGAGGAGTATTGTAGAGAGACTCGTTATCAGCCTGTATCTTCCAGTTCATCATAGTAGGAGTGATGTCGAGTGCAGGACCGTCAGTGATGAGGTCTTCACGAACGATGATGATCTGAACGCCTGAAGGGCCAACGTTCTTCTGAACGCCGCCGTAGATAACGCCGTACTTTGAAACGTCAACAGGCTCTGAAAGGAAGCATGAGCTTACGTCAGCAACGAGCTCGTGGCCCTTTGTGTTAGGAAGCTCCCAGAACTTTGTACCGTAGATAGTATTGTTCTCGCATATGTAAACATAGTCAACATCGTCGGGGATGTCGAGGTCTGAGCAATCGGGGATATAAGAGAAAGTCTTGTCAGCAGAAGAAGCAACTCTTACTACTTCGCCGTACTTTTCTGCTTCCTGAGCTGCCTTCTTAGCCCACTGACCTGTGATTATATAAGCAGCCTTCTTGTTCTTCATAAGGTTCATAGGAACGCCTGCGAACACAAGAGAAGCACCGCCCTGAGCGAAGATCACCTTGTAGTTATCGGGGATATTCATAAGATCGCGGAGATCCTTCTCTGCGTCCTTGATTATCTCATCATAAACCTTTGAACGGTGTGACATTTCCATAACGGACATGCCGCATCCCTTGTAATCCATCATTTCCTCTGCACATTCCTTAAGAACTTCTTCAGGAAGAACAGCAGGGCCAGCGCTGAAGTTGTAAACTCTGCTCATTTTAATATACCTCCATGATTATATGATTAATGAATTAATAAATAAGTATATTCCATACATATTAATTATACTATCTTCACGGAAATAAGTCAATATTATTCTTGACTTTTTTTGAAAATGAGAGGATTTGTTTCACTGGGTAAACAAAAAGAACGCAGAATAAGGAATGGAGAGTAGTTTCCAAATGTGAACAAATTGTAAATATTCCTTTTCGGACTTGACTTGACTTCTGCAAAGTGGTACACTGTATTTAGCACTCGGAGCATCCGAGTGCTAACACTTTTGTTTGTTAAGTGCTAATTCTATTACGGAGATGTTTAATATGGAAACAAAACAGTTCAAAGCAGAGTCCAAAAGACTTCTTGACATGATGATCCACTCGATCTATACACATAAGGAGATATTCCTTAGAGAGCTCATATCCAATGCAAGCGATGCTATCGACAAGCTCTATTTCAAGTCTCTTACCGATGACAAGGTAGGTCTTAACAAGGACGACTTCGCTATATGGATAACAGCCGATAAAGACAGCCGTACACTTAAGATATCCGATAACGGTATCGGCATGACTGAGGAGGAGCTTGAAAACAACCTTGGTACTATCGCAAACAGCGGTTCTTTCAAGTTCAAGAACGAGAACAAGCTTGAAGAGGATAACCAGATAATCGGACAGTTTGGTGTAGGCTTCTATTCTGCCTTCATGGTAGCAAAGAAGGTCACAGTAATAACAAAGGCTTATGGAAGCGACAAGGCTTATCAGTGGGAGTCGGAAGGCGTTGACGGTTATACCATTACAGAAGCAGAGAAGGCTAATGCAGGTACAGAGATAATCCTTGAAATGCTCGATGATACAGAGGATGAGAACTATACAGAGTTCCTCGACCAGTACAGGATAAAGGGACTCGTCAAGAAATATTCCGACTATATCCGCTTCCCTGTTAAAATGGAAGTCAGCCACAGCAGACCGAAGGAGCAGTCCGAAGAGGATAAGGAGGCAAAGAAGCCTCTTGAATATGAGGACTACATCGAGGTTGAAACTCTCAACAGCATGGTTCCGCTCTGGAAGAAGAACAAATCGGAACTTAAGGAAGAGGACTACAAACACTTCTACACAGAGAAGTTCTATGACTATACAGAGCCGTTGAAGTACGCTCATGTAAAGAATGAAGGCGTACCAAGCTATAATGCTCTCCTTTACATCCCCGGCAGAGCGCCATTTGACTTCTATTCCAAGGACTACGAAAAGGGACTTCAGCTCTACTCCAACGGCGTTCTCATAATGGACAAGTGCGCTGACCTTCTCCCCGATTATTTCAGTTTTGTAAAGGGACTTGTTGATTCCGAGGACCTTTCACTCAATATCTCCCGTGAGATGCTCCAGCATGACAGACAGCTCAAGGTAATAGCAAAGAGCATCGAAAAGACTATCAGCAGTGAACTCAAGAAGATGCTGAAAAATGACCGTGAGAAGTACGAGGAATTCTGGAAGGCATTCGGACTTCAGATTAAGTACGGCGCTTACAGCGACTACGGCATGAACAAGGAGAAGCTTCAGGACCTTCTGCTGTTCACATCATCCAACGAGAAAAAGCTTGTTACACTTGATGAATACGTAACAGGTATGCGCGAGGATCAGAAATACATCTACTATGCCGCAGGCGACAGCATAGAGCGTCTTGAACAGCTCCCGCAGACCGAGCTTGTAAAGGATAACGGCTATGAGATACTCTACCTCACCGACAAGGTCGACGAGTTCGTTATGCGTACACTTCACAGCTATAAGGAGAAGGAATTCAGAAACGTTTCTTCGGACGATCTCGGCATAGAGAATACAGAAAAGCAGGAGGAGATCAAGGCTAAGGAAGAGGAGAGCACAGATATGCTCAAAACTCTCGGCGAAGCACTTGAAGGCAAGGTAAGCAAGGTAGTTCTCTCACAGCGCCTTAAGACTCATCCTGTATGCATTTCCACCGAGGGTGATATCACTCTTGAAATGGAGAAGGTACTCAATTCAATGCCTTCCGATCAGAAGGTTAAGGCACAGAGAGTTCTTGAAATAAACCCGGAGCATGAGATATACGGAAAGCTCAAAGCGCTCAGCGATTCGGGGGACAGCGAAAAGCTCGGCAAGTACGCAAAGCTGCTCTATACACAGGCACTTCTTATTGAGGGAATGGATATAGAGAATCCTGTTGAGTTCTCGAATCTTATCTGCGAGCTGATGTAAGGCTCTGCCTTTTTCTGTTAATAATATACTGAATCGGTTTGCCGGAAAGCATTGATTCATCAGGGAACGCCCTCTCTTGCAGGGCGTTCCCTCTTTCAAAACAGTCCACCGGACTGTTTTGAAATTCACCCTTTGCGGTGCGCTTTGTGCGGTGAGGGGCGTTGCCCCTCCAACCCCACCAAAGGCTCTGCCTTTGGAATCCGCTAAAGGGATAGTATCCCTTTAGAATCCCCAAATTAAAGCTTTTTTGACAATCGCGTACTGAATAACATGAGGTTGACGTGACCAAACGTCAGCCTCTTTTTTTATATGGTTTGCTGTATTGACAAATATAAGACAGAGGGGTATAATTATAATGAGTAAATATATCTGTGTTTTGCACAGATAAATATATGCTCGATGGAGGAAATATGGAAATTATCATAGTCGGCGGAGGAAAAGTGGGCAGCGCCCTTGCAGAGGTCCTCAGCGACGAACACAGCGTAACTATAATAGATAAAAACGAGGCAAGAATAAAGAGCCTTACAAACGATTTCGACGTAATGGGAATCGCAGGAAACTGCCTTCAGACAGAGATACTAAGCGAAGCAAACGTTGACAAGGCAAATATCTTCATTGCCGTTACAAGCTCGGACGAGGTCAATATCCTCTCCTGTCTTATCGCAAAGAAAATGAAGGCGAGACACTGTATCGCAAGAGTAAGAAGTCCCGAATTCGATAAGCAGATGGTCTTCATGCGTGAGGAACTGGGCATCAGTATGATGGTAAATCCCGATTACAATGCCGCAAATGAGATAGCAAAGGTGCTGAGATACCCCGAGGCTATCAATATCGAGTCCTTCGCAAAGGGCAGAGTGGACCTTGCAGAGATACGTATAATCAAGGGAAGCATCCTTGAAAATCTCGCTCTTACACAGCTTTCACGCCGCCTCAGACTGGACGTTCTCATCTGTGCGGTTCAGCGCGGCGAGGAACTTATTATCCCTAACGGCAATTTCATTCTCCGTGCAGGAGACAAGATACATATGACCGCTTCACACAGCGCTATGGTCAAGTTCTTCAAGAGCATCAGTGCCGCATACCGTGAAAAACGTGTAAAATCGGCAGTTCTGATAGGCGGAGGACGAGTGGCTTACCACCTTGCACAGCAGCTTCGTGAAATGGGCGTAAAGGTCAAGATTATCGAGATAAACAAGGAGCGGTGTCTGGAACTCAGCGAACGTCTCAACAAGGTAAGTATCTGCTGCGGAGACGGTACCGACCACGATCTTCTTAAGGAGGAGAGAGTGTACGATGCGGATGCTGTTGTAACTCTTACGGGCATCGACGAGGAGAATATCCTTCTTTCACTCCTTGCAAAGAACAACGGCGTTGAAAAGGTCGTAACAAAGGTAAACCGAATGACTCTTATGCAGCTTACCGAGACTCTCGACCTGGACAGCATTATCTCGCCGAAGTCCATAACCGTCAGCCAGATACTCCAGTATGTCCGTGCAAAGCAGAATTCTCAGGGCAATAATATCACTACCCTCTACCGTCTTGTAAATGACAGGCTGGAAGCTATCGAGTTCATTATCCGCGAGCCGAAGGACTACGTTGACGTTCCCCTTAAGAAGCTTAAGATAAGGGACGATGTTCTCATTGCAAGCATCGCAAGAGGAAACGAACTCATCATACCGAAGGGTGACGACTGCCTTAAGATCAACGACAGCGTTGTTGTCGTAACAACAAACAAAGGCCTTGTCAATCTCAGTGATATTTTTGACTAAGGAGCGCTGCCGGACTATATGAACTATAAAATGATAATCTATATTATGGGACAGATACTTAAGGTCGTTGGACTTTTCATGCTGCTTCCCATAATCGTCGGACTCATCTACGGTGAGGACCATGTTATAACATCTTTCGGAATACCATTTGCGGCACTTATGATAGTCTCACTTATCATAACGGCGAAGAAACCAAAGAACAATGCCATATTCTCTATGGAGGGATTTGTCAGTGTTGCGGCATCGTGGATAGCAATGTCACTGATAGGTGCTGTGCCGTTCGTTATCTCAGGCGAGATACCCCACTATCCCGACGCTCTTTTCGAGACCGTATCAGGCTTTACAACTACGGGCGCTACGATACTTTCAGACGTTGAAGCTATGTCGAAGTCATGCCTTTTCTGGCGAGCCTTCACCCACTGGCTGGGCGGTATGGGAGTCCTTATGTTCGTGCTGGCGGTCATGTCCAGCAACGACAGCCGTACAATGCACATGATGCGAGCAGAGTGTGCAGGACCTAATGTAGGAAGACTCGTATCAAAGTCGAAATTCTCGGCAAGAATACTCTACGGTATATATATATCCCTTACTGTTGCGGAAGCAGTGCTTCTCATGTGCGGCGGAGTTCCCCTCTATGACGCTGTGCTCCATGCCTGTTCTTCCGCAGGTACAGGCGGATTCTCCATGTGGGGAGACAGTATCGGACACTATAACAGCGTTTACGTTGAAATGGTCGTTGCGATATTCATAATCCTCTTCGGAGTTAACTTCAACCTGTACTACTACCTCATTATCCGCAAGTTCTCGCTTGCCTTCAAGAACGAGGAGGTAAGAACGTATTTCGGCGTTATCATTGCCGCTACGCTCATTATAACCTTCAACGTCATGAAGCTCTATAACGGATTCGGAGATTCACTGAGACATTCGTTCTTCATGGTTGCATCCACTATAACCTCCGCAGGATTCTCAACTACCGATACGGCACAGTGGCCGATGTTCTCACAGACACTGCTGCTGCTCCTGATGTTCGTGGGTTCCTGTGCGGGTTCAACGGGCGGCGGTATGAAGGTATCGCGTATAATGATAATCATCAAGACAGGCATCAAGGAACTGAAATACATAGTCAGTCCGCGAGCTGTTGCAACAGTAAAAATGGACGGCAAACCCGTCGAAAAGGACGTTGTCCGCGGTGCAAGCAACTACCTGATACTGTTCATCATGCTTATGTGCATATCTCTGCTCCTCATCACTCTCGATAATTTCACCATAGAAGAGAGTGCTTCGGCAGTTATAACATGTATGAACAATATAGGCTTCGGTGTAGGCGCTTTCGGACCTGCGGGAAACCTCGGCGGTCTGTCATCGGTCTCAAAGATAGTCCTCTGCTTCGATATGCTTCTGGGACGCCTTGAGATATATCCGCTTATTATGCTGTTCGTTCCGAAGAAGAACAGCTGATAAATATTATATAAAGAGACCGTTCCCGTGCATGGAACGGAAAAGGGAAAAATTGATAGTGCCGCAGATATTGCGGCAAAAGGAGGAAATTATGAAAAAATTACTGAGTATCGCTCTTGCGGGACTTATGTGCGTTACATCCGCCTCGTATGTCCCCGTAACAGCCGCAGATGTCACCTTTGACTATTCTGCTGTGGAAAGCCTCAATGCTGCAACTTCGGGACAGTGCGGAGATAACCTTACCTGGGATCTCAGCGGCGGTACACTGACTATCTCCGGTTCGGGAGAGATGTACTTATGGATGATGACGGAATATGTTCCGTGGCGTGATAACGTCAACGATATACGAAGCGTTGTCTTGTCTGAAGGTGTTACGCAGATCGGACGATGTGCGTTTGCAAACTGTAAGAATCTGACAAGTGTAAATATACCGAGCACCGTAGAGGTCATCGGAGCATACGCTTTCAAAGGATGTACATCACTCGGTTCAATTACTATTCCTGCAACAGTAGCTACTGTTGGAAACTATGCGTTCCAGGAATCGGGATTGAGTGCTCTCATAGTAGAAGGTTCTAATACTAAAATAGTTGGTACGGCTGAAACGGTTGGCGGAGCAACTATATATGCTCCTGAAGGTTCTTTGGCAGCTAAGTATGCTAAAAGTGTAAAGGTGAATTACTCTTCAAGCGGAGCACCTTCAAACCCAACGCCAACACCTACTCCTACAGCACCGCCTGCCACGACGACTACGACAGCAAGACCGACCACCACGACTACAGCAAAGCCTACAACGACTACAGCAAAGCCTACCACAACAACAGCAAAGCCTACCACTACTACGGCTAAGCCGACTACCACAACAGCGGCACCTACAACAACTGTTCCCGTGACAACTACCGTTGAAGTGACCGAGCCCCCTGTGACTACTACGGACATAAATGCACTTCGTTTCCAGGCAAAGGTAGAAGTTGCGGATATGCCTTCAAAGGTCAATTACGGCATAGGCGAGAAGCTCGACACAGCGGGACTCACCATGGATGTATGGCACAATACCGCAGGAAATGAGCAGAAGGTCTACTCAAAAGACCATGTATCGGACCACAGCGACAGATATATCGTTTCCGAGCTGGACAGCAGTACTCCCGGCATGAAGCAGATATCCGTTACATATCAGACCTTCAACAATGCTACAGGTGAGTGGGTATACGCAAGCACACATTTCTGGGTAGACGTTATCTCTCCCGTTACCACAACAGAACCGCCTGTTACCACAGTAGTAACAACGACGGTAACTCCGACTGCTGAGCTGGATTTCCGTATCGTATCCGAGCCTTCAAAGAAGTACTATGAAGTTGGCGAGCCTCTTGACCTCAGTGATGCGACCGTTATGGACAAGGTAACATTCCACGATCGCTACGGCAATACTCAGTATATCGATTCGGGCGAGAAGAGCGTTCTGGACTATGATATAGATGCATCCTCATACAACAACAGCATCCCCGGAATCTATCCGATACGTGTTACAAAGCGCTTTGAAAGAGACGGAGTCGTTGCAGAAAAGACCGTATCATTCGATGTTACGGTAAAGGTGCCCGTAGTTACGACACCCCCTGCAACCGAGCCGATACCCGATAATATAACCTACATCTACTTCCTGAACAAGGACACAAGAGAACCTATCGACGTAAGAGGTCTCTTCTATATCACTCCGAGCGGACAGTCGGGACAGCAGACTATGCTGACTGCGATTTACAAAGAGGGATATGAGTTCGAGCATACAAGCAGTGCGGCAATACTCAGGATAAGCGAGCTTGCCAAGGGCTATGAGTTAGAAGGAAGCAAGAGCATCGATTTCAGAAACACCGATAAGATAGTAAACGTTTATGTTAAGGTAACAGCAGTTGCTACAACGACCACAACTACAGTTACAACAACAACTGTAACTACAACAACAACTACAACTCCCGTGACCACCACAACAGCACCGCCTGTTACAACAACTGCTCCCGTAAAGGAAGTTGTCATTGATATCCAGCAGCCTTCCGCAGATCTTCTTAAGGTTGGCAATACGTTCAAGATAAACTATACCACCGACAGCGATATGAAGATGTTCTACGCTTATCCGAGCGACATGAGCATCGCAAGTGTAACAAATGACGGCGTTGTAACTCTCCTTAAGAGCGGCAAGGTAGTCATCAACATGGGATTCCGCGACAACAAGTGGAACGTTGAACAGCGAAGCATTACCCTGAATATACCGAATTCGGGTATTGCCACGGATTATATGCTCGGCGATATCAACCTCGACGGAACTGTAAATGCATCGGATGCAACAGCGGCACTTTCCGAGTATGCACGTCTTTCAACAGGTGAAAAGGGCATGTTCAGCGAGAAACAGATGCTTGCAGGAGATATCGACAGAAATGGTCAGATAAACGCCACCGATGCGACTATGATACTTTCGTACTATTCGTTCCTGTCAACGGGCGGAAGCGGTCCGATGGAGGATTACATTAACAGGTAACGACAGCATTTAAGTTAATACATGCTTTGCGGGGAGACCTTTCGGGGGTTTCCCCGTATTTTTATCAGGGAACCTTGCAACGTTATTTGACTGAGATGCGGAAAACACGAAAAATAGCCAATACATTAAGGATTAATGAAGTCTGTAATGGTGAAATCTCCGAAAATGGAAAAAATCCCTGTTTTTCATGATTATCTCTTGACAATATGGCTTTTTTAGGATATAATATTTAGGTATGCTGCTTATGGGCATACTATATCTTAAGAAAAAGGAGGAAGATTATGCCTACATTTAACCAGTTAGTTCGTAAGGGAAGAAAGGACCTCGAGACAAAGTCTACAGCTCCTGCACTCCAGAAGGGCTACAACGCTAAGAAGAAGGCTCAGATCAACCAGAGCTCACCTCAGAAGAGAGGCGTTTGCACAGGTGTAAGAACAGCTACACCTAAGAAGCCTAACTCAGCTATGAGAAAGATCGCCAGAGTTAAGCTTACAAACGGCTACGAGGTAACTTCTTACATTCCGGGTATCGGCCACAACCTTCAGGAGCACAGCGTCGTTCTCATCAGAGGCGGACGTGTTAAGGATCTCCCTGGTGTGCGTTACCACATCATCAGAGGCGCTCTCGATGCTCAGGGTGTTGCAAACCGTAATCAGGCTCGTTCCAAGTACGGTGCAAAGAAGCCGAAGCAGAAGTAATAAGTTCTCTGTATACAGCTTGCGGCATGCTGTATAAATCATCGCCGTATACATTAATATAGGCTATCTACTACCGCAGGATGATGCGGAGATTATATATAGATGATATGATCCTCTGCATTGGCCCTGACGCACTGACCGGTGAAGCATTGTCGGTCAAACGACAGTAATCGGTCAAGTACGAGTACCTATGAATTCATGAATCTATATGAAGGAGGGAAGCAAAAATGCCAAGAAGAGGTAATATCGCAAAGCGTGACGTATTACAGGATCCTGTATACAATTCAAAGCTCGTTACACGTCTGATAAACAATATCATGTTAGACGGTAAGAAGGGTGTTGCGCAGAAAATCGTTTACGGTGCATTCGACATCGTTGCTGAAAAAACAGGCAAGGACGCTCTTGAGGTTTTCGAGCAGGCTATGGAAAACATCATGCCTGAGCTCGAGGTAAAGGCTCGCCGTCTCGGCGGTGCTACTTACCAGGTTCCTATGGAGGTAAGACCTGAAAGACGTCAGACACTCGGTCTCCGCTGGATCACAAAGTATTCCAGAGAGAGAAACGAAAAGACAATGAAGGAAAGACTCGCAGGTGAGATCCTCGACGCTCTCAACGGCACAGGCGGTGCTTGCAAGAAGCGTGACGATACTCACAAGATGGCTGAGGCTAACAAGGCCTTTGCTCACTATCGTTGGTAATGCTCTAAGGAGGATATTATGGCAAGAGATTGTTCACTTGAAAATACCAGAAATATCGGCATCATGGCCCATATCGACGCAGGTAAGACCACTACCACAGAGCGTATCCTTTTCTATACAGGTGTAAACCACAAGATCGGTGAAACACACGAAGGTTCCGCTGCTATGGACTGGATGGAGCAGGAGCAGGAGAGAGGTATCACAATCACTTCTGCTGCTACAACTTGCTACTGGGCAGGCCACAGACTTAACATCATCGACACCCCGGGCCACGTTGACTTTACTGTTGAAGTTGAGCGTTCACTCCGTGTACTCGACGGCTCTGTAACAGTTCTCTGCGCTAAGGGCGGCGTTGAGCCACAGTCTGAGACAGTTTGGCGTCAGGCTGATAACTATAAGGTACCACGTATGGCTTATGTAAATAAGATGGATATTATGGGTGCCGACTTCTATCATGTTGTTGACATGATGAAGGACAGACTTAAGTGTAATGCCGTTCCGATCCAGCTTCCTATCGGTGCTGAGGACGAGTTCAAGGGAATCATTGACCTCGTTGAGATGAAGGCTTACATCTATACAAACGATATCGGTACAGATATCAAGGTCGAGGATATCCCCGACGATATGAAGGAACTCGCTCAGAAATACCACGATGATATGGTAGAGCACGTTGCAGAGCAGGATGAGGAACTCATGATGAAGTACCTCGACGGCGAAGAGCTTACTCAGGAAGAGATCAAGACATGCATCAGAAAGTCTACTATAGCTAACGAAATGGTACCTGTAACATGCGGTACTTCATACAAGAACAAGGGCGTTCAGAAGCTTCTCGATGCTATCATCGACTATATGTCTTCTCCACTCGATGTTCCCGCTATCAAGGGCGTAAATCCCGATACAGACGCAGAAGAGGAAAGACCTTCTTCAGATGACGAGCCATTCTCAGCTCTCGCATTCAAGATCGCTACTGATCCTTTCGTTGGTAAGCTCGCATTCTTCCGTGTTTACTCAGGCGTTGTAAACCAGGGCGACACAGTCCTCAACGCTACTAAGGACACTAAGGAAAGATTCGGCCGTATCGTTCAGATGTACGCTAACCACAGAAAAGACCTTACAACTGTTTACTCAGGCGATATCGCTGCTGCAGTTGGTCTTAAGAATACAACTACAGGTGATACACTCTGTGATGAAAAGCATCCTATCATCCTCGAATCCATGGAATTCCCGGAGCCTGTTATCCAGCTCGCTATCGAGCCTAAGACTAAGGCTGGTCAGGAAAAGATGGGTATCGCTCTCGCAAAGCTTGCTGAAGAGGATCCTACTTTCAAGACATGGACAGACGAGGAAACAGGTCAGACTATCATCGCCGGTATGGGTGAGCTTCACCTCGATATCATCGTTGACCGTCTCCTCCGTGAGTTCAAGGTAGAGGCTAACGTTGGTGCTCCACAGGTTGCTTACAAGGAAACTATCAAGGGCAAGGCAGATATCGATTACAAGTATAAGAAGCAGTCAGGTGGTTCAGGTCAGTACGGTCACGTTAAGATCCGTGTTGAGCCTAATGAGTCAGGTAAGGGTTACGAGTTCAAGAACGCTGTTGTCGGCGGTTCTATCCCGAAGGAGTATATCCCTGCTGTTGACGCCGGTATCCAGGGCGCTATGAAGTCAGGTATCCTCGCAGGTTACGAGGTTGTTGACGTTAAGGTTGAGCTCTATGATGGATCATACCACGAAGTTGACTCTTCAGAAATGGCATTCAAGATCGCAGGTTCTATTGCGTTCAAGGAAGCCCTCAAGCAGGCTAACGCAGTTCTCATGGAGCCTGTTATGAAGGTTGCTGTTATTGTTCCTGATGATTACCTCGGTACCGTTATCGGTGACCTCAGCTCACGCCGTGGTCAGATCCAGGGCCAGGAAGCAAGATCAGGTTCTATCCAGGTCGACGCTCTCGTTCCGCTTTCAGAAATGTTCGGCTATACTTCAGACCTCCGTTCCAACACACAGGGCCGTGGTCAGTATACAATGGAGCCTCACAGCTATGAGGAAGTTCCGAAGAGCATCGCTGAAAAGATCATGGCTAACAGAGCTAAGAACTGATCATTTCTGCAAAATTAACAGAAACTCCGCCTGAAAACGGCGATAATTATCAGAATCATGTGCTTCGGAGAAGTTTTTTCTCCGAAACACTTGAATTTACCAAAATAATCTGGTATAATATATATACAGATTTTACTGAATTCTTATTTAAGGAGGAATTTTCCAATGGCTAAGGCTAAATTTGAAAGAACTAAACCCCATGTTAACATCGGTACAATCGGCCACGTTGACCACGGTAAGACAACTCTTACTGCTGCTATCACAAAGACTCTCGCTATGAAGGGTCAGGCTCAGTATGAGGCTTATGATATGATCGATAAGGCTCCTGAGGAGAGAGAGCGTGGTATCACAATCAATACTGCTCACGTTGAGTATGAGACAGATAAGCGTCACTATGCACACGTTGACTGTCCTGGTCACGCTGACTACGTTAAGAACATGATCACAGGTGCTGCTCAGATGGATGGTGCTATCCTCGTTGTTGCTGCTTCTGATGGTCCTATGGCTCAGACAAGAGAGCACATCCTTCTCGCTCGTCAGGTTGGCGTTCCTGCAATCGTTGTATTCATGAACAAGGCTGATCAGGTTGACGACGAAGAGCTCCTCGAGCTCGTTGAGATGGACATCCGTGACCTTCTCTCAAGCTATGACTTCCCTGGCGATGAAACACCTATCATCAAGGGTTCTGCACTTGCTGCTCTTAACGCTCCAGATGACCTCAGCGATCCTGCTTACAAGCCAATCCTTGACCTCATGGATGCTGTTGATGAGTACATCCCAAGCTCTGAGAGAGACGATGCTAAGCCATTCCTTATGCCTATCGAGGATACAATGACTATCTCTGGTCGTGGTACTGTTGTTACAGGTAGAGTAGAGCGTGGAAAGCTCAACGTTAACGAGCCTGTTGAGATCGTTGGACTTTCTGACGAGAAGCTCAACACAGTTGTTACAGGTCTTGAAATGTTCAGAAAGACTCTTGACTTCTGTGAGGCTGGTGATAACGTAGGTGCTCTTCTCCGTGGTATCACAAGAGACCAGGTTGAGCGTGGACAGGTTCTCTGTAAGCCAGGTTCAATCCACCCACACACAAAGTTCTCTGGTCAGGTTTACGTTCTTAAGAAGGAAGAGGGCGGACGTCATACTCCTTTCTTCAACAACTACAGACCTCAGTTCTACTTCAGAACAACAGACGTTACCGGCGTTGTAACACTTCCTGCAGACAAGGAAATGTGCATGCCTGGTGATAACGTAGCTATGGATGTTGAGCTCATCACTCCTATCGCTATCGAAGAAGGACTCCGTTTCGCTATCCGTGAGGGTGGTAGAACAGTTGGTTCAGGCGTTGTTACAAAGATCAACGAATAATTAAATTTTTGCTCAGACGATTATTAAGACCGTACCTTCGGGTGCGGTCTTTTTGTGCATATTGACAAATATAATAGGAAGGCGTTGACATTTTTTTGTGGTATAATATAACTATCTATAACATAAGGAGGATGATCATATGAAAAAAACAAGTATTATAGCCGCTGCAATGGCTGTGAGCGTACTTTGCGGAGTAGTTCCGTTTTCACCGTATATCGCTCCGAAAGCTCCTATAAATGCAGATGCTGCTGAAGAGGTCGTCTCAGAAGGTCTGAAGTTCACCCTTAGGAGCGACAGAGCGGAACTGACAGGATGTACCGATGATGTCGGCGCTGATGTTGTTATACCCGATACCGTTGAAGGCTATCCGGTAACTGCGATCAACAAACTCGTTTCAGACAACATCAAGTCGGTAACTATCCCCGACTCAGTGATCACTATTGACAGCGGTGCCTTTGCAAACAACAAGAACCTCGTTTCCGTTACCTTCGGCAAGAATGTTCAGTTCATAAGACAGGAAGCTTTCAGAGGATGCGAAAGCCTTAAGTCTGTCAAGCTCCCTGATAATGCTGTACTCGAGCTTGGCGTATGGGCTTTCTGTGACTGTACTTCTCTTGAAGAGGCAGATCTCGGAAAGGGACTTTCTACAGTTGGCGCATCTGCATTTATGGGCTGTAAATCGCTGAAAAAAGTGGATTTCGGACATGTTGAGGATATCGGCAACGGCACATTCGACAGATGCTCTGCACTGACCGATATAGTGCTTCCTGATACTGTTCTTACGATAGGTGAAAGCGCTTTTCAGGACTGCACAGGACTGACCTCTTTTGATATTGGAAAATACGTAAGAAATATAAAGTCTAATGCCTTCCTCAGGTGCTCGGCACTTGAAACAGTAAAATTCTCCGAGGCACTGACTTCTATCGGTAGAGATGCATTTAATGGCTGTTCAAAGCTTAAGGATGTAAAGCTCAACGAGGGCGTTACAAGTATCGATTTCGGTGCATTCAGTTCTATTGATGACCTTACTATCGAGCTTCCTTCAACTCTTGAAAATATTAACGATTATACTTTCAGTTCAAGCAAGAATGTTACCGTCAAAGGCTATGATGATACCGTGGCAGAAAGCTTTGTTGCTGCAAATAACGAAAAGGCAGGAGCATTGAAGATAACTTTCGTTTCAATGGGGGCTGCACCTGTGATCAAGTACGCTCTTGGTGACGTTAACGCCGACAGCAAGGTCGATGCTACGGATGCTACTCTCGTGCTTGTTAACTATGCCCTTCTTTCTACAGGTGAGGAGATACACCTGACCGCCGCTCAGAAGCAGGCTGCTGATATCAACACGGAAACAAAGATCGATTCTTCCGATGCTACACTCATTCTTCAGTACTATTCATACACCTCTACAGGCGGTACTGACAGCTTTGAGAAATACCTCGGCAAGTAATGCTGATAAGTACTATCTGACACCTGTAATTCGGGGGAAAGCCTGTATTTCTGCGGAACTTCTCCCGATTTTTTTCATTTACCGTCATTTCCCCTTGCATTTCATTGTAAAATGTGTTATAGTTGAATACGGGAGGTGCGATGATGAAAGATCTGATCTCTGTTATTTTTATGAACTTCTGGGGATATGACTGTATCATATTCCTTGCAGCCGTTTTTACGGCTTTTATTTACTATGCAGTCCGAAGATCGTCGGAAAAGCTCCATAAGAAACTCCACCTGACGGTCTATGTGCCCGATGACGAGCTTTCGCAGTACGAAGCATCCGACGAGATTGCCGAGCTTCGGGAGAATGACGTTCTTACCATGCGAAATCATATGGGCAAGCTTTATTCTCTTTTCGTGAACATGACGGGTATTTTTCCCCTTCTCGGAATACTTGGCACAGTAGTTTCACTGCTATCACTGGTAACGGACATGCATGACGTTACAGGCAATTTCTACGGTGCGCTCACTTCTACATTCTGGGGAATAGTTTTTGCTATCATTTTCAAGCTTCTGGACGGTATTATTTCCCCACGTATCGAATACAACGAGAAAAGTGTCTCTCTTTACCTTGAAAGACAGCGTGAACGCCGTAAGGACAAGGTGAGCGCTCCATGAAGGGCAAGGGCATTATCATAGAGCTTACCGCTCTGCTGGACGTCATACTTATCATGCTGTTCTGGGTTATGATGAACATGAAGGACGAGACCGAAGCTGTACAGAATGAAGCGGAGGCTAAGGTCAGCGAGGTACAGCAGAAGTACAGTCAGTTTGTGGAGGACTACGAGCTGCTTGAAATGGACAAGGACGAAATGAGCTCAGAGTACGAGGAGGAAGTGAACTTCCTTCAGGACAAGCTTGATAACCTCGATACCGACGCCGCAGTAAATCAACGTGCCCTTGACCGCTATACCGAGGGACTTCCTGTGATGCTGAACCTGAAATATGATTCGGTTGGAAAGCTGTTCGTCTACGATGATGAAAGCGAGATAGGCAAGACTCTGCTCATATCAAAGGACAAGGTAGCGGAGTGCATAATGGATTCCCTTGAAGCGGCGGACATGTCCGAAGATGACGTGATACTCTGTGCGCTGGTCTATGACGGCGAAAGAGTGCTGTACAGGGACGTTAAAATGGTAAGAGATGCGATAGATGAGGTCGGTGTAGAATACCGCCATTTCTACTGCACTTATATAAATACAAACAGATGAAAGGGTGAACTGTATGCCAAAGAAAACGGCAAAAACGGAAAATCAGGCTGCTGAAAACGGTGGAAAGAAGCGCAGGGGAGGAGTTAAAGCAGGTATAGGCGCACTTATAATCGGACTTATTCTCGCACTTCTGCGTCTGCTTGGATATCTCGGACTCGGTCCCGATTTCGGACTTGGTACAGGAAAGGTATCGGGAAACAGCGAAAGCAGTGTTTCGGCAACTCAGGATATCAACGATAAGGAAGCGGAGACAGAGGCTGCAACTGAGCCTGAAACTGAGGAAGTTACCGAAGCTCCTGCAATAGAGTACGTTGAAGTCAAGGTATCGGGCGGTACTATCATGTATAACGGCGAAGAGGTGTCTGCTGACGATGTAGTTTCGGCTGCAAAGTCCGCAGGTGAGGACGCTATAATCCGTATAACCGACAACGATGCAACTCAGAACGCTATGGAGGCGCTTAAGACAGTCCTCGATAATAACAGAGTGAACTATATCATAGTCGAGTAAAATACACTGCCTGAGAGTGATGCTCATACAGCAAGTTGATACGTCTTTATCGGGGAAAACCTTTCTGAGGAAAGGTTTTCCCCGAACCCCTTTCCAAAGACTTTTTGCCCCAAATTTTCAGTCTTACAGGGTACTTAACCAATGTATCACTAAACCGTCAGCTTTACATGCGTACCCTGTAAGGCTGAAAATTTAAAGTAAAGGCTCTGAAACAGTTCGGGAGAACCATTTTCAAAATGGATTTCCCAGATAAGTACGTATAAGCTAACTATGTAGGTATTACTAACAGGGAGTGTTTGTTTTTGCTTGATTTTGTATAATTTACAGCAATTATTACCTTGTGTTTATGGGGGAATATGCTGTATAATTGTAATATAGACCATGCAGATGCGGAAAAGCATCGGAAAAGGAGTAAAATATGGGATTTAAAGTAATGGGCGTAACAGCCGGAAGAAAAGACAGCAACTGTGAGATACTGCTTAAGGAAGCTCTTCTCGTCTGTCAGGAGCAGGGTGCAGAAGTAACAATGATAAACCTTAAGGACTACGAACTTCTCGACTGTTCTGGATGTACTTCATGTACAATGGGAATGTCAATGGGAAAGAACACAGGCTGCGCTCTTGCAGACAAGGATGACAAGCATAAGATAATGGAAGTTCTTCTTGAACAGGACGCAGTTATTTTTTCTGCACCTACATATGCGCTTATGCCTTCTTCGCTCTTCCTTAAGTTCATGCACCGCAACCTCGCCTACGAGACTGCGTTCCTTACCAAGATAGGCGCTATAACTCCCCGTGACCGTATAGGCGCTCTTATCGCTGTAGGCGGTTCTACACGTTCATGGCAGTCAATGGCTCTTGAATGTATGCAGGCTTCAACATTCTCCAACAGCTTCAAGATAATAGATATGTACATGGCAACAATGGTGCCTGCACCTGCACAGGTGCTCCTGCACGAGGAAAAGCTTGCCCGTGCCCGTGAGATAGGCGAAAACATCATGAAGTCGCTTAACACTCCCGCAAGCGAGAGAAAGTGGCTCGGCGAATCCGATGCAGGCTGGTGTCCTAACTGCCACAGCAACTGTCTCTGTCTCGGTGAACCTCAGTGGAGAGGCTTACAGTATCCTATCGAGTGCGCAGTATGCGGCGCAGGCGGAGACCTTGTAAAGACAGATGACGGAAAGTGGAAGTTCGTTATCGCTGCAAACGGACTCGAAAGAGACCGTACCTCGGAAGAGGGACGCGGAGTTCACTGCGACGAGATAGCAGATACACAGGGCGGCTTCTTCATGGATCCCGAAAAACGTGCTACAGTAGCTGAAAAGGTGAAGAAATACAAGACTATCAAGTTCAAGGGCATCTGATAATTTAAGCAGCTTGCACCTGATTTGAACTTTAAAAATAGCTAATTAATTGTAAAATCAGACAAATTGAACAAAATGGGGAGTAGATCTTTTGTGCATGATACACGTTAACCGCGTGCAACATTTGCAAATTTGCTCCCCGTTTTGTGTTATAATTATTCCTGTTGGCGCCAATTTTTTTAATAACGTTATAATAATCAGATCTACTAATCAAATTCAGCAAAGGATTGAAATTACAATGAAGAAGAATTTTACAAAAATTGCAACAACTATCTCAGCAGCTGCTCTTTGCGCTGTTCCAATGCTCATGAACACAATGTCAGCAAGCGCTTTCAAGTTTGTACAGGGTTCAAGTATTGCAGGTGATGCAAATCAGGACGGCTCTGTAGACATGTCTGACGTAGTAACTATCAGACAGTTCAGAATCAACCCATCTGTTGCAGGTCAGATAAACATCTATACTGCTGATGTTAACGGCGACGGTGCTGTTAACGAAATAGATGAGAAGCTCGTTCAGAAGTACGTTGGCGGAAACTTTGGTTCAGGCTATACAAATTACAACTTCAGAACATTCTACAGAAGTGTAGGCGATGTTAACGGCGACGGCACAGTTGATATGTCAGACGTTACTTCTATCACACGCTATGTAGCAAACCAGATCAAGTATCCTATCAAGGAAAGCAGAAAGATCTACGCTGACGTTAACGGTGATAACTCTATCACAGGTACAGACGCATACCTCATCCAGCGCCGTCTTCTCGACCTTCCTTGGACTTACACAAAGCAGACAACTGTTTTTGAAAAGGGTTCAGAGATCGCAGGCGATGCAAATAATAACGGAAGCGTTGATATGTCTGATGTAGTAGCTATTACTGCATTCCTTGCAAATCCTAATCCAAATTCGGGAAGCAGCTATAAGAAGAATAAGCTCAATATCTATACTGCTGATGTTAACGGAGACAGCTATATAAACAGCGTTGATGCTAACCTTATCCAGAAGTATGTTGGCGGAAACTTCGGCTCAGGCTATACAAATTACAGCTTCAGAAGCTTCTATAAGTATGTTGGCGATGTTAACGGAGACAATGTTGTTAACAATGCAGATGCAGATGCAGTGCTTCGCTATATTGCTAACAATGATAAGTATCCTATATCTAACGGCAGAAAGATCTACGCTGATGTTAACGGCGATAACGCTATAACAGGTGCAGATGCATCTGCGATCCAGCGCCGTGCAAGCGGACTTCCCTGGACATATTGATAATATTACAGTAAAAGAATAATGCTCAAGCGAAAGGCTCCTGTTTATCGGGAGCCTGTTTTATTTATCATTTATTGACGGCATGTAAAAAATATGCAAAATTTAGTTAACCAAGTGCAACTTTGGAAGTAAAACAATGGATTTAATGGTATAATTTACAAGGTCCTGCAGGCCAATTAATTTAATATTATTTTTAGAAAGGGTGCTTATACACAATGAACAACTCGATCAAGAAATTAACCGCAGCATTATCCGCAGCAATACTCTGTGCACTTCCTATGGCAAACGCTTTATCCGCAAACGCATTCTCGACAAAATTTGGCGATTCCAACGGCGACGGCGTTGTTAATATGCCTGATGCTATCAACATCTCACAGTGGGGCACAACATACCGCAACAATATCTACAGAGATAATTCAGATGTCAACAATGACGGTGTTGTAAACTACTTTGATGCTGTTCTTATCCAGCGCGCACTTCTTCAGACTATGCCCGCAGGTCAGACAATTGACCAGTATCTCAGCGAGAACAAGGATGTTTACGGTGATGTAAACAATGATCGCAGAAGAAACAGAAGAGACCTTGACGAGATGCAGGACATCCTTATTGCAGGCGAACAGAATTCTGCTGATGTCCAGAACAATATGATCAGATACGATCTTAACGGCGACGGCGTTTTCGACTGGACAGATGCTACAGTAATGTTCTGCTACTGCTACCACAGATATTTCTTTGACAGAAACTTCACAGAGCTTTATCTTGCAGGCGATGCAAATAATGACGGCGCTGTAACAAACGATGATGTTGAGACTATCAAAAAATGGTGCAATGGTGACTCAGTATCGATCAACAAGGAAAATGCAGATATAAGCCGTGACGGTAATGTTACTTACAAGGATGCTGACATGATCAAGGCTATGATCGGCTGATAGAATATATTAATTTGTACAAGCGAAAAGCTCCCGTTTATCGGGAGCTTTGTTTATACCCGGAGCAAACATAGGCTGTCAATTGACAGAGTGTACAAAAAATAGCTTAAATTTTTTATGCGTGAAGTAATGTTAACTATGTGCAACAAACACAAAACATTTCAACAATGGTGTTATAATTAATAACAGAGTAGACGTCGCTCCAAAATATTTTAATAAGGACTTAGATCAAAATGAAAATGAATTTTAAAAAAATCGCAGCATCTGTTTCAGCAGCATTACTCTGTTCAATTCCAATGGTTTCAAATCTTTCAGCAAGCGCAGTAACAATGAACGATACCGTAAGTTACTACTTCGGTGACGTTACAGGTCCTAACGATCGCAGTGACGGTGAAGTTACCGTAGAAGATGCACAGCAGGTTCTTATATGGGCTACCAGAGGGGAAACTCTTGATCCTGTTGATGTGGAACGTGCTGATGTTAACGGCGACGGCAGGGTTTCTGCAGCTGATGCACAGCTTATACTTATTTATTACACAGAGACGAAAGTGAGCCATAAAAAGATCCTTGGTGATGTTAATAGTGATGGCAAATTCACATCTGCTGATCTGGTACACCTTAACCGATATATTGCAGGTACGCTTTCAGATATCGATCTTATTCGTGCCGATGTTAACAGAGACGGAGTTATAAACACACACGACAGAAAGCTTTTAGCAAAGTATTTAGCAGGCTACAGAGACGTATTCGATGTAAGATATGGCGATGTGGACGGCGACGGATATGTTGGCGTTTTCGACAGCAGAAAGCTCGGACGATTTGTTTCAGGAGATGTAACTGCAAGATTCAGTGATGCCGAAATGAGAAGAGCTGATGTTAATTACGACGGAAACGTTGATACAAAGGACCTCACACTTCTTATCCGTTACACACAATGCAGATACTTCCCTGACTGATACGGCTTTAAGTTATTGAAAAGGTCTGTTTTGACCGTATAGCAAAAATATTACCCCGAAGTGATCTTTCCGTTGATCGCTTCGGGGTATTCTGATTATTCGGTTTGTGTTTATCTTATGCAAGCTAAAAAGTATCGTTGAAAATTTTCCGCCGTTTCGTTTATAGTGCTTCTTTCATCGTTTTTTAGTATTACCATTTGCAACCAAAAAAACTTCTGCTGCGGCAGTGAAAAACATACATAATCACTAATATTGAAAAAACCGCTTGACACAGCGGTTTTTCTGTATTATAATAATATAATGTATCAGTATGGATAACCAGCATATTTCTGCAAGATATTATAGCATACTTAGTATGCTCTTGTCAATAGTTTTGCGGAAAAATTTCCGTACTGTAACTTATTCGTCTATAAACCCTGTGGGTTTTCACAGGCTGACAGACTTGTGAAAGCCCATAAGTATAATATTAAGGAGGTTTCGCCTATGGTGAAAGTTACGCCTAAGCAGCTGGGTAAGAATACCAGAATGAGCTTCGGTAAGATTACCGAACCGCTTGAAATGCCGAACCTTATCGAGGTACAGAAAAACTCGTATAAGTGGTTCAGAGAAGAAGGCCTCAGAGAAGTGTTCCGCGATATGACCGCGATCACTGACTACAACGGCAATCTCGTTCTCAATTTCAAGGACTACCGTTTCGATGATACCCCGAAGTATACTCTTGCAGAGTGTAAATCGAGAGGTGCTACGTATCAGGTAGCAATGAGAGCTACTGCTACTCTTTGCAACAAGGAAACAGGCGCCGTAAGCGAAAGCGAGATCTACATGGGCGACTTCCCGCTCATGACAGACAGCGGAACCTTCGTTATCAACGGTGCAGAGCGTGTTATCGTATCACAGCTCGTTCGTTCACCGGGCGTTTACTACGCTTTCGAGAAGGATAAGACAGGTAAGGATCTCTTCAATACTACAGTTATCCCTAACCGCGGTGCATGGCTGGAGTACGAAATGGATTCAAACGATGTTGTTTACGTTCGTATCGATAAGAACAGAAAGATACCGATAACAACATTCATCAGAGCACTCGGCGTTGGTACCGATGACGAGATCTACGAGATGTTCGGTGCTGATGAGCGCCTTAAGCAGACTATCCTCCAGAAGGATCAGACAAAGAACCGTGAGGAAGCTCTTATCGACGTTTACAAGAAGCTTCGTCCGGGTGAGCCTCCTACGGTAGAAAGTGCTGTAACTCACCTCAACAATCTCTTCTTCGATGCAAAAAGATACGACCTCTGCCGCTTCGGTAGATACAAGTATAACAAGAAGCTCGGCATAGCTTCACGTCTTTCGGGACACCTCCTTGCAGAGCCTGTAATCAATCCTATGACTGGCGAGATCATGGCTGAGGCAGGCGAGACTGTTACCTACGACAAGGCTTGCGAGATCGAGCAGGCAGGTGTATACTACGCTTTCGTAAAGGTAGAGGCTAAGGAGTATTTTACCAACGAGCGCGGCGAGACCAACATCAAGATGGTCGAGAGGACCGCTAAGATCATCGGCAACGGAATGGTAGATATCAGCGGCTATGTTGACTTCGATGCAGAGAAGTACGGCATCAACGAGAAGGTTTCCTTCAAGGTGCTCCGCGAGATACTCGAAAATTCCGCAGACGCTGACGAGATAGAAGAAAATGTCAAGAAGAGAGCTGACGAACTCGTTCCCAAGCACATCATCCTCGACGATATCTTCGCTACTATCAGCTATTTCATCAACCTCTGTGAGGGAGTTGGTACCGTTGACGATATCGACCACCTCGGAAACAGACGTATCCGTTCTGTCGGTGAGCTTCTCCAGAACCAGTTCCGTATCGGTTATGCACGTATGGAGCGCGGTATCCGCGAGAGAATGAATATCCAGACTCAGGATGTAAATACACTCACTCCTCAGACACTTATAAACATCAGACCTATTTCTTCGGCTATGAAGGAGTTCTTCTGTTCATCCCCTCTGTCACAGTTCATGGATCAGAACAACCCTCTTGCCGAGCTTACTCATAAGAGACGTCTTTCAGCTCTCGGTCCCGGAGGTCTTTCAAGAGACCGTGCAGGATTCGAGGTTCGTGACGTTCACTACAGCCACTACGGAAGAATGTGTCCTATCGAGACTCCTGAAGGACCTAACATCGGACTTATCTCCTATCTGGCTACTTTCGCAAGGATCAATGAATACGGCTTCATAGAGGCTCCTTACCGCAAGGTGGATAAGGCTACGGGCGTTGTTACAAACGAGGTAGTTTACATGACTGCCGACACTGAGGATAACTTCGTTGTTGCTCAGGCTAACGAGCCCCTTACAGAAGAAGGAAAGTTCGCAAGACCTCGTGTAAACGCTCGTTTCCGCGATCAGATCCTCGAATGTGAAAGAGAAAGAGTAGACTACATGGACGTTTCGCCTAAGATGGTCGTTTCAGTAGCTACTTCAATGATCCCGTTCCTCGAAAACGATGACGCTAACCGTGCTCTCATGGGCTCTAACATGCAGAGACAGGCAGTTCCGCTCCTTAAGACAGAGCGTCCGTTCGTTGGTACAGGTATGGAATACAAGGCTGCCGTAGACTCGGGCGTTTGCGTTGTTGCAGACTGCGACGGCAAGGTTACTTACGTTGACGCTGATAAGATACACCTTATCGGTACAGACGGAATCGAACACAAATACGAGCTCATCAAGTTCAAGCGCTCCAACCAGGGTACCTGCGTAAACCAGAGACCTATCGTAACTGTCGGCGAAGAGATCAAGAAGGGCCAGGTTCTGGCTGACGGTCCCGCTACAGCAGACGGAGAGATATCACTTGGTAAGAACGCTCTCATCGGCTTCATGACATGGGAAGGTTACAACTACGAGGATGCCGTTCTCCTTAACGAGAGACTCGTCCGCGAGGATGTATTCACCTCTGTTCATATCGAAGAGTATGAGATCGAGTGCCGTGATACAAAGCTCGGACCTGAAGAGATCACAAGAGATATCCCGAACGTCGGAGATGACGCTCTCGCTAACCTCGATGAGAACGGTATCATCCGCATCGGTTCGGAAGTTACATCAGGCGATATCCTCGTTGGTAAGGTCACACCTAAGGGCGAAACAGAGATTACCGCAGAGGAAAGATTCCTCCGTGCTATTTTCGGTGAAAAGGCAAGAGAAGTCCGCGATAACTCACTTAAGGTACCTCACGGTGAGGCAGGCGTTATCGTTGATGTCAAGGTATTCACAAGAGAAAACTGCGATGAGCTTTCAGCAGGCGTTAATATGCGCGTTATCTGCTATATCGCTCAGAAGCGTAAGATAACAGTCGGCGATAAGATGGCCGGCCGTCACGGTAACAAGGGTGTCGTTTCACGTATTCTCCCTGAGGAGGATATGCCGTTCCTTCCTGACGGTACTCCGCTCGATATCGTGCTCAACCCTCTCGGCGTTCCTTCACGAATGAATATCGGACAGGTACTTGAAGTTCACCTCGGTATGGCTTGTAAGGCTCTCGGCTGGCATATCATGACTCCTGTTTTCGACGGCGCTCACGAGGACGATATCCGTGAATGCTTCAAGATGGCTAATGAACACGCTCAGGAGCATAAGGATGATATGTTCGAGCTCAATGCTATGGATAAGGTAATCAATCCTAATGCACTCGAATTCACAGAGGATTGTAAGTTCACTCTCTATGACGGACGTACAGGTGAGAAGTTCGATAACCGCGTAACAGTCGGATATATGTACTACCTCAAGCTCCATCACCTTGTTGACGATAAGATCCACGCACGTTCCGTAGGTCCTTACGCTCTCGTAACTCAGCAGCCTCTGGGCGGTAAAGCTCAGTTCGGCGGCCAGCGTTTCGGAGAAATGGAAGTCTGGGCTCTCGAGGCTTACGGTGCTGCTTATACTCTTCAGGAGATCCTTACTGTCAAGTCTGATGATACTATAGGAAGAGTTAATACCTATGAGGCTATCGTTAAGGGACAGAACGTTCCTACTCCTGGTATACCTGAGTCGTTCAAGGTTCTTATCAAGGAGCTCCAGTCACTCTGTCTGGATGTCAAGGTCCTTGATATCAATCAGGAAGAGATCGACCTCAAGCAGAACTTCGACGATGATCCGATACCTGCAAGAGATTCCTTTGCAGATGAGGATACTGCCGACAGCACAAGCTATTCCGACAGCGATATGGCTGATGCAGGATTCGGCTTTGAAAGCGAAGAAGGCGATCCACTCGACAGCGTTGACAAGGATGACGAGTTCAGCTTCGATGACGATGAATCAGACGACGACTTCAGCTTCGATGACGACGAGGAAAGCGATGATATCTACGACCGCTTCGACCTCGGCGAAGGATCAGACGACGAGTAATCATCCGCAATTACAGTTACAGACCGGCGGATATGTCCTTATGGGACTTCCGCTTGGTCTGATACGTATTCCGCTTTAGAATTGCAGGAGGTAGCAGTTTGGAATTTAATACTTTTGAATCTATAAAAATAGGTCTTGCTTCGCCTGAGCAGATCAGAAACTGGTCATACGGCGTTGTTGAAAGACCGGAAACTATAAATTACAGAACTCAGAAGCCTGAACGCGACGGTCTTTTCTGCGAAAGGATCTTCGGACCTACAAAGGACTGGGAGTGTCACTGCGGCAAGTTCAAGAAGATACGCTTCAAGGGCAAGGTCTGCGACCGCTGCGGCGTTGAGGTCACAAGAGCAAGAGTTAGAAGAGAACGTATGGGACGCATCGAGCTTGCAGCTCCCGTATCACATATCTGGTACTTCAAGGGTACTCCTTCACGTATCGGTCAGGTGCTCGAGGTTTCTCAGAAGCGCCTTGAAGAGGTTCTCTATTTCACAAAATATATCGTTACAGATCCGGGTAATACAGAGCTCGTGAAGAAGCAGCTCCTTTCAGAGAAGGAATACCTCTCTTACGTTGAGAAGTACGGCGACGACTTCAAGGCAGAAATGGGCGCTGAGGCTATCAAGAAGCTCCTTAACGAGTATGATCCCGCAAGATATGATGTCCAGAAGAACCGCCTTATCGAAATGGGCAAGATCTCTCTCGGCGGCAACAAGTTATCATGCTTCAACAATCCTATGGAGTGCGAGTGCGAGGAGTGTGCAAAGTTCGCTGAACTCATCGACGTTGAGTGGAAGAACAACCTCGAGATCGTTTCCGACGACCTGAAGAACGAGCTCGTTGGTCTCCCTTCAGGACAGAAGAAGGTAAAGCTCCTTAAGAGACTCCAGATAATCGAGGCATTCCGTCTCTCAGGCAACAAGCCCGAGTGGATGATTCTGGACGTTATCCCCGTTATACCGCCTGATCTCCGTCCTATGATAATGCTGGACGGCGGACGTTATGCTACTTCAGACCTTAACGACCTCTACAGACGTGTTATCAACAGAAACAACCGTCTTAAGAGAATGTTAGAGCTCGATGCTGCTGACATCATCGTAAGAAACGAAAAGCGTATGCTCCAGGAGGCTGTTGACGCTCTCATCGATAACGGCAGACACAGCAGACCTGTTACAGGTCCGAGCAACCGTGCCCTCAAGTCACTTTCCGACATGCTCAAGGGTAAGCAGGGACGTTTCCGTCAGAACCTTCTCGGTAAGCGTGTTGACTATTCGGGACGTTCAGTTATCGTCGTTGGTCCTGAGCTGAAAATGTATCAGTGCGGACTTCCTAAGGAAATGGCTCTCGAGCTCTTCAAGCCTTTCGTACTTAAGAGACTCGTTGATAAAAAGGCTATCGCTAATATAAAGAGCGCAAGAAAGCTCATCGACCGTGCAGACAATAAGGTTTGGGACGCTCTCGAGGATGTTATCAAGGATCATCCCGTTATGCTGAACCGTGCCCCCACGCTTCACCGTCTTGGTATCCAGGCATTCGAGCCTATTCTCGTTGAGGGCCGTGCTATCAAGCTCCATCCTCTCGTATGCTCTGCATTCAATGCCGACTTCGACGGCGACCAGATGGCTGTACATCTTCCTCTTTCCGCAGAAGCTCAGGCTGAGGCACGTTTCCTCATGCTTGCTGCAAATAACCTTCTTAAGCCTTCAGACGGTAAGCCTGTTGCTGTTCCTTCACAGGATATGGTACTCGGTTCTTACTACCTTACTATGGCTAAGGACGGCGAACCCGGTGAGGGTAAGGTGTTCCGCGATGTTAACGAGGCTCTCATGGCTTACAACGAGCATGATGTATCCCTCCACGCAAACATCAAGGTAAAGATAACAAAGGATATCGGCGAAAAGAAGGTATCCAAGATAATAGATGCAACTGTGGGACGTCTCATATTCAACGAGAACATCCCTCAGAACCTCGGCTATGTTGACAGAACAAACTCAGACAAGCAGTTCGACCTTGAGATCGCTTTCCTCGTAGGAAAGAAGCAGCTCTCCGACATCATCGAGCGCTGCATCAAGATCCACGGTACTACAACTACTTCAGAAGTTCTCGACCGTATCAAGGCTCTCGGCTATAAGTACTCCACAAGAGCAGCTCTTACCGTTGCAGTATGTGATGCTACTATACCTCCTCAGAAGAAGGAGATACTCGCTAAGGCTGATGAGGAAGTTGCTCAGATCACAGCAGAGTATGAGTACGGTTATATCTCAGAGCAGGAGAAGTCCAAGAAGATCATCGCTCTCTGGACAGATACCAACGATCAGGTTACTGCTGCACTGAAGGCAAACTTCGACCGCTACAATCCTATCTGGATGATGGCAGATTCCGGTGCCCGTGGTTCTATTTCACAGATCCGTCAGCTTGCAGGTATGCGTGGACTTATCGCTAATACCTCAGGTGCCGTAATCGAGATCCCGATCAGAGCTAACTACCGTGAAGGCCTTAACATCCTCGAATACTTCATCGCTTCACGAGGCGCACGTAAAGGTCTGGCTGATATGGCTCTCCGTACCGCTGACTCAGGTTACCTTACACGTCGACTTGTTGACGTTTCTCAGGACGTTATCATCCGTGTGGAAGACTGCGGTACTACAGACGGTATCGAGGTTTACGAGATCAGAAACGGCTACGAGATCGTCGAGCCGTTCGAGGAGCGTCTTGTGGGCAGATTCCTTTCAGACGACCTCCGCGATGAAACAGGCGAGCTCATCGTTTCACGCAATAAGATGATAACAGACGCAGATGCCAAGAAGATAATGGAGGCAGGCGTTGAAAAGATAAAGATACGCTCCGTGCTCAACTGTAAGGCTAAGAACGGTGTGTGTGCTAAGTGCTACGGCGCTAACCTTGCTAACAACAACATGGTATCAGTCGGTGAGGCTGTTGGTATCATCTCCGCACAGTCTATCGGTGAGCCGGGTACACAGCTTACCATGAGAACCTTCCATACCGGCGGCGTTGCTTCTGCCGATGCGGAAGATATCACACAGGGTCTTCCACGTGTCGAGGAACTCTTCGAGAGCAGACGTCCAAAGGGTGCTGCTATCCTCTCACGCATTTCAGGTAAGATCCATATCGAAGAAGTCAAGACAACAAGAAATATCGTTGTTACTAATGACGAAACAGGCGAGACTGAGAACTACATGATCCCTTACAACCTCAAGATCCGTGTTCAGGAGGGCGAAGAGATCGAAAAGGGTACTCGTCTTACAGAAGGTAACATCTATCCTGCTGATATCCTCAATATCCTCGGTACACAGGCTGTTCAGAACTACATCATCAATGAAGTTCAGAAGGTTTACCGTTTACAGGGTGTTGATATCAACGATAAGCACATCGAAGTAATCGTTCGTCAGATGCTCCGCAAGATCAAGGTCGAGGAAACAGGCAGCAGCTATCTGCTTCCGGGAACTCTTGTTGACCGCAAGGAGATCGACACTATCAATGACGAGATACAGGCTCGTATCGATGCAGGCGAATATGATCTTCAGCTTGTACAGACAAGTCCTGTACTTCAGGGTATCACAAAGGCTTCATCCAACTCAGACAGCTTCCTGTCCGCAGCTTCATTCCAGGAGACTACAAAGGCTCTTACAGATGCTGCTATCAGAGGCAAGAGCGATAAGCTCCTCGGTCTGAAGGAGAACGTTATCATCGGTAAGCTCATACCTGCAGGTACAGGTATGGAGTGCTACAGCCATGTCAAGGTCGTAAAGAACGAGGCATACAGCGAGCACAATGCAAACCCTGTTATGACAAATCCAATGGTATAATATCGATGCGCATATAGAAGTTTATGTGTATTTATCGGGGGAAGCTTTATGAAAAAGTTTCCCCTGATTTTTTTCTGAGCCCTTTACTTTAAATTTTCAGCTTGGCATGGCACTAACGAAATACTACAGTTTCGGATATATGTAACAGAGTGCCATGTCAGGCTGAAAATTTGGGGCAGAAAGTTTTAGGAAAGGAATTTGAGGGTGACTCCCCGCAGTGCGGGGAGATGTCACGCAGTGACAGAGGGGACCGCCTCCGTCAGAGGAACCCTTTTTCAAAAGGGTTTCCCTCAATAATGCACATAAAACCTCAGTATACGTATCACTGTTATTCCGCCTTTTTAACTGTAGATCGTCCGATTTGTTTGCATTTATTATCAAAATATACGAAATAATGTGGATTTATTGACTTTATCCCCTTTTAAACTGTATAATAGTATATAGATAATTTATCTGGAGGTCAAAACATGAAAAACAGAAAACAAATGATCAAAATGATCGCTGTTATCCCTGCGGCACTTATACTCACAGGCTGCGGAAGAACAGCGATCGACGTGAACGACTATGTTGATATAGAATGCGAAGGCGCTGATACAAAGGGTACAGCTACATGCACTGTAGACTTCGCAAGAATGGTCGAGGATAATCTTGAGCTTTTCGGACTCGATGAAGCAAACGAAGTTAAACAGAACGGCATTGTTACCAATATCGAGAGCAACCTTACAGGTAAGCTTGACAAGGAAGAGGAACTCTCAAACGGCGATACAGTAACCTTTAAGTGGGATGATTCAGGACTTGAAAAGCTTGAAAAGAGATACAAGAAGGTAAAGTTCAACGTTTCTGACAAGGCAATGGAAGTTACAGATCTTGAAGTTCCCGAGGAATTCGATCCTTTTGAATATCTGACCGTTAACTTTGAAGGATATGCTCCTAACGGAGAGGCAATTCTTTCTGCTTCGGATCTTCCTGTAAGCGGTATAAATTTCACAGCAGACAAGACAGAAGGCCTCAGCAACGGCGATGTAATTAAAGTAACATTCGGCGATGCAGACTGCGAGGAGCTTTGCTTCGAGCAGGGTTACGTTCCGACAGCTACAGAAAACGAGTATACTGTAGACGGACTTACTTCATACATCCAGAATATAGATGATGTCACTGAGGATGCATTCAATAAGATGGATTCTCACGCTCAGGATGTCCTAAAGGCACACGTAGCTGATAAATGGGTTAACAAGAACGGTCTTAAGAAGATAGAACTCATCGGAAACTATCTCCTTACTCCAAAGGATCCTTCTATCTATACAAGCTTACATGACAAGCTCTATTTCGTATACAAGGTAACTGCAAAGGACGAGACAAAGCCTGATGACGATAAGGCAGAGTTCAGCTATTACTACTATTCATCCTACTCAGAGATAACACTGCTCCCTGACGATACATGTTCATTCGACCTCGGCAGTATCGAAACTCCTATAGGTTCATGGTTCACTTCCGGTGCAGACTTCAAGAGAGGTGATCTCATATATTATGGTTATGAGGACCTTGATTCACTGTTCAACAACCTTATAACAGCAAATATCGATTCTTACAATTACGAATCAACAGTTGAGGAATAACAATAAAGCCATAAAGAAGTGTGATGCTTCTTTATGGCTTTTCTTTTAGTCTTCGGTTTCTTCCGTATCGTTCTCTGCTGTCAGCTTTTTAACTGTACAAAGCTCTATCCTGTGGTGACGTATCTCCTGTATCTCAACGTGAAGACCGTCCTTTTCTATCGTGAACCTTGTACCGTCCTTTGGTATCTCGCCCAGTTCGGACATTATATAACCGCTGAAGGTGTCATACTTGTCCGCCGGAAGGGTGATATCAAGCTCCTCGCAGACATCGCTGAGGGGAGTGATACCGGGGATAGTCCATGTATCCTCGGATATCTTTTCAAAGGTGATATCAGGCTCGTCCAGTTCGTCGTCGTCGAACTCGCCCACAAGCTGTTCAACAAGGTCCGTAACGGTTATTATACCTGTCATGCCGCCGTATTCATCAACTACTATAGCGAAGTGGTCGGCGCCGTTCTTTTTCATCTGAGCGAAAAGCTGATCGGCTTTCATATTCTCGTGTACGAAATATGGCTCACGTACCGCATTTTTCATTATGTTCTCGCGGCTTTTATCGTCAAGACGGAAGTAATCCTTTGCTTTGAGTATACCCACTATGTTGTCAACGCTTTCACCGCATATCGGGAAAATGGAATGTCTTGTGCGGTGAATGGTCTCTTCCCAGACAGATACATCGTCGTTGCTCCAGAGTACGGAAACGTCGGTACGGTGGGTGCATATCTGCTCTGCGGTCATATCATCGAATGCGAAAACGTTCTTGATGATACGGTTCTCGTCCTCGTCAATGGTACCGTTTTCGGCGCCTGCATCCGACATCATCATTATCTCTTCCTCTGTAACGGGAGTTTCCTCCTTCTCGGGATCGATGCCCATGAGACGCAGGATACCGTTTGTTGATGCATCAAGGAGAAATACGATCGGCTTGAAGAGCTTCTGGAAGAACGTTATTATACCCGATACCCTGAGAGCAAGCTTTTCGGGATCCTTCATAGCGGCGCGTTTCGGAACAAGTTCACCGAACACCAGTGTAATGAATGACAGCAGCAGTGTTATGAGAACTACCGATACCGAGCGTATCACATCAGGTGAAACTCCGATACCTGTTCTGCCGATGAGTTCAGCGAGTCTTCCTGCGAAGTTATCCGCAGCGAAAGCAGCACCGATGAATCCTGAAAGGGTAATAGCCACCTGTATCGTAGCAAGGAACTTTGTAGGCTGATCTGTCAGCTTTTTGAGCCGTACAGCACGTTTATTCCCGCTTGCGGCAAGCTTTTCAAGGCGAGTATCGTTAACTGAAACGACGGCTATCTCCGCACAGGCGAAGAAAGCGTTAAGTGCGATAAGTATTATTTGCAGTATCAACTGCCCAAACATAAAATTCATCCTCCGTAATATGAACGGGTGTTACCCGTATTAGTGATAGATCCTTAACCTCCAAAAGGCACAGCCCGTCACAAAACAGTGCAGACTATGCCTTGCCGATCTATATAAAACGAAGAAATTATCGGGATAACTGCCGCCCGCGGCACTGTCCATCAGAGCTTCCACCTCCAAAAGAGAAATTTAATATATTATATACCATATTTGAGCAAATGTCAAGGGGTTAGGAACAAATAGCGTGAAAAACGGGTTTTGGTTTTTCGTGAAATGAGTCTGAAAGTTTTTGGTAGACACACCGCAAAGAATGTGATATAATTAATGTGTATTCAGTAACTGCCATCAGGCGGTTATTGCCCCGAACAAAATTTATAAAGGTAGTGATACTATGATAGTTCTTCTGGATATTTTAATAGCATGTTTGTTTTTAGGCGGATCTGTTTTTTGTTTTCAGCATGCATATCAGCTCTCTCAGAAAAAGAAAAATGAAAATAACGAAAAAGATGACGATGACAGGAACTGATAAACGTCTTTCGGAGTTACATTTATGATAATGATCTCACTTCTGGAAACAGAAAAAAAACAGCAGCATCTCCACGCACATAATCTGCTGAGAGAATGTCTTAAGGCATACGGAAAAGAGTACAAAGGCGAAGCGGAGCTCTCCGTCGGCGAACACGGAAAGCCGTATCTTACGGCGCATCCCGAAATACACTTCAATCTTTCCCACAGCAGCGGCATCGCAGTCTGTCTTACAGCTGAGCATCCCTGCGGAGTGGACTGCGAAAAGGTAAGGAGCTTCCGCGAGAACGTTGTAAGAAGAGCTTTCTCCGCTGAGGAACAGGCACAGATCGAAGCTGCCGCACCATCTGAGCGGGACCTGCTTTTCTTCCGCCTGTGGACGCTTAAGGAAGCCTATGTCAAGGCTATCGGGATAGGTATATCCTATCCCCTTAACGAGGTCAGCTTCAGACTTGACGGAAACAGTATAGAGTGCAGTATCACAGGATGCCGCTTCCGACAGTATATACTCCGCGGCGGCGGATACGTTGTATCCTCATGTATCCTTGACGAGAACAAAAAGGGAGGTCAGTTATGATTTATATGCTTGAAGATGACGAAAATATCCGTAATTTCGTACTCTATGCCCTTAACAACTCGGGACTTGAATCAAAGGGTTTTGAACTGCCATCGCAGTTCAGGGCAGCAATGACAGATGAACTGCCCGACCTTGTGCTTCTTGATATAATGCTCCCCGAGGAGGACGGCCTTTCCGTACTGAAGTCCATACGAAGCGCTCCCGAAACAAGTGCTCTCCCCGTTATCATGCTGACCGCGAAGAGCACCGAATTCGACAAGGTCGCAGGACTCGACAACGGTGCCGATGATTACATCGCAAAGCCCTTCGGCACTATGGAGCTGATATCTCGTATAAAGGCGCTTCTGCGGCGCACCTCGGGAGAGCTTCAGCAGAGCAGTGATTTGACCGCAGGCGCACTGAGAGTATGTCCCGATAAACATTCAGTCTATGCCGAGGGAAAACAGGTCAGTCTCACCCTTAAGGAGTACGAACTGCTGCTTCTCCTGATGAGAAACAAGGGAACTGTATTCAGCCGTGAGGCACTTCTCAGCAAGGTGTGGGGATACGATTTCTCAGGCGAGAGCCGTACAGTGGACGTTCATGTGCGTACCCTCAGAGCCAAACTCGGCAGCTGCGGAGAGCTGATACAGACTATCCGCGGAGTCGGATACAAGGTCGGTGAAGATACAGGTGACTAAGAAAATACTTACAGGGATACTGACCATTTCCACCGCATCTGTAATACTTGCCATACTTCTTATCACGGGATATATGCACAGGTACTACTCGGACCTCGCCGAGACCGAGCTTGAAAACAGCGGCGACCTTATAGCCTCGGCTGTGGAATACATCGGCGATGAATACCTTGATAATACGGACCTCAGTGAATTCCGTGTAACCTGGATAGACAGCAGCGGAAATGTGCTTTTCGATTCCCAAGAGGACGCCTCACAGCTCGAAAACCACGCTGACAGAAGCGAAGTCATAGAGGCAATGGAAAAAGGCAGGGGAAAGTCCTCCCGCTATTCCAGTACCCATATGCGTACTACAATTAATTATGCAATAAAGCTCAGCGACGGCAGTATAATCCGTGTATCCGATGACCACGTCTCATACCTTGCAAGACTGGCATCCATACTCGACAAAATACTGCTCATGCTTCTTGCCGCCGCTGCTCTTGCAGTTGCCGCAGCATTACTTGTTGCACGTCATATAGTACGTCCCATAAATAATATAGACCTTGACCATCCTGACGAACACAAGAGCTACAAGGAACTTGCTCCGCTGCTTTCAAGGCTACGCGCACAGAACGGACGTGTGAACCGTCAGATACGTGACCTGCGAAGAAGTCAGGAGCAGTTCGTACTTATCACCGAAAGCATGAACGAGGGACTCATCATCGCCGACAATAAGTCAGTGATGCTCGCCTGCAATTCCGCCGCATGGAAGCTCATGGGAAGCGAAAAGCCTGCGGATAATGCAAGTATCTTCTCACTGGACCGCTCCGAGAAGTTCCGAAGATGCATACAGGACGCTATGGGCGGAAAACGTTCGGAGTGCATAATCAGTACACCACAGGGAGAACGTCAGATAATGGCAAGTCCTGCAAAGAGCTTGAATATCGTCAACGGTATCGTCGTTATCATTATGGACGTCACCGAAAAGCAGGAACTTGAAGTAATGCGCCGTGAATTCACCTCAAATGTTTCCCACGAGCTGAAAACTCCGCTGACTACCATATACGGCATATCCGATATGCTTGCAAACGGCATGGTAAAGCAGGAGGACGTTCAGTCCTTCGGCGGAAATATAAGAAGCGAAGCGGACAGACTCATAACTCTCATAAATGACATAGTTTCGCTCTCTAAACTCGATGAGGACAGCATCCCCCGACGTGATGTTGATATGGACCTTTATGAGCTTGCAGAGGAAATAATCAAGCGTCTGAGGCCTAATTCCGAACCCCGCGGCATAACAGCTTCACTCAGCGGCGAACATGTGGTTTTCAGGGGAAACAGTACCGTTATCGACGAGATAATATACAACCTCTGCGACAATGCCATAAAGTATAACAAAGAGGGCGGAAGCTACAGCGTTGAGATAAAGAAGCTTCCGAGAAAAGCTGTCATAAAGGTCAGCGATACGGGAGTCGGCATCCCGGCAAAGCACATCGACCGCATTTTCGAGCGCTTCTACCGTGTGGACAAAAGCCGCTCACGCAAGGTCAAGGGCACGGGACTGGGACTTTCAATAGTAAAACACGGCGTACTGTACCATAACGGTACTGTACGTGCCGAAAGCAAGGAAAACAGCGGCACTGTATTCACAGTTGAACTGCCGCTGAGAACTATCTAAGGAGTGTTAACATGCTTGCAAACTATCATACACATACTTACAGATGCAGACACGCTGAGGGCGAGGACAGGGAATACGTAGAGGCTGCAATAGAAGGCGGACTTAAAGTACTCGGCTTTTCGGACCACTGTCCCTGGATTTTCCCCGACAGATACGCTTCCGCTATCCGTATGGACGAGGGACAGGTCGAGGACTATTTTACGTCCCTTACTGCGCTGAAAAAGGAGTATGCAGATGATATAACCATATACATCGGCTTTGAAGCGGAGTATCTTCCTCCCCTCATGGAAGCGCAGGAAAGACTCCTTGAAGGCTATCCGCTGGACTATATGATAATGGGACAGCACTTCGTTGAGCCTGAACCCTTCGGCGATTATATGGGACGTCCCACAGACAGCGAGGAAGTACTGAAGCGGTATATCGATTCCATAATAGCAGGCATGGAAACAGGAAAATACAAGTACGTCGCTCATCCCGACCTGCTTGCATTTGAGGGCGACAGGGAGATATTCCGCAGTCATTACAGCCGTCTCTGCCGATACCTTAAGGAGAAGAATATTCCCGTTGAGATAAACCTTCTCGGAGTTCGCAATTTCCGACACTATCCCTCTGAGGAGTTCCTTGCAATGGCACATAACGAGGGGAACTCGGCAATAATAGGCTGCGATGCACATCAGCCCGAACTGCTGAACTATAAGGCGGGAGTCGCAATATGTGAGTCCCTTGCGGAAAAGTACGAGCTTCCCCTTGTGGACTACCTTGAAGGTCTCGGACCTGAAAAGTGAGATGTGTTTAATGCCTGTACATTTTTCTCGCAGTCATTTTCCAAAAATATTGGAAAAAACCCTTGAAACAGAGCTGAAAAAATGATATAATGGATTTAATATTATTCCGCAGAGAACAGGGAATGGCTCGCGGAGGGAAAAAGGAGTATTTTATCTATGAATTTCGGATATTTTGATCTTGAAAACAAAGAGTATGTTATCACAGATCCTGCTACGCCCTCACCCTGGGCAAATTACCTCGGTGATCCCGAGTATGGTGCTATGATTTCAAATAACGCCGCAGGATACAGCTTCGTTAAGTCGGGCGCTAACGGACGTATATCACGTTTCCGCTTCAACTCTACAATGGCTCTTCCTGGACGCTATATCTACATTCGCGACAACGAGGACGGCGACTACTGGTCCGCTTCATGGCAGCCTGTAGGCAAGCCCCTTGACAAATACAAGAGCGAGTGCCGCCACGGTACTGCATACACAGTTATATCCGCAGATTATGCAGATATCAAGTCTGAGACAACTTACTATGTACCATACGGCAAGACCTATGAAGTATGGCGCACAAAGATAACAAACAACAGCAGCAAGGAGAGAAAGCTTTCTGTTTTCGGCTTTGTAGAGTTTACAAACGAGGATAACTACGAGCAGGATCAGGTAAACCTCCAGTATTCGCTGTTCATATCACAGACCAAGTTCGTTGATAACCGCATCATGCAGACTATCAGCGAGAACGGCGGAGAGGACCGCCGCAGCCGTTTCATCGGCGTTGTGGGAGCTCCCGTATGCGCAAGCAACGGCGACCTCAGCAGCTTTATCGGTCCCTACAGAACTTACTCTAACCCTATAGCTGTAGAGCGCGGAAAGTGCGACAACGTTATGAACTTCAACAGCAATTCATGCGGTGCGCTCCAGTCCGATATAACTCTTAAGGCAGGCGAGACTATTGAACTCACTTACATAATGGGACAGCGTACAAGTGATGAAGCTGCCGCTATCCTTGACGAATACAAGGTACAGGGCAGAGTTGACGCTGATATCAAGCAGCTCAAGGACTACTGGCACGGTCAGCTCTCAAACTTCAAGGTCGAGACTCCTTCAGACGAGTTCAACAACATGATAAACGTATGGAACGCTTACCAGTGCTTCATAACATTTATCTGGTCCAGAGCCGCATCCTTCATCTACTGCGGACTCCGCAACGGTTACGGCTACAGAGATACAGTTCAGGATATACAGGGTATCATCCATCTTGATCCCGAAATGGCTGCTGAAAAGATACGCTTCATGCTCTCTGCTCAGGTAGATAACGGCGGCGGACTTCCGCTCGTTAAGTTCACACATAACGCAGGTCACGAGAATACTCCTGATGATCCCGATTACGTAAAGGAAACAGGTCATCCTTCATACCGTGCGGACGATGCTCTCTGGCTCTTCCCGACAGTTGTTAAGTACCTCGGCGAAAGCGGCAACAGAGCATTCCTCGATGAGGTCATCGTATACGCAAACGGCGGCGAGGACACTGTTTATGACCACCTTAAGAACGCTATCCGCTTCTCTATGGAGCGTCTCGGTGAGCACGATATGCCGGCAGGTCTCCACGCTGACTGGAATGACTGTCTCCGTCTCGGCGCAAAGGGCGAATCCACATTCGTTGCATTCCAGCTCTATTACGCAATGAGCGTTATCAGAGATATGGCTGAATACAAGAACGATAAGGAATATATCGCATACATAGATGATGTACAGGCTAAGCTCGGCAAGGCACTTGAAAAGTGCTGGGATGACGACCGTTACATCCGCGGAATCCGTGAGGACGGCGTTATCGTAGGCGCAAAGAAGGATCCCGAGGCTAATATGTGGCTCAACCCACAGAGCTGGAGCGTTATCTCACGCTTTGCACCCGAGGACAAGGCTGAAAAGGCTATGGAAAGCGTACACGAGATACTTAATACACCATACGGTGCAAAGCTCCTTGATCCGCCTTACAAGAAGCACTATTTCGACGGTGCTCTCATGCACATATTCAACGATGATACAAAGGAGAACGGCGGTATCTTCTCGCAGTCACAGGGCTGGCTGATACTTGCTGAGGCTCTTCTCGGACACGGCGACCGTGCTTTCGAGTACTTCATGGAAAGCTCTCCTGCTGCAATGAACGATAAGGCTGAGATACGTGTTATGGAGCCTTACGTACATGGTCAGTTCACAGAGAGCAAGGCTTCTCCTTATGAGGGACGTGCTCACGTTCACTGGCTCACGGGTACTGCATCCACAGTAATGGTAGGATGTGTTGAGGGTATCTGCGGAATGCGTCCCGACCTTGACGGACTGGAGATCGCACCTGCTATCCCTGCATCATGGGACGGATTCAGAATAGAGAAGAACTTCCGCGGCAAGAAGCTTAACATCAGCATCGACAACTCCGCACACGTACAGAGCGGCGTAAAGGAACTCACACTTAACGGTGAAAAGATTGAAGGCAATTACGTACCTGCCGATAAGCTTGCTGACGTAAACGAGATAAAGGTAGTTCTTGGTTAAGAGAATAATGTCAGAAAAGCCTGAAACCATAAATATTGGGATTCTAAAGGGGTTTCACCCCTTTAGCGGATTCCAAAGGCAGAGCCTTTGGTGGGGTTGAAGGGGCAAAGCCCATTCCTGCACAAAGCGCTCGGCAAGGGGTGAATTTCATAACAGTCCGGTGGACTGTTATGAAAGAGGGGATGCCCTGCAAGTGAGGGCATCCCCTGATGGATCAATACTTTTTTGACAAACTGACAGCCATTCCGAAAGGAATGGCTGTTTTCATACGTTTATGCTGTTACCGAACTGCGGTATTTTGTACATACCTTCACGAGAGAATCACCGAAGGAATACCGCGAGAACCGAACGACCTGTCTTGCCGATCTACCGCGGTTTGGATCATAGTTGCATTCGGGTATGACCTTTATCGAACCAGGATACATGAATATCACCATAACGAAATCGTTTTCGTTCGGGAACTTGTTCATGACCTTGATGATATTGTATCTGAGCAGTATGTACTCGTGCTTAAGCTCGTCTGTGCTCAGATTGTTATAGAAATTGCGCTCCTCAGCGGACATCGATATAGAAAACGCAAGCTGGAGCCTTCTCTCCTCGTCGGCGTTCTTTTTGGCAAGAAGCTTGTCGATACGCTCCTTTTTAAGCTGGATGAAGCTGTCGTTTGAAGCCATATCTGCCGTGTATGCCGCCTTGTGGATATAGTAGAGCACCATTGCGTCGTTATATGCGTTATGGAAGGAACCGTGCTCGGGAGTATATCCGCATACGGGAGCGAGTTCCTCTATGCTCACAGCCTGCGGAAGATCCATTATATGTATGATAGGTTCCTGTATATCGCGGATGTATGTGCTTATGGTCTGTATATGCTCCGAGTTCTTGTTCATCCTGATATGAGCGTTCATATCGGAAATAAGTCCGGGCCTATCGAAATTTCCCCATACATACAGCTTTTTTATATCGTATTTTTTTATCATTGAGACTACGTTTTTAAGAACATTGTTGCTGTCATCGGAAGAATTTATCTCCTCCTGAGTGAGTTTGGTAAGCTCGCGGCAGTGGCGGCTCATTTTGTGTATTTTGGCAGGTCGTGCTGTACTGTAATATGTATCTGTTATGTTATATTTCTCATCACAGACTATAATACCAACGGAAAGCATCTCGCAGCCTGTTCTGCCGACGCCTCCACCGCAGGTGAATTCAAAATCCGCAAAGCAAAGATGATCATGCTCTGCCACTTTTATCCCTCCTGATATATTTTTTTCATGTTTTCATGACTTCGGCGCAAAAAAATGTACGTTCATCGCCTAAATGAAGCGGACATAAAGCCGAAAGTCAGCCCCTCTAAGATATTATATCAGATTATTCGGAAAAATGCAACAATTTTTGATAACATAAGGTATGTATCAATGCATAAAGTTTGCACTGACTTATCGTGAAGTTTTTGCGGAAACGGAACATTCTTGATAAACCGTGAATAAAACAGCTTTAATGATACATAATATGTATGCGCCCTTTGATCGGGGTACTGTTAAAATTCGTCTGCCGAAAGGCGGAAAGGAGCTAACTATGGAGAACAGAAAAAAGAACGAACATGTAAAATGTACCGTATCGCAGTGCAGACACAATATGGTGACAGATCCATACTGTTCGCTGGACTGCATATCAGTGGGAACACACGAACCTGATCCCGAGGTCCCCGAATGTACAGACTGTAACTCGTTTGTAAAGAGAGACGGCTGCTGCTGAGGATATCCGAACGAAGTCCCTGTGCTATACAGGGACTTTTCACATATCTATCATATTCTTGTTCACCGTTCTTTCAAACTGTTTACAGCATTTATACAATTCATTATTTTATATTGACTTTTGTAAAATGCTATGTTAATATAAAGGCATGCGAGGAGGAACGACCTCTTCACGAAAGTAAGGATGAATTATCAGGAGGAAAAAGATATGGCTAAAGAGTATAATTTTGATACAGTATCAGGCGTAGAGAACGTCTCAGGCAAAAAAGGAAAGAAGATCGCAGGCATTACCGCAGGCGCACTTGCTGTTGCAGCAGTAGGCGGCGGAGCAGCTGCTTACAGCTTTTCGGACTATGTTAAGAATCAGGTAAACCTTCGTGTAATGAAGCCTCAGAGCTATTATGCATGGGTAAATGAAGAAAACTCTAAGACCACAGCAGAAAAGGCTGCTGACAGATATAAGCAGTACGTAGAGAACCTTAAGAGCGGTCAGACCGTCAAGGGCGATCTTACATTTGAGCTTTCAAAGGAATGCAAGGATATGCTCTCTGAGGAAATGGCTTACGGCGATGACGAATACGTTGATATCATCAAGAATATCGATTCTCTGAATTTCAACATGAACAGCTCTTCAAAGAAGGGCGTTATGGACGCTGCATTCTCATTCGGCATCAACGGAAACACTATCGTTTCAGCTGATTATGCCCTTGATCCAGAGAATATGGACTACTTCTTCCGCATCCCCGAACTAACAGAAAAGTGGCTTGCTATAGATGCAGATTCCTTTACAGAGGAAATGACCGACGAGCAGTCCCGCAAGATCTCCAACGCTTACAAGGAGTTCATAAAGGATCCTGAGTCGTTCCTTTCACCTGACGAGTTCCAGGACGTCGTTGAGAGATACATGGGTATCTGGAACAAGTCTATTGAGGAAGTTACAGAGGAGAAGAACGAGAGCGTTGACATCTGCGATATAACTGTTGAGTATACAGCTCTTACAACTGTTCTTGACGGCGCAAAGCAGAAAGAGATCGCTGAGAATGTCATCAACGAACTTAAGAACGACGAAGTTATCAAGAAGATAGTTGTTGATAAGATCGGTCTTTATACAGAGGAAGAGTACGCTGAGAATCTTGATGAAGAACTTGAAAACATCAGTGAAGATGCAGAGACTCTTACAGTAGTTACATATGTTGATCCAAAGGGTGAGATCAGAGGTATTACCGCAAACGAAGGTGAATCCTTCGGCGTTAAGCTCCTTGCAGGCAAGGACGAAGATCAGGTCCGCGGAGAGTTCGAGGTAAATGACGACGGCGATATCACAAGCATCAAGGTAAAGGCTACAGAAGACAATGACAAGTATACAGGCAACGTTGAGATCTTCTCTGAGGATACTACAACTACAGTGGATTTCACAGATTTCGAGATAGTAAACGAGGAGACATGCTTCTTCAATGCTGATCTTACAGTAAATGCTGAGGACGAGGAGCCCTTCTCTGTAAAGTGCAGCTCTGACGGCAACTCACAGGAAGTGACCGCAGATATCGAGGTTGACGGAGTTAACTACGGCAAGCTCAAGCTTGATCTTTCAGTTGACAAGAGCGCTTCTCCGGAAACACCTTCAAAGGACGATGCATTCGTATTCGATCCCGAGAACAGCGAGATAAAGGACTATGTATCAAAGGATGAAGTAAGCAGCTTCATCAATGATGTTATGACAAAGATAGGCTTCTCAAAGGAGACAGCAGATTCTTCCGCTTCTTCCTTTGCTGCCCTCCTTTACGGTGACTATTCTGCAATGTTCGGCGATTATGATCCGACTGACAGCTACAAGGATTTCAGTGACTCGGATCTTGAAGATTTCGAGTTCGACAGCTCTGCATTCGAGGGTGCTGACTTCGATTTCAGTGATCTTGATATGGACAGCGAAGACTACGATTATTTCAAGTTCTGATAATATTCTGCTGCCGTTCCGCAGGGGACGGCAGTTTTATGGACTGAAATAAGATGATTACCGTAGCGATACAGCAGTTTGCACAAGCTAAGCATTGTTTTTTTATACAATATTAATATTAAATTGGAGCGATAATGCATAATGATTAAATAAACTTAATTTTATTCGCCCCGTTTTTCTTGACACTCAGTTGACTCTGAGATATAATATGACAGGTCAAAAGATATAAAGCAATTATTTTCAGGAGGAAGAAAAAATGAAAAAGAAACTCATCGCTATCTCACTCGTAGCTATGCTCGGACTTTCAGGCTGCGGCTTGACAGGTACATCAAGCTCATCAAGTGAGGCATCTGTAGCAGAGGAAACTACTGCTGAGGAAGCAACTACAGAAGCTGCAACAGAGGAAGAGACAACCGAGGCAGCTACAGAAGCTCCTACAGAGGCTGAAACAGAGGAGGAAACTACCGAGGCAGCAACTGAAGAAGAAACTAAGGAAGATTCAGATAAGGATTCAGCTGATAAGGGTTCAGCTTCCGCAAAGCCTGTTGAAGGTCTCAGCGATAAGTATGTTGATTTTGACAACAGAAGCTTCGCTTATAACGGCAATGTATTCACAGTAGGCGAAAGCACATTCCAGGATCTCGTTGACGGCGGCGTTGCTTTCAAGGAGGATGACCTCAATAACATAAACAACAACGTTAACAAGAACCACAGCACTTCAACATACACTGTAAAGATATCTGATTATTCAAGCATACAGTTTGAATTCATAAACTGCACAGACGATAGTATGCAGGAAAAAGACTGCGTTCTTTCATCTGCAAGATGGTATACTATCTATGTTCCGCAGTTTGCTGACGATCAGAAGCGTAACGATGATATAATTGCAGATCTTGAGAAAGCTGCAGAGGTTGTAAGTTTCTCATTCCCACTTACACTTAAGAAGGACGATCTCCTTGCACAAGCTCCAGACTATACTGATTATAGCGAAGGAATGGAGCAGTATTCATATCAGGTCGATTCAACAAAATATTTTGGCGGAAGCGGATATAAGTTTGAATTCAACAAGGATATCGGCCAGCTTGAAGAAGTTTATATCACATGGCTTCCATAAGCTGATACATATACCGAAAGTTAATACATACTTACCAAGGGAAGCGCTTTTGATGAAATGCTTCCCTTAATTTCTTTTCTAAGCCTTTACTTTAAATTTTAAGCCTTACAGGGTTCTCATGTAAAACTATCAGTTTAGTAATACTATAAGTGAGTACCCTGTAAGGCTTAAAATTTGGGGCAAAAAGTCTTTGGAAAAGGGGTTCGGGGGAAGAACCTTTCTTCAGAAAGGTTTTCCCCCGATAATTACGTATTAACTTTCGGTATATGTATCACATTATGATAAGAACTGTCGCTGTGCTTTTCTGAGGACTCTTTTGCAGCGGTGTTTCAGTATACTGCGGTGCTCCTTTGAGAATACAAAAGCTGCGGCGATGAATATAACCGTGCCTGCTGTGATCTCGAAAGGAAATTTCAGCAGTGCGGTCTCGGGGATTATAAATGGCAGAGTGGCTATTGCTCCGCATGGCGGGAAGTACAGCTTGACTTTGCTTACTGCTGCAAGCATAACACCGCAGGAAATTGCAGCAGGAACAGCAAGTGGAAGTCCGAGCTTTTCTGCAAGGATGAAGCGTGATACAACTCCGCATACAGCCGCAAGGAGTATCAGCAGAAACGCCTGCGGTGAACGTTCTATAAGCTTGCCGCCCGGTTTGGACATCTCAAAGAAAGCCACTATCAGCGGCGGTGCAATGAAGAATATCTCCCGGTTTGCGGCAGGTATCAGACAAATGAGGCTTACGGCGGCTATCTGTATTATCCTCAGCCGCAGAAGCTGCTTGTCGGCTTTTACGGGAGTGAAGCTGTTCTTTTCACGTATGCCGCATTTTTCAAATATCAGCTGAGCTGCCAGTATGAGCGAAGTCATCACAACTACCGAGCAGATGTAAACGGGACTTTCAGTGCCTAAAAGTACAGGCAGCACACATGCCGAAACAGCAGGCAGGAACTCCGTCCCCGATATAGTGACGCAGGCAATTGCACATAACAGTGCAATGGGTATCTTGAACTCCGTACTCAGCGGTACGAAAAGAACTATACCGACTCCGAGCACCGCAGCGGCGGTTATAGTCAGGAGAAGCCTGAGCCTTGAAGTGTTCCACGGCATTTTAGGTGCTGCAAGAGTGCCTATGGCAACAGCGGTTATCTCGGGGAAAATTATCTCCTTGTTATGCATTATCTCCGATACCGTGACCATAGCAACAGCCAGTATAAGTGCAGTCACGGATGGTATCATTTTTTTCAGTGTATTCAATAAAGTCACCTTTCTTTATATTGCTCCACCAATTGAACTTTGCCAAAAAGGCGATGGCAGAAAGGAAATTAATCAAGGAAGGAAAACGCAGAAATGCTGTCGCATTTCAAGTTTTTCTGACACCGAGAAATTTTCTTTATGGCAAGCATTGTTTGGCAAGATTTAGTTGGGGGAGCAATATGATCGCAAGTATCATTGTATCACATATAAAGCTGAATTTCAATCGTGTGCAGTACCACTTTATAGCCTTTGTTTGCACCCGATAACCTCTAAAACAGCTTTTTGTTGAGTTTTTACAAATATTGCTTGCATTTACGAAGAACCTATGATATACTAAAGTTGAGCAGGATAGGTAATGATCTCTGTTCAGGGAGGCGATTCGGTGGATTACACGATAAGTATTACGAACAAATGCAATCTCAGATGCAGCTATTGTTATGAACGGCACCTTAACACGGAATACGGATGTATAACGTCGGAGATAATGAAGAAGATAACTGATTTTGTAAACGGACGCGGTGATGCAGGTACAGTGTACCTTTTCGGAGGCGAACCGCTGCTGTATAAGGATGAAGTTATGTTTTTCTGCGAGAACCTCATAGCAAAGCAGATAGTTATAACTACCAATGGTACGCTTCTTGATGAGGAGTTTATAAAGTGGTGTATCGACAGGAAAGTTATAATCAATATGTCCCATGACGGTTCGGAATGCGACGAACGCGGCGCGGACAGAGAACTGCTTGATGCTAACCTGAAACTTCTGCTGAAATATCAGCCGGAAACACTGGTCCAGCTTGTGTATACAAAGAGCAATCTTTCAAAGCTTTATGATAACATAATGTATCTTAAAGGACTGGGAGTAAAAAAGGTATCCGCTGCAATGGACGCTTTCCTCGTTCCCGATGATCCCGACAGCTTCGGCGATATTCTCAGGGAGCAATGGGAAAAGATCGCAGGGATACAGGATCTGTTTGTATACGAACTCGCATTGAAAAAGAAAAACATAAAGGAAAATAAGAAAAGCAGCTGTGAATTATGCAGGAAGAAACTGTTCATCAACTGGGACGGAAAGTTCTATCCCTGCATACAGTTCCAGAACATCCCCGAATACCGCTGCGGTGATCTTACCGTAGGTATCGAGGCTGAAAAAGCAAGAAAAGCACATCCCGATTATTCAATGATGTCTGAACGCTGCGAAGGCTGTGAGATAGCGGATTATTGCCGCAATTCCTGTGCATGCAGAAAAATGGCGACGACGGGAACGGTAAGAAATATCTCGGAAGCAGCCTGTCTTGAAGAGCAGGTTCAGATATTGACCGCACTTGAACTATTAACCAAGGAAAAAGGAGGTTAATAATATGAGAAAATTTACAAAAGAAATATCTGTACTTTTAGCAACTGCTGCGATCGGAGCGGCAGCAAGTGCAGGTAATGTATCCGCATCGACCGAAGAAAACTGGATACGCTCTGAGGGCGTTGCAACAATATCGGACGAGGAGATCAATGATGTTCCCGTTGCAGGCGGCTTAATGGCAGATCCTTATCTGCATGAGGAAATTACTACCGAGCCGACTTCAGAGGAGCTTCTTCCTCCCACAGCGGGTGAGCCAATGCCGCCTGATTATCTTATCGAGCCGACTTCAGAGGAGATTCCGCCCCTTGCAGGTGACGTTGCAGTTGTGGACGGTTATATCGAGCCGACTACAGAGGAGTTCCTTCCACCGACAGCAGGCGTTCCTATGCTGCCTGATGATGATATCGAGCCTACTAACGAGTGGCTGCCTCCAACAGCAGGAGCAGTTGCAGATCCGGACGGCGATATCAATGCTGACGGCAGTATAAATATGGCAGACCTTGTTATGCTTCAGAAGTGGCTTTTCAACAAGGAAGGCTGCGATGATTGTGAAATGTGGAGAGCTGATTTCACGCATGACGGAGTTATCAACGTCTTTGACCTTGTTGCACTGAGGCAGGAAATAGTAAGATCCAAAAAGATCATCACAATGGATGATATCAGAGAGCTTGCAAAGAAAGGCAAGGACCTTAAGGTAAGCGATTTTGACAAATATATTTCTACGGATGTTGGTTCGGGTATTTACATCAATCAGTATGAAATAGCAGGTACAGATGAACCGTATGAGCTTTTAGTCGGATATGAACACGGCAATGATCCGCTTTTTGTCCATCTCGTATCCAAAAGAGTTAAAGAAGAGATAGATATCCGTGACGGCGATATTGACAAATTCTTAAAATTGATAGACAGTGGTTCCGTTAAGCAGAAGATAACGATGACCGATATCATCGAGCTTTCAAAGAAAGGCAAGGACCTTAAGGTAAGCGACTTTGACAAGTATCAGTATACGGATATCGGTTCGGGACTCTGTATCAACAATTATGATATAGCGGACGGAAACGGCAGGTTTGAATTTATAGTAGGTCATGCAGGAGATGACAAGATCATCTACGCAAGACTGAAAGGAAAATCAAGCGGAGAAACAATAGACATACGTGAGGAAGATGTTGAATTTTTCTATGCAAAGAATAATCCTCCCGCATGATCTGAAATCAGCTTAATATGAATTATCGGGGGACACATATGTGTCCCCTTCAGTCTGTCGAAAAAGCCCCTTTGCTGAGAGAGCAGAGGGGCTGATTTCATGTAATATCAAGCAAAAACGAGATTATGTAGCGCAAAATGGATAAATATAGTATAATCCAGGGGTGGC
>Ga0116147_1000418_pt1 | contig 50307 bp, 46 predicted proteins | sample AD_JPNHG3_MetaG_FD_89749 | JGI IMG/M metagenome (GOLD analysis project Ga0116147, IMG submission 89749) | Active sludge microbial communities of municipal wastewater-treating anaerobic digesters from Japan - AD_JPNHG3_MetaG | ecosystem: Engineered > Bioreactor > Anaerobic > Digestate | place...
ATTTGGTTTCGCCGTTGGGCTTCTCCACGCCGAGAATCAGCATATGCTCGGCCATCCAGCCCTCGTTCTTGCCCTGATAGGACGCGATTCGGAGCGCGAAGCATTTTTTGCCGAGGAGCACGTTGCCGCCGTAACCGCTGTTGACGCTCATTATGGCGTTGTCCTCGGGGAAGTGGCAGATATAGCGCTTGCTTTCGTCAAGCTCGGCCTTGGCGTGCAGACCGCGCACAAAATCATTACTGCTTCCCAAAACGTCGAGCACCTTTTGGCCTATTCTCGTCATGATATACATATTCAAAACGACGTAAATGGAGTCGGTAAGCTCGATGCCGACCTTGGCGAAGGGCGAGCCGATGGCGCCCATCGAGAAGGGTATGACATACATCGTGCGCCCTTTCATGCACCCTCTGTAAACGTCGTTCAGCTTGGCGTAAGCCTCGTCGGGAGCCATCCAGTTGTTGGTGGGGCCGGCGTCCTCTTTGTTACGGGAGCAGATGAAGGTGCGGTTTTCTACGCGCGCCACGTCGTTTATCGCGGTGCGGTGCAGATAGCAGCCGGGCAGAAGCTCCTGATTAAGCTTTATTATTTCGCCGGTGGCGCACGCTTCGGCGCGGAGGGCGTCAAGTTGCGCCTCGCTGCCGTCTATCCAGATCACTTCGTCGGGAGTGCAGAGCGCGACGGAATCATTCACGAATTTTAAGACTTGCTCGTTGGTTGTCATGGCTATATTTCCTCCAAAGTTTAATACTATTTTTGCGCCGATTAGAATATCATTATCCCTTCTTCACCAGCGTGCCGAATTGAGGCTTAAGTTCGTCAAAGCAGTAACGGGTGATGATATAGGTGTCGTCGACGGGCTCAATGGTTTCCCTGCCGCCGAAGTTGTCGGAATACTCGCCGCTCTCGTCCATGATAAAGCAGTAGCCTCGCAGGCTTTTAATCTTCTCGGTCGAAAGCGAGGCCAGCGGGATGTCAACCGCCTCGCCCTGATACTCGCCCTGCAGTGGGTCGGCGGCCTTGGAAATCATGTAAAATTCCCGAACGTCGTTGTGGCCGTCGATAATCGGAATGTTTATACCTTTATAATATGTCGCAATTTCGGTATAAGTAGTGAGCGTTCTTATAAATTCCAAGCCGAAATCGCACTCTTCGGCGATAAGTCCGGCGAAGAAAGACACCATCTTGCCCGTCAGGCAAATGAATTCGACGGCGATGTCGTAGCCCAAAACCAAATTTTCCAAGCAGGCCATATAGACCATGCGCGAACTCCCGTCAATGTAAGTTTTGCCCGTCCACGCTAACGTCGGCGCATCGGCGTTGCCCGATATAAACTTGCCCGTCCCCACAAAAGAATCCTGCAAACTGATTCTGTCGGGAATAAATGCGGCGTCGAGCTGCCCCACGCGGACAAGCTCGGTGATGAGATGCGACGAAAGCGTTGTCACAAACCCGCCCATCGAGTGTGCCATGAAAATGATTTCATGCGAGGCATCGTAGGCGCCCACGCGTTTCATCGCTCTTAGGTATTCGGCGGCGTAAAACTGGCTGACGCTAAAGCCTTTGATGGCGTCGCCGTCGCTCGTCTCGCCGTTGATATTCATCGCTTTGCAGCCGTAGTCGGTGGTGGCGACGTTTCGCTCGACGGTATAAAAATCTATTTCCATCTGACCGAAGCCTTCTATTTCGGTCGAGGCGCTGTCGCAGAAGTTTTCATAGTGGAATATGCCGACGTTGTAGCCGAGGTTGAAGTAGATTTCGGAAAGCTGGAACCTGCCCTCGGGCGGCACGCCGTTCTCGAATATTCCTTCAAAATTATAGCTGGATATGTCGTGTTCGCCGGAAAGCTCGCAAAAATCCATCTTGCCGTTGCGGCCGTTGCCCATCTGCACGCCGTGAGTGATGATAACGGTGGGCATGGCGGGGTCGAACGCCGCCGCGCCCTCTTCGGAATCGGCCTTGACGTCAATAACCTGATCGCCGTTATAGCCCGTCGTCCAATAAAGGCCCTGTTCCATGTCTAAAAGCCAAGGATATTTGTCGTAGTCTATGTTGACCTCGGCGGCGTAGTCTATGTATTCGTCGGCGACAATCGCCTCATTTGGGATATACGCCGCTTTGCCCGTCACGGCGTCACGGGCGGTAAATGATTGAGTTTGGGGGGTATCCTTTTTCCCGCACGCTGTTGCGGCGAACAAAATGAGGCAAACAAGCAACAAGGCTGCGACGGCTTTTTTCATATCCTGCCTTTCGGGAAGCTAAATTCTTCCCCAGTCTAATTTGATTATAAAATATTCTATACCTAAACCTTTGGAAAGTCAATTATCTATTTCTTTAAAAAAAGGCTACGTCTTACGCTCGTTGCGCGTAGCGCTGCCACGCTCTTCCTCGCTACGACTCATCTAACTCGAAAAACTCCTTCGCCCCGCCTCGCGCCTTCCAACTTTCCGCCATTTTGCGCTTATAACTTAATTAAGATTAAATTTGGGATTTGATAAATTGGGTTGGGCAAAAAGTTGTATAATCGTGGATTTTGTATTACTATTAATAGGTAATTTGTGCCGCTTTCGGCGGGTGTGAGGTAATGATGGATAAATTGATTTGGATATTGTGGAGCTTTTTTATTGCGCTTGGGGCATTATTTCTCTTTATGCTTTTGAGAACTGTTTCTACCAGACCCAAAAAAGAGAAAGAGGAAGGCGGAGCCGCGGTCGCGAATTTCGATTCCCTTGCTTTGGCAAAAAAGCTTTCCGAGGCCGTTCAAATTCCCACCGTATCCATGGTGGGGGAAGACGCCGACGATTCGGCCTTTGTCCGCTTCCACGACTGGCTTAAAAACTCCTATCCCTTGCTTCACGAACGCGCCGAAATCACCAACATCAACCGTTACAGCCTGATCTACTACATAAAGGGCTCCGACCCGAGCTTAAAGCCCGCCGCCTTCCTCGCCCATCAGGACGTCGTGCCGGCCGACGACGAAGGCTGGGAAGTTCCGCCTTTTTCGGGCGAAATCAAGGACGGCTTCGTCTACGGCCGCGGCGCCATGGATATGAAATGCCAGCTCATTGCCGCGCTCGAGGCCGCCGAATATGTCTTGGCGAAAGGGATGGGGCTTAAGCGCGGGCTCTATATCTGTCTCGGCCACGACGAGGAAATATCCTCGCCCGCCGGCGCGCCCTTTATTGCCAAACATCTTGAAGAAAAGGGCGTCAAGCTCGAATACGTCGTCGACGAGGGCGGCATCATGGTCGACGGCAAAATTTTGGGCATTCCGCGCAACATAGCCCTCATCGGCACCTGCGAAAAAGGCTATTGCGACGTCAAAATATCGGTTAAAAAGGACGGCGGGCACGCATCCAACCCCAAACGCCCGACCTGCGTCGGACTGCTGGCGAAAGCGATAGCGAAAATCGAAAATAATCCCATGCCGACTCTTTGGAACGAGCCCACCAAACGGCTGTTTTCCGACCTTGCGCCCTATATGCGCCATATTTTCAAATTTGTTATGGTCAACCGCGACATTCTGAGCCCGCTTTTAAAAGCGGCGTTCACGCTGACGCCGATGACCAACGCTCTCGTCCGCACCACCTTCGCGCCCACCACGCTCAAGGCGTCCGACCGCAATAACGTGTTACCGCCCGAGGCCGAGGCCAACGTCAACGTGAGGATTGTGACGGGAAACACCTCAAGTCAAGTTAAAAAACACATTCAAAAAACCGTTGGCAAAGGCGTCTTCGTCGAGGTCACGGCGGTCTCCGAACCCTGTCCCGTTTCGCCCACCGATTCGCCGCAATACGCTCTGCTCGTCAAATCCCTAAAGGATGTCTGGAAAGGTTTGGTTGCCGCGCCCTATATGTTTATCGCCGCCGACGACGCCAGATTTTTCTACGGCCTGACCGACAACGTCTTCCGGTTCACTCCCTACACCGCCTCGTTGGACGACCAAAAGCGCGTTCACGCCATCAACGAAAGAATGAGCGTGGATGCCATGGCGCCCGCCGCGGCATTCTTCGTCCGCTTAATCGAAAATACCTGCGTCAGTATTTGAAGCAAGCATAAAAAAAAATAAGGCTTTTGCAGCTTTGTTTTTCGGCGGGTCAGCCCAAGGTTTAACTAAATTTTTAATCGGTGAACCGATTATTTTTTCAAAGAAACGCTGTTTGAATTTAATTTAACAAAATAAATTTTTTGTTGAAATCGCGCCGCGGTGGTGATATAATGATTAGGCAAAAGAGGAAGGAATTTTGGACAATACTATCAAAAAGCTAGTTCTTTTATATGTATTTGATTCCATCGCCATGCCGCTGGCGGAAGACACTCTTATCAAGCTCACGACGAGCGATAACGAGTGGCTTTCCTTTATCGATTGCAAGCAATCTCTCATCGAGCTCCTCGAAACCGAGCTTATTTATCAAAACAAGTCGGGCGACCGCGTGCTTTACAGCATCACCGCCGACGGCCGCGAATGTCTGGCGCATTTTTACACGAGAATTCCTTCCTCGCTTCGCGAGGAAATCACGCGGTATACGCGCGACAATCGTCTTAGATACCGAAAAAAGCAGGAATATTTCTCCGACTATTCCCGAAATCCCGACGGCTCCTACACCGTCATTTTGAAAATTACCGATTCGGGCAGCGTCATTATGGAGCTCAAGCTGATTGTTCCCTCCCGTGCCACCGCCAGCCGCATCTACAATAATTGGGTCAACAAGGCGGCGCAGGTCTACGGCCAGCTTTACGAATCGATTATAAACTGAAGAAACGCCGCGCTGAGTTTGCGCGAAAAACCGAGCCCTCGGCTCAAAAAGGAGTACATATGCCATCATTCCGGACACGCGGCACTTGCAGCAGAGAAATCATTTTCACCGTCGAAGACGACAAGCTCTACGATCTTAAGTTCATCGGCGGCTGTTCGGGCAGCCTGCAGGCGATAGCCAGGCTTACAAAGGGCCGTCCCATCGACGAGGTCATCGAGATATTGAAGGGCATACGCTGCCGCAACAATACCTCCTGCCCCGACCAGCTTACCAAAGCCCTTTTGGAATACAGAGAGAAAAATCCCAAGCCCGGCGAAAAGCTTTAAGTTCAATAAATCGCAAAAACGCCGCTTTAAGTGTTTTAAATATACACTTAAAACCGCGTTTATTGCGTAAAACGAATTATTAGCGAAATTTAACCTATTTGTTTTCAACAAGTTTTTCAAGCAGCGAAGCGTAGAGCTTCGCTTTATTTTCGCCCGAAAACTCAAATTCGACTTCGCCGCCCTCGCCTTTTTCTATCCTTTCGCAAAACCGCAACCTTAATTTTTCCAAAAGCGCGGGCGTGCCTGTAATAAGTTTGGCGCCGGGATATTTTTCGGCAATATATTCCGAAATAAAGGGATAGTGAGTGCAGCCCAAAATGACCGTTTCAATCCGCCGGAAGTCGGGAAGCAGTTTTATGACTTCAGGCTTTACTTTCTCCAAATTGCCTATGTTACTTTCGATGGCGGGCACCAATTCGGCAATCCCCGCCGTTTTTAATCCTCTTTGCGGTGTTAAATTTCGAACGGTTGCGGGGGTGGCCAAAAGCAGCGTCCGCCTCGGCCGCAGAGGAGTTGGCGGCAATATTCCCGACATATAAGAGCTGTCCGAAAAGAGTCCCCGCTTAAAAAGCAGCGTCGAGGTGGTGTTGCAAGCGAAGACGGCGTGTTCGGCGCCCCTTTTTAAAAAATAGGTCAGCGCGTTCGCTATTACGGCGTCGAGCTCGGCCTCGTTTTTACCGCCGAACGGCGCGTTTTTGTTGTCGGCGTAATATATGTATTTGTTGGCGGGAAACGCCCGAGTTAACTCGGCAAGCACGGTAAGCCCGCCTATGCCGCTGTCGAATACCCCAATTTTCATAGTCTTATAATATGCGCGGGATATTCCCTTTTCGCATTAAAGAGGCGCAATTTTCTTGTCAGATGGAAAAACACTTACAAATATGAGTTAACTGTGTAAGTTTTCAAAGATAAAAGCGCAGGCAAGAAAGCAAAAACTTATGAGAAAGCTTTGTTGATGGCGCGCGCCAAAATTTCCGCCGAGTTTTCCACTATCAAATCAATTTCTTTAGGCGTCACGACAAGGTTATAATCGCCGAACAGGCTTTCAGAAATCGCATGGGCGAGCTCGAATGAATTAATCTCCGATTTTACGCGCTCGGCGTAGTTTGCTATGCTCTCCGAAACCAGCGTCCGCGCGTAGAGCACCAGCGGCACACCCAATGATATGACGGGCACGCCCAGCGATTCAAAGTCGAGCGGGCGCTTGTCGTTGCCGACGCCGCCGCCCGGAATGACGCCCGCCGTCGAAATTTGAAAGGAGGAATAGAGCCGCGACGACCTCGAGCACGCCAGCGTGTCCACCGCTATTACGACGGCAGGCTTTAATCGGTCTACCACGCCCTTAATGACGTCGAACGACTCGATGCCCGTCACGCCCTTAACGCCGGGCGCAAGCGTGGCAAGCCGCCGCTTTTCGTCCTTGGCTTCGTCTATTTCGAGTTTGCCGAGCACTTTGGGGCCGAGCGAATCGGCAGTCATACCTTGGTTGCCCAGCCCCGCGACAAGCGCGGTTTTCCCTCTTTGAAGCCTGAACGCGGTCAGCTCCGAAAGCGACTGTGCAAGTTGGTTGACAAGGGCGCGTTCGCAGTCTTTTGTTCTGAAAAAGGACTTTTCGGTATCAAAAGAGATATATAAACCGCGTTTTCGGTTAAGTCTTTGCGCTTCTTCTTCTGTAACAATCCGCACGACGCTTTTGGTTATGCCGTAGGGCAACGACTTTTTCTCTATTCCGAAAGGCGCGGCGCGCTCGAACGCCTCAACCGCCATATCGGTAAAAAAATCGCCGTTTCCGTAAAATCCATACACATCTATATTTTATATCTTAAAATCAAAACAAATCCGAAATTATTTATTAGCAATTTTTACACTGCTCCATCACTACAATTTTCGGAAAAACCGCGCTTTTTTGTTGCAAACTTTCGCGCTATGTGCTACTATGTTTAGGCTAAATAAGAACTATATTAGGAGAAAATATGGCAAACATTAAATCCGCCAAAAAGCGCGTCTTGATATCGGAAGAAGAAAGAAAAATTAACGCCGCCAAAAAGTCGCGCATCAAGACCGCTATAAAGAAATATAACGCCGCGCTCGCCGCCGCCGATTACGAGGCCGCAAGCAAGCTTTTAAGGGAATGCGAGAGCCTCATTAATGCCGCCAAGTCGGACGGCGTCTATCAAGCCAACACCGCGGCCAGAAAGATTTCCGCACTCGCCCGCGCCCTCGCGCCGCTGAAGGCCAAATACGACGCCGAAAACGCCGCCAAGACCGCCGCCGAACCCGCCAAGAAAACCAAAAAAGCCGCCAAACCGGAATAAGAAGTTTTATCGGCCTAAATCGACGTGGCCTTCGGTAGATAAGATAACTCTTTAAGGATTAATCGTGATTACATTACCTTGCGTCCACAACCTGCTTGCCAAGGGAATGGGCGGTTAGGAAACGAGTAAACCTAACTCTAATGCAATCGTAAGCAACGGCGATTTTGCAAGGGCTTTACCAAACAGCCGGTGTAAAACCGCTCAAGCGATAACAAATTTAAATCCAGACGAAAAAAAGCCTTCTTTGAAGGCTAAATAAGGGCAATTGACTCAGCTGGTAGAGTACCTCCGTCACATGGAGGGAGTCGGGGGTTCGAGTCCCTCATTGCCCACCACCAAGACACACGAAAAAGGAGCGTATAAACTCGCTCCCATCGTGTGTCTTTTTTGTTGTTTTTCTGTCGTTTTTGCCTATTTCCAGCTACCCTCTCAAAAACTTTCAAGAAATATTACTTAAGTTGATTTGGTTTTTCTGTCAAATCTCTTTCTTCGCATTCTTCCTTGCAATCTTTGCAATTATGCTCGCAATCTTTACTCATTTTGTACTCCTTTTTTATAATTTAGCATATCGCCTGCTGCGAAATACTCTACTATGTTATTTAGAATTTCTTTTAGCTTCTTATATGGTTCTATACCCGTGCAATGACAAGTGTAATATTTTGTATTGTGTTTGTTTAGACTATTTCCTACCCTGTAAATCACCGTTTCATTTTCATTTTTTCCACTACTGGGATTCCACAAATGAAAGCCGCTAACCACATAATTAGGATCTGCTCCCTCCATTTCAACAAACTTACGGATGATATTCGTGATGCCGTTATGAGCGCAACCAGCGATAAGCACCTTCACTCCATCGGAATTTATAATCAAATTTTGTTCGTGCGCAAAATCGTCTTCTATATATTCCGTCCCAATTCTTACTTTTAGTTTTTTATTAGGAGAAAACCCTTCATCAACTATATTGACACTCGAGAACAATTTCAACTCGTCATCAAGAATCATATCATTGTCTACAAAAACAATTCTTGAGTTTTGCGATAAGGATTGATCCAAACCGATATATTCCTTACCGAATACGCGTTCCGAATAATAATCCCCGAAAGCATCTTTTTCTATATAAATCACCGCTTTGTCATTCACATTTAAGAATGTTTTCAATCCCCCGCCATGATCGTAATGTCCGTGAGATAATACTACCGTATCGATAGCTTTCAAATCCACACCGAGTGCTAGCGCATTCTCGGCAAATAAAGAACTTGCCCCTAAATCGAACAATAGTTTATGCTTCACCGTTTCAACATAAAGGCTTAGTCCGTGTTCGCAGCCCAATTTTTTATTATTCGATACATTATCAACCAAACTGACTATTCTCATAGATCACCTTTCTTCTGCATTATTTCAATTACACGAGCATAAACAGCTTTAACGGCATTTCCGCCGGGGCAATCAAATTCAACAATGCTTTTGCCACTGTTAATTGCGACGACAGCCGCGGAATCATAAGGGATTCTTCCGACATATACAATATCATTGTTAGCGCAAAAAACTTCTATTCTTTCGGTATTAACAAGATTTGTATCATATTTATTGACACATACGGCTATTTCCGTCCCGAAATAACGGGCGGTTTTTATAATCCTTTCCATATCGCTTATACCCGAAACGGAGGGTTCCGCAACAATGAGTGCCATATCCACTCCCGAAAGCGAAGCGATAACGGGGCAGCCTATTCCCGGCGAACCGTCTATTATAGCTAAGTCAACTTCTTTTGCATTCTCTATCAACTGCTTTTTTACTTCGGTAACTAATTTCCCGGATGTTCCGCTTCCCATTTTGAGCTTTGCGGTTGAAAAAACCGAATCATCCTTGTAAAGAAAAAGCTCTCCTGCTACCGCTTTTTTTAGTGATACGGCATGCGCAGGGCAAACAAGTTCGCATACGCCGCAGCCTTCGCATGCGTTACCCTCAACAAAATAACCATCATTATAACTAATTGCTCCGAATCTGCAATTTGTTTGACATAAGCCGCATCCCATACATGAATTTGTTTCGATATGAGCTTTTGGTAAGCCGTAATAATCTTTCTTTATCGGCATATCTTTATGCCGGGTTATAAGGTGAAGATTCGGTGCGTCCACATCGCAATCGGCATAAGCCTTCGCGTTATTCAATTTAATAAATGCTCCCGCAACGGTTGTTTTTCCAGTTCCGCCTTTGCCGCTCAAAATTAATAATTGTTTCATTCGACAGCCTCCTTAACCTTGTTAAGAAGTGAATAAAATAGTTCTTTATTCTTATAATCTTCTCTTACGGCGATTTTTCCGTTGGAATTCAGCTCTCCGAGTTCCTTATCAAACGGAATTTTAACAAGAATTTCAATACCTTTTTCTCTGCAGAATTCTTCGGACGGGTTGTGTCCGTCTGTGCATTTATTAAGGACAACACCGCAAGGCTTATCAAAAAGCCTTACCAATTCATAAACCATCGCGAGATTGTGCGCGCCGAATATTGTCGGCTCGGCAACTAAAATACAGTAGTCAGCGTCTTTTATGCTTTCCATAACGATGCATGCGCTTCCGGGTGGGCAATCAATAAAAATATAGCCCGATTTATCCTTGATATATTCAAGTATTTTTTTGATAATGGGAATTCCCGACGCTTCTCCCGTATTCATCATTCCGCCGACTGTTTTAACATTTTCGGATATGCCGATATTCACGATGCCCACCGTCTTTTCCGTTTCGGTAATCGCTTTATCCGAACAAACCAACGCGCAACCTCCGCAAGAGTGGCAAATTTCCTTAAAAAGAATAACTTTCTTACCGAAAGCGAGAGCGTTGAATTTACAAAAATTCACGCAATCCTTGCATCCTGTGCAAAGTTCATAGTTAACCTTAGGAATCAAAACTAAAACAGCCTTTTCTTCACAAATTTGCGGCTTGAAGTAAAGGTGCCCGTTAGGTTCTTCCACGTCGCAATCTACATAGTATCCGTTACCGTCCGCAGCAGCAAGGTTTACACTTATTAGCGTTTTTCCTGTTCCGCCTTTTCCGCTTAAAACAGCAATTCTTTTATTTGTTCCCATGATTATGAAATCCTGGATGTATGTCGGCTAAAATATCAAGCTGATTGTTTTCATATGCTTTAATGTTTTCTTCTGCTGTTCCGGCGATATTTTTATATACCTTTATATCTCCGTCGATTAAGACCTTAGCGGCATTTTCGCCGTATCTGGGTGCGATGATTATCTTTACGCAATGATCAATAAGCATTTGCGCGGCTTTAATCCCCGCTCCACCGGCACTTTGTGCGGCAAGATTGTCTAAAAATACGCTGGACTTTTCAGCCGTATCATATATTAAAAAATAGGGTGTTCTCCCAAAGGATGGACATATTTCAGACTTTATATCTTTATCATTTACTGGTAATGCAATTCTCATATTAAACTCCTTTATTTCGAATTTTTATAGTTTTTTATAACATTCCGCAAGGCAGAAATTCCTATATTGGAACAATGCGTTTTTATTTCGGGCAAGCCTCCTAATGCCACCGAAATGTCTTCGTCGGAAAATTTTTCCGCTTCTTCCAAGCTTTTACCTTTTGCCAAAACAGAAGTCATACTGGCGGACGCTATAGCCGCGCAACAGCCGAAAACCAAATAACTGATTTCCTTTATTATATTTCTATCTACTTTTATGAACATCATTAACGCGTCCCCGCAGGAAGGATCTCCGTATGCCCCCATAGCGTCGGCATCCGGCATACTTCCCACATTCTGCGGACACATAAAATGCTCCATTGTCTTATCCGTATATTCCATTATTTATCTTCTTCTATCATATTTTGTCCGAATTGGTGCCTTCTGCAGCCCATTCCTCCGCAATGTCCTCCGCGCCCGTCGCAAAGCATATATTCGCCGCCTTCGATAATAAGCGTTTTTCCGTTAACAAGTGAATCGGCAATTTTTTTTCTTGCGGCATCGTATATTCCTTGTACTGTTGTACGAGCTATATTCATTTGTTCGGAGCATTCTTCCTGCTTCATACCCTCTAAATCAATGAGTCTGACAGTCTCATATTCATCAACTGACATTATAACGCAATCTTCATTAAAACCGCCGTTAAGCGGCCCGAAACGATTGACTTCGGGAAGACAGCAAACCTTTCTCCATTTTTTCGGTCTAGGCATAATTTTTACCTCTTAAAAGGAAAGCATAGGGCGTCCCCTTGCTTCCTTTTGTATTTTTGCTATTTATTCAATTGCTTGTTAATAGCTTCGAGTTTTGCTTCCAATACGGCTTTCTGCTCCGTCAACGCTTCTTTTGAATCCGCATATACGGGATTAATCACTCTTCTGCAATTTAACCCGCGACCTAAGCCTCTTCCATATAAGGTTCTGTTTCCGTTGACGCACACGCCCAATTCTCGACCTGTCATTGCACCCTGCCCCAAAGGACCTGTTCCATCTCTACCCGGCATAATGAATACCTCCTTTATTGTTTATGACATATGTCATTTATTATTATACGCAGTTTCTGACATATGTCAATAACTTTTATCAAAAATATTTGAAAGAATTTCACCTTTCCATTTGTCTTTCCGATGTGTTTGCTCCCTCACATTTTGAGTTACGCACCCGTATCGGCAGCCACTTTTTTGACGATTACCTTACCCGTTGCCCCTTTACCGGTAATTTGTATTTCATATCTATCCGTTTCATGGACCGTTACAGTGAATTTACGCGACTGAAGGTCGTTTCCGGTATAAGGTTCGCTGCCGTTTTTGCCGCTGACGGTAAGGGCGATTTTTCCGCCTTCACGAAAAACTTCAATCTGCAGCACGTCGCCCTCGTTAAGGGATATTTCACACTTGTCTTTTGAGCTCCACTCCTTGAAATCCATTGTAAATCCCGTTCCGTTCGGATTCTCGAGAATAATAATGCTGCCCTTCGGCACGGAGCAAGCCGAAAGCGCTATAAGAATGACAATCAAGAGAGAAAGAAAAATAATCTTTTGAATACTGCCTATTCTTCCGTTGTAAAGCATGACAATACCTCCTCAACAAACTTTTCCGGCTCGTTTATCCACGGGCTGTGGCCGGAATGCTCAAACCATATGATTTTTTTATCGGGCGCATCCAGAACCTGCATATATTCCTCGACCAGCACAGTGGGCGCGTTGACGTCGTGTCGTCCCAAGAAAAAATAGACGGGCACTTCAAGTTTAGTATAATCCGTTCTCATATCGATAGTATAAAGCTGTTGATACACGTGATTAAACGTGTTGACGATGCCTCGGAAAAAGTTGATTTTATCGAGCAGCCCGTATTCGGAGGAACCGATGTCCCTAAAGGTGTTGTAGCCCGGATTGTGAATCTCGGGGTTTTTGGCCATATAAGCGCTGAGATAGTTCAAATATACCGCGCTTTTCATCGTAACGTTATTTCCGTAGTAAGGCGGTTCGCCGTTCGCTTTAAGACGTTTTACGAGAGCGGTATCGCCGTTGGCCTGCGCGATTTCCATGGCCTTTGCGTAATCCATTCGCTCGGTTTCGGCAAAGTCTATCATTTGACCGGTGCCGATAAATGCGTGATAGGACTCGGGATACTCATAGGCAAGGAAAATCCCCAAAGCGCTGCCCCACGATTCACCCATCAGATAAATCTTTTGCTGCGAAAAGCGCTCCTTCAAATACTCCGTCAGAGCGTGCCCGTCTTCAATATAGGTCTGTGCCGTAATGTTTTTTATTCTCTCTGCGTAATAGGACTTTCCCGAACCGGGCTGATCCCAGTTGACAACGACAAAATGCTTCTCAAGCTCGGCGAGCTCATGCCGCACCGCCGCCATCTGCGTGCCGCCGGGGCCGCCCGCAAGAAAGAGAAGGACGGGAGCGTTTTTGTCCCAACCTCTCAGGCTAATCCACTGCTTCCTTCCGTTCAGCTCAAGTTTAATAAGCTCCGCAATGCTGTTTTCGGGCGTATTTCCGTTTTCGTCGACGATACGCGGGGTGGAAGCGGTAAACTGAGAAACGGTAACCAGTCCCGTGTTCAATGCTATTATCACTGCCAAGAATATCAACGTTCTTTTCAGGCGGGTAAGATGTTTTGGGGTAATTTTTTTCCTGCCGATAATAGCACAATAAGCCGTCATAATCAAGAGTGTGACAAGCGATAAGGCTATCAAAACAGTTAATATTAAAAATATTATTATCAAAATCATAATGTATCTCCATTTTATGGCAGGCATTCAACCGGCGCTCGGCTATCTCGGCAGGTCAAATCGGTATAGCAACTTTATTAGGTAGTAAGCATCGTTCCATAATCATACTTAGCTTTCACACTTACGGCACAACACATCTCCCGCAAATGCAATAATTATTAGTTTTATCTAAAGTTCTTTTTTCAATTTTATCATATTTTCGATTTTTGGAAAACCATTTGATTACCCTCTCAATTAGTATTGTTACATTTTGAGTGCATTATTTCGCGGTTTTGAATAACTGCCGGCGCGACATTTTGGGGACAGAAATTTTTTTTTGCTCAAACCCGAATTTTTTGTTGACAAAGCTTTATCGGCTAAAATATAATTACGAAAAAGAGCAAAGGTGCTGTGGCTTTATGCCGACGGCACTTTTTTTATATCGGCAATATGGCATGCTGCGGCTTGCTATTGCCGAGCAATATCATATGGGCACAAAGGCGTGTATTTATTAGCGGTTCGAAATAAATACGCGCCTTATGTTTTTTAACGAAAAAATTTGGACTGAAGATTTTACTTAGGAGGAATGTAATATGGACATGGCTATGATAGTCGATACCCTGTGGGTGGTTTTCGCCGGCGCGCTCGTCTTCTTTATGAATTTGGGCTTCGCCTCGGTCGAATCGGGATTGGCGAGGTCCAAGAACACCGTCAATATCCTGTCAAAGAACTTTATCGTCTTTGCCGTCTCATCTCTAGGATTTATGCTGCTCGGCTGGGGTTTGATGTTCGGCGGCGACAATCCGTTCATCGGAACTCAACATCTCTTCATTATGGGAAGCGACAACTCTTTTTATGATAATACCCTTACCGCTTCAGTGCCGTTTTGGGGAAAGTTCTTTTTCCAGCTGGTGTTCTGCGGCACCGCCGCCACTATAGTTTCGGGAGCGGTTGCCGAGCGCGTCAAGTATCTGTCCTTTATACTGTTTTCTTTCATCCTGACTCTTGTGATTTATCCAATTATCGGCCATTGGATTTGGGGCGGCGGCTGGCTTGCCAAGTTGGGATTTATGGACTTCGCGGGCGATACCGTAGTCCACTCGGTTGGCGGCTGGGCGGCGCTTGCGGGAGCCATCATACTCGGTCCGCGTCACGGAAAATACGATAAAAACGGAAAGCCCAAGGCAATCCCCGGCCACAATATGTCTTTGGCGGTTATCGGACTATTCGTGCTGTGGCTGGGCTGGTTCGGCTTCAACCCCGGCTCCACGATGAGCTTCCAAAATCCCGCCGACGTCGTCCATATTTTAGTTACCACAAACACTTCGGCTATTGCCGCCGTCATCACTTCAACCGTGGTATCGTGGATTTTCATCGGCAAGCCCGATCTCGGAATGACTATCAACGGATGCCTGGCCGGCCTTGTGGCGATAACGGCCGGTTGCGCATACGTCAGCGTGGCAAGCTCAATGCTTATCGGCGCAATCGCAGGTGTTATTGTCGTGTTCGCCGTGCTGTTCTTTGACAAAATTAAGGTTGACGATCCCGTGGGCGCGACCTCGGTGCATTTGGTCTGCGGAATTTTCGGAACGCTCTGCGTCGGACTCTTCGCCAAGGAAGGCGTAACCAGCCTTTCCACCGCCAACGGCCTGTTTTTCGGCGGCGGATTCAGGTTGCTCGGCGTCGAAACGCTGGGTGTTGTCGTCGTCGGCGCCTTCGTATTCGCAACGTCTGCGCTCGTCTGGCTGGCGCTCAAAAAGACGGTCGGCATCCGTGTCAGCCTTAGTGAAGAACTCAGAGGACTCGACATCGGCGAGCACGGAAATGAAGCGTATCCCGATTTCGCCTTGGTTGCCCCCATCATCGCCGCGACCGCGCCCAACGGCGACGCGGTTTTAGTAGCAGCACCTTCCGAGCAAGCTCCGGCCGAAGCGGTGCCGGTAGAAGCCGCCATACCCATGGTAACTCGCGTGCGGAAGGGCGCCAAGATGACAAAAATTACCGTCATCACGAATCAGGACAAATTTACCGAGCTTCAAACGGCGCTTGATAAAATCGGCATAACGGGCTTGACGGTGACTAACGTGCTGGGTTACGGCATACAAAAGGGATACACCGAATTTTATCGCGGCGTGCCGGTAAAAACGCGGCTGCTGCCCAAAGTTCAGGTTGATATCGTCGTGTGCAAGATACCCACCGAAACGGTAGTGGAAGCCATCAAAAAAGCGCTCTACACCGGCAACATGGGCGACGGCAAAATCTTCATCTACGACGTCGAAAACGTCATCCGAATCCGCACCGGCGACGTCGGCTACGACGCCCTGCAAGATGAATAAGGCCTTAAGTAATATTCATAAAACAACATAATAAACGGATACTCCGTTACAAAAAATCGGTCTAAACTTTTAGACCGATTTTTTATATCATATTAAAGATTAACTCATAATTTTGATAAATGCTTCTGCGCCATGGTTTTCAATATAGGAAGATATTTTCCCAAAAATCTTTCTGAGTAAAACTTACATTTGTAATATTTTTGTATGATGTCACAGATATGCATTAGTCCTATTTTTGCTTATTTGCGTATAAGACAAACCAGAGTTTCGAGGTGGAACGATAGCATCACCTTGATGTCTGGTCTGTATTTTTCGTTTTCTATTTTCTGTTAGAGAGTGCCTGAAATATCAACGATACTAGTAGCAAAATTGTTATGAAAATTCCTACCACACTCATATAGCCAGTACCAAACATTAAAATTGGAATGATAGAAAATATCAATGCGATAACTGTACAGATAAAAACCGTATTTTGAAGTCGTGTAACATTTACCCTTTTTATAATTACAATAGTAGTCAGTATGGTAACAACAACTGTTAAAAGAGCAGTTAAAAGAGGGAAAAAATTTGCATATCCAAATGGGGTTAAACTAAAATATGAAAATGTTTGCTTAATTCTTTCATCGGGGCCAGAAGCAAAAATCAAAACCGCTCCGCTTGGCAACATCTCTAAAATAAGAGTAGCAGTCATTGCGATAAGTGAAATAATCCCTGATAAGTATCTTGATAATCTCATGGTTTTTCTCCCATCCTTTATAGCTGGTTTTCTATAACTTAATATGACAATTGCTGTTATAGCAACGACAATTCCTAAGAATATAAATATTGAAAAGCCTCTTATACCTGTAGAAATGAGTGGATACACAATCAATCCTAATCCGGCGATTAACAGCAAGACGCCGATTGTTTTTTTGCTCATTTGCTTTGAATAATTTAAAGCTTCAATGATAGCATTATCCGACTTTTCCTCAATATTTTCAGGTATGGTTTTTCGCCGTTTACTATTTCAGTAATAGACACATTCAACACCTCCGCAAGTAACTTAAGGATAGAAACATCAGGAAATCCTTTTCCTGTTTCCCAACGCGATACAGCTTTATCTGTAACGCCTATTTTTTCAGCCAATTCTTTTTGTGTCAACCCGTTTTGCTTTCGCAGAGCAGATATAAACAACCCAGTTTTATTCAAATCCATATTTATTTCCCTCCTTTCACTTTCATTATCGGTGCAGTGCAATAATTATCAACCTATGTTTCATAGAATTGATGTGCTGGTGTGTCTATCACTCATGGAGTATCATTTAAAACTTTATTACGATTCACAGTAAAAGAACCAAATACTTATATAGCGCTGCAAAAATAGCTCATTTCCACACCTACATCCAACCTGACCACACAACCTCAAAAATTTCCGAAAAAACATCTAACCTGACCACTCGCCAACGCTGACATCTAACCCGACCACTCGCGGGGCTATGACATCTAACCTGACCACTTAACTATCAAATACTGCCTTTATGGACTTGTTTCCGCGAAGCGATATTTTCATGTTTTTCGTTCAATGGGTTTTGTGCCCACGTGTGCTACAACCCTTGATATATAAGGGTTTTCAGCGCACTCAATCATTTTTCTTTGTTATCAATACTACCGTCTCAACGTGGCTCGTTTGGGGGAACATGTCGAGAGGAGTAATGGAAGTGATTTGGTAGGCGGGGGCGAGTAGGGCGAGGTCTCGCGCGAGGGTGGCCGGATTGCAGGAAACGTAGATTATTTGATGGGGTTTTGCGTCGAGAAGCGCGGATATGACGGCGCTGTCGCAACCCTTTCTCGGCGGGTCGAGGACTACGCTTACAACGGGTTCATTAGATTGTGCGGATAATTTGGAAATCAGCTTGGGAAGCTCGACGGCGGCGTCGCCTAAGATGTTCGTTACGCGGTCGCAAAGGCCGTTTTCGGCCATAAGGCGGTCGGCGTCGAGGACGGCTTCTTTGACTATTTCTATGCCGTAGACACGGGCGTTTTCCAGCCGTTTGGCGATGAGCGCGGTCAATATTCCCGCGCCGCTGTAAGCGTCAATGACGACGTCGGAGCCGGCGAGGCTGTCGAGAACACGAACATAGAGATTTTCGCGCACCTCGTCGTTGACTTGAAGGAAAGAGAGGGGATGCAACCGCATTTCGAGCCCGTTTACCGTCACCGCTTTTTCCTCGCCGCATATGAGCTTCGCTGTATCGCCGAATATGACGTTGGTATTTTTCTTGTTGGGTGAAAAATAGAGCGCGAAGTCGGGAAACTTTTGGCGGAGCGCCAAAATCAGGCTCTCCTGCCTCGGCACGCCGTCGCCGTTTATGACGAGCGTGATGAAGAGGCGGCCGCCGATATATCTTGCCGCAAGGTGGCGAAGCAGGCCTGTGCCGCTCGCCTCATCGTATACCGAGACGCCACACGAATTAGCCCAGCCGAGCACCGCCGCCATCAGCCTGTCCGCCCAATCGGCGTGAAGCATGCAGCTTTCTATCGGCACTACCTTGTGGCTGTTTTTTTGAAAAAACCCTAAGACTACTTTGCCGTTAAATCCGAACGGCGCCTGAAACTTGTTGCGGTAATAAAAACTGTTATTGCCGCTTACCGTGTTTTCAACCTCGGGCATATTGCTCCCGAGCGCCTTTCTCAAAGTGTTAATCAGCTTATCCCGCTTAAACTTCGCCTGTGCCGTGGGAGCAAGATGCTGAATATCGCAGCCGCCGCAAACGGTAAAATATCGGCAAGGTGGCTTTACCCTGTCCGCCGAAGGCTCAATGACGCGGATTAAGTCGGCGAACGCAAGATTTTTCTTGACAAAATTGACTCTTGCTAAAACCCTTTCTCCCGCCGCCGCAAAAGGCAGGAACACGGTGCAGCCGTCGCAGTGCGCTATGCCCTCGCCGTCCGTCCCGATATCGTCGATGTGAAGTTCAATTTCCTCGCCGCGCTTCATTCTTTGATTATAACATACACAAAACCGCAAATCCAACTATTACAAAAAAAAACCGCGTCAACAAAGCGCGGTTTTTAATATTCGGAACTGCTTAAAATCAAGTCCGTTTTAAAATCGGTATATTAGCTTTCCAAAAAGGCGGCGAGGTCGGCGTCGGGCGTGCCGATGCCGGCTATGCCGAATTTTTCCACCAAAACTTTGGCGACGTTGGGCGAGAGGAAGCCGGGCAACGTGGGGCCGAGGTGGATGTTTTTAACGCCGAGATAAAGAAGCGCAAGCAGCACTATGACGGCCTTTTGCTCATACCACGCGATATTGTAGACAATGGGAAGCTTGTTGACGTCGTCGAGCCCGAACAGCTCCTTAAGTTCCAGCGCGATGAGCACCAGCGAATAGGAATCGTTGCATTGACCGGCGTCGAGCACTCTGGGAATGCCCCCGATTTCGCCCAATCCCAGTTTGTTATAGCGGTATTTGGCGCAACCCGCCGTTAAAATCACGGTGTCGGCGGCAAGCTTTTTGGCAAACTCGGCGTAATATTCGCGCGTGCGCATCCTGCCGTCGCAGCCCCCCATCACGAAAAATTTCTTGATTGCGCCGGATTTAACAGCCTCGGCAATCTTTCCTTTCAGCGCCGATACCTGATTATGCGCAAAGCCGCCGATTATGCTACCCGATTCGATTTCACGGGGCGGCGGCAGCGTCTTGGCAAGTGCGATCAGCTCGGAAAAATCCTTTTTGCCGTTTTCGTCGGGCTCGATATGTTTGCAGCTGGGATAGCCCGCCGAATTGGTGGTGAAAATTCGCGCGCGCACTTCTTCGCTTCGGGGCGGCACTATGCAGTTGGTGGTGAAAAGTATGGTTCCTTTGAAGGTTTCGAATTCGCTGAGCTGCTTCCACCACGCGCCGCCGTAGTTGCCAACGAGATTTTTATACTTCTTAAAATAGGGATAATAATGCGCGGGAAGCATTTCGCCGTGGGTGTAGACGTCGACGCCGGCGTCCTTTGTCTGTTCCAAAAGCTGTTCGAGGTCGCATAAGTCGTGCCCCGAAATTAAAATGGCGGGGTTTTCTCTGACGCCGATTGCAACCTCGGTAATCTCGGGGTTGCCGTATTTTTGGGTGTTGGCGGCGTCCAATGCCGCCATGGCCTTGACGCCGTATTCGCCCGTTTTCAGCACCAGCGCCACCAGCGATTGTGCGGTTTGGCCGGCATCGGTCAGCGCGGCGAGAGTGTCGACTATGAATGCAACTATTTCGGAATCGGCTATTTTAGTGATGTTGAGCGCGTGCTCGGCATAAGCCGCCATGCCCTTCAAACCATAGGTAATCATTTGAATGAGCGAACGGATATCGGCGTCTTCCGTCGCCAGCACGCCCACCGAAGCGGCCTTTTCGAGCATATCGGCGCGGCCGCTCACGCTGAAAGTCTCGGCGTCGTGGCCTGCTTTATAACCCGCCGTCTTTAAGCCGTCGCGGAACGCCAGCATCTTCTTGATTTGCCGCTCGATGGCGGCGTCGTCGAAGTTGGCGTTGGTTATGGTGATAAAGAGGCTGTTCAAAATTTCGCGGCTTAAGCTTCCGGAAGGAGCCGCCGCCGTTTTTTTGAGCAGCAGCGCGACGCCTTTCAGCGTATAGATGAGCAAATCCTGAAGCTTGGCGACTTCCTCGGTTTTACCGCATACCCCTCTGATAGTGCAGCCGGTGTTGCCGGCGGTTTCCTGGCATTGATAACAAAACATCGACATAATCTTTCTCCTTTTCTTTCGATTTTTTATGCGGTTTACCGTTTTTCAAAATTCGGATTTAACCGAATCGCGCTTTTAGTTAATCATTTTATAAGCTTAAACGACTCCTTTTGCAAATAAAACAATATAATCGAACTGATGCTTATCAAAATTATTCCTCGTATTTCACAAGCTCGCCGCCGCTTTTTCTCGATATTTCGGCGAGATGGGCGAGGCGGTGGGATTGGATGGTGGCGTCGATGGTGGTGACGTCCTCCATGTTTTTAAGCTCGCCGTTAACGAGGCGGACGAAGCTCGCCACGGTGCGGATGTCGCCCTCGATGTGACCGGGCAGGCGAAGGAGGGATTTGTTGATGTTCTTTTTAAATTGCTTGAACACTTTGAGATAAATTTTGCCTTTTCTCGCGATTATTTCGCCTTTCGTTCCCACTATCTGGCTTTCGCGGTGGCACTGCGCCGAGAACGCCGTCATAGTCAAAGTCGCGGTTTTGCCGTCCTCAAATAGGATGTTGACAATTTGATGGTCGCAGACGTCGTTGTCGCTTTGATAGACGCATCTTCCGTAGGGCCCCTCTTTAAGCGCTTGGTATTTCTGCTCCTTAGTGGCGCCCTTGACGCCCGTTATCGTGCGCCCTTTGAGCCTTAAGAAAGTGGCGCGCCAAATGGGGTCGGTGATATATAGCGCCTCGCAGTCGTAGACGCAGTTTTCCTTGGCTTTGCAGCCGGCAAGGCAGCGTTCCGCCGCGCCCTCGGGCGCGTTTTCGCGCTTGAAGTAGTGGAGCCCGCCCGTCGAGCTGACCGCCACCGGCTTTTTATCGACGAACCAGCCTAAAAGGTCGAGGTCGTGGCAGCACTTGGCGAGAATGGAGGGCGAGGAAAGCTCCTCTCTCCGCCACGAGCCCCTGACGTAGCTGTGCGAAAAGTGGAAGTAGCCGATGTTTTCGACGTGGTTTATCGAAATCAACTCGCCGATGGCGCCGCTTCTTATGGCGTCTTTTATAGTGCGGTAGTAGTCGGAATAGCGAAGCACGTGGCAAACCACAATCGTAACGCCGCGCTCTTTCGCCATATCGCGGAGAATTATGCATTCCTCGATTTTGTCGGAGACGGGCTTTTCCAAAAGTATGTATTTATAGCCCGCCTCGATGGCGCGCTTGGTTATATCGAAATGAGTCTTGTCCTGCGTCGATATGATGACGGCGTCGGAGAGCGCGCCGTTTTTGAAAAATTCGTCGGCGCTCAAAAACCGCATATTTTCGGGGATTTTATAGATGGGCGCTATCTCGTCGAGCGCACTCTTTTTTATATCGCACAGCGCGGTTACTTTAATTTTTTTGGAATTAAAATGTTTGATAAATCTTAAATACTCGGTGCCGCGGTCGCCCAGCCCGATGCAGGATATTGTTTTCATACTCTCTCCCTTTGTATTTTTTTTTAATTATACTTAAAAAAGCAAACTATTTCAAGCTATTTTAAAATTTTCAACCGCATCGGCTTTTTTAACTCGTTTTTTTCCTTAATAGCGTTCTTTTGAGCCGTCTCGGATAAAAACCGATTAGGCCGATTTGCTTGCTTATTCAAAAAAGCCTGTCGGTTTTTAATTTTTTTGACGACTGTTAAAAAAGTTGATTGACCGTGCCGACCCGATATATTATTATAATAGGTAGGCGATTTTTTGGGACGCGCGCCTTTCTATCTTATTATCTAACAAAAGGACACGACATGAGCAATACTTGCGAGAACACCGCTTCTATCGACGCCACGACCTGCGAAAAAGCAGTTTCTATTGACGCCAAAATGTCGCCGAGAACGCGCTGGACTTACTGTTTCGGCGGAATAGGCCGTGATATGGCATACAGCCTGTTCAGCGGACACATGCTGACCTTCATCATGCTGACGCGCCAGATTGACGCCGCCATGCAGGCGGGCATCGGCATCGTCATGATAATCTGCCGCATCTGGGACGCCTTCAACGACCCGATAATGGGCAGCATAATCGAGAACACGCGCGGAAAATACGGCAAATTCAAGCCGTGGATTCTTATCGGCGCCATCACCAACGCCATAATTTTGGTGATAATGTTCACGACCAAGCTTCAAGGCTGGAGTTTTATTATCTTTTTCGGCCTGATGTTTTTGCTTTGGGACATCACCTTCACCATGAACGACATAGGGTATTGGTCGATGCTTCCCGCGCTCACCAGCAACCGCGCCGACCGCGACTTCACAACGTCGTGGGCTAATTTGCTCGCCGGCGTGGGAGGCGGGTTGGGCTTTGCCGTCATACCCTTTTTGACGGCGGGCGCCTACGCCATCGGCGGCAACGCCGTCACCGCCTATGCCGTCGTCAGCGTCATCATTGCCGTCTGCTTTATCGGCTGTCAGGTCATGACGGTGCTGGGAGTCAAAGAAAAGGCGGCGCCGCCTCCTCCGCCCAAAGTCAAAGGCGAGGGCGGTCTCAAAAAAATGTTCAAGGTCATTGCCAAAAACGACCAGCTTCTCTGGGTCGCGCTCATCATGCTCATCTATAACTTGGGAGGCGCGGGCACCCAAATGCTGACGATGTATATCTACTTACAGTTCGGCTATGAGGGCTACTTTGCCATGGCGTTTTCCGTCATATTCGGCATATCGACGGGCATTCCCATGATTTTATACTCCCTCGCCGCCAAAAAGTTCAAGCGGCGTCAAATTCTGCACCTCAGCATTATTTTGATAGTTTTCGGCTATCTCTGTTTCTTTTTAACGGGCGTCGCCTGGCCGATGAACTTCTTCGTGCTGGCGGCGTGGGGAATATTCATAAGCATAGGTCAAGGCTTTTTCTACAACATTTTGACGATTTCCATCAGCAATACCGTGGAATATAACGAGTGGCGGACGGGTAAGCGCGAGGAGGCGATAATCTTCTCGATGCGCCCGCTCATGGCCAAGCTCGGCACGGCAATCCAGATTGCCATCGTTACGGGCGTCTATTTTATCTTGGGTATCCGCAACATAACCAACGGCATTTCGGAATATGAAAACCAAGTGCACCAAAAATTAATAACGGCCGCCGAAAAGACGGAGAAAATTAAGGAATTGATAGCGACGGCGGGAGCGGACGCAACTTTCTGGCTCCGCGCCTGCATAGCCTTCATTCCCTTAGTGTTGATTTTCATCGCCTACATAATTTATCTCGCCAAGTTCAAAATAGATGAAGAAAAATACGCCGTTATGATCAACGAAATAAGCGAGGCGCGCGCAAAAAACCTTGGCGAGCCGAGCGAAGAGCAGATATGCGAATGCGGCGTTGAAGCGGTTCTCTCCGATTGATCCCAGCCCATATATTTTAGAGGGGGAATTTTTATGAGAAAGTTTTTTCTTTTCGCGCTTGTTTTAATGCTGGCTTTGCTTGCCGCGGCCGGCCTTACCGCCTGCAAGAAGCCCAAAGCTTTGACCGAACAGCAAAAGGCGGCGGCCGAGGCGACCGAAATCGAGTTTTTTTTCGCCAGCGACACCCACCATATGTCGGAGACGGGCGAAATAGTCGACTACCGCTATCCCTCCTTTGTCGCGCGTGAACAGAATTCGCAAAAAATGAACTTCATCTCCCGCGCAATATTCAGAACGTTTTGCGACGAGGTCATAGCAAGCGGTGTCAAGCTTCTTCTGATTGGAGGCGATTTGAGCGAAACGGAAGCCGAGGTTTCCCATCTCGAGATAGCCGCCGAGCTCAGGCGGGTGGAGCAACACGGCGTCACCGTCTACGTCATCCCGGGCAATCACGATATTGACATCAATCAAACGCCGCCCCATATCTACACCGCCGCGGGGATAACTCCCATCACCGGCGTGACGCGTGAGCGGTTTGCCGAAATTTACGCCGATTTCGGATATTCGGGCACCAAACAATACGGCGGCGACGCGCTGTCCTACTCCGTCGACTTGAATGAAAAATACACGCTGATAGCCTGCGACGATATTTCGGTCGAGTATTCCGAAGACCACATAAACTGGTTGGCGGGCGAGGTCAAGGCGGCCAAAGACGCCGGCAAAGCTCCCCTCCTCATGCTGCATCGGCCGGTCGGCGAACGCTTCGTCGGACTGTATGAAACCTTGAAGATAGCGCCGTCGACGGGATATTTCGGGCAGGCCGACAACAACTACTTCAAAACCAAGATGGCGGAGGCCGGCCTTACATACATCTTATCCGCCCACGTCCACACCAACGACACCATGAAGGTGGCGGCCAACGAGGAGAAAACCTATAATTTCGTCGAGGTGATGGGCAACGCGCTGACGACTTATTACAGCGGATATTATAAAATCAGGTTCACTAAAAACTACTTGGACGTATCGCGTATAAATATGGGAACGCCCAAGGCGGAATATCTCCCTTCCTATCTTTCCGAAGCCGACCGCTCGGCCATCCTTGCCGACTTCAACGCTTTCGCCTTTGACTTTACCAAGACCGATTTTATCGCCAAAATCCAGCCGATAATGGACGCGATTCCCGAATATTTTGCCAAGTTCGCGCTTGGCGCCGATTTAGAGGAGCTCGGCGAGGCCGAGAGAGAGGCGGTCGAGGACTTCGTTCAAACGGCACTTTTTGACTATGTAAACGCGCCGATTTATATAAAGGACGCGAACGGCGGCGTTTCGGTAGAGGGGCTTGCCAAAAAATACGGCTACGACGGCACTCTGCCCGCATCATGCTACACCTCGCTTTTGGATTTGGGCGTGACGGCGCTCATGAAAGCGTTCGGGCAGGGCGAGGTGCGTTACACTGTAGGCTCGGCCGAAATCCAAATATTGAAGCTAGGCATCTACGGGATTTTCGCTAACTTGGCCGAAAACGATTTGTGGGGATTTTTGTCCGAGTTCAATCCCGCAATCGTTGACCATGACTCTACCGAAATGCTGAATAAACTCTATGACTCGGGAATTCTCGATTTAATCTGTTCGGGCACGCTCGAAAACATTATGAAGTTTGATGCGCTGCAAGAGCTTCCCATCGTGTCGGCTTGGTTCACCGGCGACGTTGAAAACCTACTTTATTCGCTCGGCAATTCCTTCGGCATGATTAAAGCGCTTCTGGGAATTGACCTCGCCGCCTACTTCCCGGCCGACCAGACGGTTTCGACCGAAAACAATATAATGCTGACGGGCGAAATTCAATTATCCAAGCTTTTTGACGAAGTCGTTTTCGGCACCTTTATGAAAGGCATTATGTTCGACGACTATGTGACCTCGCCCGACTTCGTCATCAACCGCGGCACGCTTGAGGCGTATACGAAGGGCTGATTTGGCTTCGTGTATTGCCAATATGCAATAGAATATTACAAGAGGTAAACAATGGCAAAACAATCCACCTTCGCAAGGCGGCTTTTCCGCTTTATCGATATCGTCTTTGAAAATCAGCAAAATCCCACGGCGCGCTTAAATTATGACGGCGTCACCTTTGAAAAGGACATCGTCTACTACGACGCCGCGCCCGACGCCTGCCGCTTAGACATCTACTATAAAGACAAGCCCGGCAAATTTCCCGTCTATTTCTACATCCACGGCGGCGGCTTTGTGGCTGGCGACAAAAAATACCGCACCGCGCACTCGCTTTGGGCGGCGGACATGGGCTTTTTCGTCATAAACGTCAACTACGGCCTGGCACCCGAATACAAATTCCCCGAGCCGCTTGCTCAACTCATAATTGCCTTGAACTGGGCGTCCGACAACGCCGAGAAATATCGCTTAGACCTCGATAACATCACGCTTGCCGGAGACAGCTCGGGCGCTTATTTTGCCGCCGAACTCGCCGCGGCGACGGTTGCGGCCGAGCTCTCCCAAAATATGGGCATTCCTTCTCCCAAGGTTAAAATTGCCGCCTGCGATTTAAACTGCGGCCCCTACGACCTTGAAACGGTGTTTGCCAAAAAAGTCGCTCTCGATCTCGGCAACAAAATTTTGAAGGATTTCGCGGGAATTACCGGCGCCGAGCTGAAAGATTACAAACTTCTAAAGGAATGCGCGCCGATAAACTATGTCGGAGCCGACTACCCGCCCTGCTTCATCACTCACGCCAAAGCCGACTTCTTCTGCGGCGGACAAGGCGAAGCGTTTATTAGTAAGTTAAAGGAGAACGGCGTCTATTTCGAGGAATTTTCAACCGAGAAATTTGCCGATAACCACTGCTTCTCGCTGGGCTGGAAGACAGCTGCCGCGGTAGCGCGGAATACCGCATGCGAGAAATTCTTACGCCGCGTCTCCGCGGGAGAGATAAAAACCCGCGCCTAAGCCGATTGATAAAAACAGCCCCGCATGCGGGGCTGTTTTTTGTTTGTAATTCAATGCCGATTATTATTATTTAATAAACAAGGGAATGGTGTTCAGAAAAACGATATCCGTTCTTTTGGCGGCGTCGCCTTCGGCGAGAACGGCCATCTTACCCGCGATTATTGCGCCTGTTTTGTTGAGCAGCGTTTCCATGGCGTGAAGCGATTCGCCCGTCGAGATGACGTCGTCGACGATGAGCACTTTCTTTCCTTTAAGATATTCGGCGTCCGCCTTATCTAAATAGAGCGTCTGAATTCTCGATGTCGTTATCGACTGAACGTCGATGCTGATGGGCTCCTTCATATAGAGCTTGGCAGATTTTCTCGCCAGCACATAGTTTTTGCCGCTTTGGCGGGCCATCTCGTAGGCGAGAGGGATGCCCTTGGACTCCGCCGTTAAAATGACGTCGAACTCGGGCGCCTTCTTTAAAAGTGCCTCGGCAGCCGCCACCGTTATTTCGACGTCGGAAAACATCACAAACGCGGCGATGGAAAGGCGCTCGTTGAGGGGGCAAATGACGAGCTCGCGCTCTATTCCCGCTATTTCAACTTTATATTTTTCTTCCATATTTTCCTTAACCCGACTTGGGGACTTATCTTTAAGAATTTATTTTGTGGCAAGGACTTTTTTGAGGTTGGCAAACCTGGGCAGGCCGTCCTCGAGCGGCGCCTTGGCGTCTCCTTGAATCAAAGGCAGTGCATAGTTGATGAATTCCTCGGTGAGGCCAGTGCCGTCGGCGGTAACCCACTGCGCGGGCACCGTCTTTTCGGCGTTTGCGGCAAGCTCCAAGGGCATCAGCTTGATGTCGCATTTATAGTCTTTTTGGTTGTAATCGCGGTCGAAAATGACCATCTTATCGGTCTCGCCAGCCACCGCGAAGCGGACGGCGGCGGCTCCCGCCTCGAACGCCTCCTCGACGTCGACCTTGGAAGCCAGATGGGCGCCGCAACGCTGCATCAGCGAAAGCTCGATGGAGCGCACTTTTACGCCCAGCCGTTCCTTGACGATGCTGCCGAGCATTGCGCCTACACCGCCGAGTTGGGCGTGGCCGAATAGGTCGGTGGATGAAACGGCGAAGTCACCCACGTAGCGCTTGTCGGCAAACTTGATGCCCTCGCTTACAACGGCTATGCACTTGTTGCCGCTACTTTCGGTCACTCTCTTGACGTCGCCCACGAACCTGTCGATGTCGAAGGGAACCTCGGGCAGATAGATGAGGTCGGCGCCCTGTCCCTTGTAGCCGGCGAGCGCGGCGGCTGCCGTAAGCCAGCCTGCGTTTCTGCCCATGACTTCGATGATGCAAACCATGCCGGTGTTGTAAACCTTGGCATCCAAAGCGATTTCCATCAATGTGGTCGAAATATATTTGGCGGCGGAGCCGTAGCCGGGGCAGTGGTCGGTGCCGAAAAGGTCATTGTCGATGGTCTTGGGAATGCCCAAAATATTGCAGTCATAGCCAACCGACTTCATATATTTACTGACCTTGTTGCAGGTGTCCATCGAGTCGTTGCCGCCGTTGTAGAGGAAATAACGGATATTATACTTCTTGAAGACTTCGAGAATGCGTTTATAGTCGGTGTCGTCAACCTCGGCGCTCTTGAGCTTGTATCTGACCGAGCCCAGCGCCGAAGAGGGGGTATACTTCAAAAGTTCAATTTCTTTGGGGTCTTCCTTCCTCATGTCGTAGAACTTTTCGTCGAGTATGCCCTTAATGCCGTGAGCCGCGCCGTAAACCTCGGTAATATCGGCCTGTTTCAGCGCCTCGGTGAACACGCCGGCCGCGCTGCTGTTGATGACCGAAGTCGGCCCTCCGCTTTGTCCGAATATCAATGCACCCTTTAAATTTTTCATAATCTCAACTCCTCGATTTGTGTTTTATTGTTTATAAATTTTTCCTAAAAACTTAGTTTATGAGTTCATTCCGCTAGCATAAAGTATCTATTGTGCGAATAAAGCGTTGAATTACAAGGCAAGAATGCGCGCTATTTCGTAGAGCCGCTCGTCGAATTTTCTCTCCTCGTTGAGGGCGTCGGTAATCTCGCGGTCTATGATTTGGTTGCCCTTTATTCCGACCAGTCTGCCCGTTTCGCCGCGGCGTATGAGGTCGACGGCCTGAACGGCGAAGCGCGCCGCCAGCGTGCGGTCGAAAAGAGTGGGCGTGCCGCCGCGCTGAATGTAGCCGAGCTTGGTATAGTGGACGTTTTTATTAACCTTGGCCTCTATCGCCTCTTTAATTTTATCTTTAAGCTCGGCGGCGCCTTCGGCGATTATTATCAAATTGGAGGTCTTGCCCCGCTGTGCGCTCGCCTTTATGTTGTCCGCCATCTCCTCGATATCGATTCCTTTCTCGGGCGTTATGACGTATTCCGCGCCGCCGGCAAGACCGGCATATAGCGCGATGTCGCCGCATTTTCTTCCCATAACCTCCAGCATTAAGACGCGGTCGTGGGAAGTCATGGTGTCGCGGACGTTGTTTATCGCCCAAAGCACGGTGTTGACTGCGGTATCAAAGCCCAGCGTGAAATCGGTGTAAGGGAGGTCGTTGTCGATGGTGCCGGGAATTCCCACCATGTCTACGCCGCAAAAATCACGCAAATCCCTCGCGCCCTTAAAGGAGCCGTCGCCGCCTATTACGATAAGGCCGGAAATGCCGCGGCACTTTAAGTTCGCCGCCGCGAGCTCGACGTTTGCGCGCTCTTTAAACTCCTCGCTCCTCGCCGTCTTCAAAATGGTGCCGCCGCGATGAATGATATCGGAGACGCTTCTTGTGTGCATTTCGAAAATGTCGTTTTGAAGCAGTCCGACGTAGCCGCGCGCCGCGCCGTAAACTTTATAGCCGTTATAGATGGCGTAACGCACCGCCGCTCTTATACAGGCGTTCATGCCGGGCGAATCGCCGCCGCTGGTCAATATGGCAAGTTTTTTCATTTGAGCCTCGTAGTTCTGCCTATTTCTTATTTGGCGCAGACCTATGAAATTATAGTATAAGTTTATTAAAAAATCAACTTTTTTTGCGCAAGCCACTTTGCGGGTTATAGCCCAAAATCCCGCTTATCCGCCTTGGTTTTCGCAAATTTTGCCTCTATGCAACACAATAAAATTGTTTAAGAGGATAAGCGGAGCTAATTGTTTTCGGTGAGCTTCAAGTTGGTGCGCCCGATGCGGTCGGAGAGGTCGAAAATGAGGTCGCTCGTAATATTTACCTTTTGGCGGAAGGGCTTTTTGCCGCCGTCGGTAAAGAGCGCAAAAATTTCGGTCGGGCCGGGGTATTTTTTCAAAATGGGAACCAGCTCCTTCGCCTGCGCTTCGTCGGTAATTTTAATGATTAAGGTGGATGAAGCGGCTTTCTCCCCGCCGTTTACTCTTGCTTCGGCCATGTCGGGCTCTCCCCTGCTCCCGGGCTTTTCCCAAGGCACGGCCTCGCTGACGAAAATGACGGGTTGCTCGCCTTCTCTTATTGCGAGCTGGCCGGTGATTTTTATCGGCGCGCCCGACTTTATCAAATCGCCGTATTTGACTACGGCGTCGCCGAACAGCATATATTTTATGCTGCCGTCGATATCCTCGAACATTCCCGAAAGCATCAGCTTCTTGCTCTTTTGCGAATATCCCTGCTGCGCCGACTGGACTATGCCGCCAAAGGTCACCGTCTTGTTATGAAGCGAGGTGTCGTAACTGAGCCGCTCTTCGCTGCCCTCTTCGTCCTCTGCTTCCGAAAAATAGTCGCGAGCGGCGGTTTCCCGCTGTCCGTTTTTCTCCTCCTCGCCGTTTAAGTCGGCCGCCTCGTCGCTGTCCAGCCTAATCAGCGCGCGCGTGGTGAAGCCGGAATAGCCGGCAGCGTATTCGTCGAGCGGATGGGCGGAAACGTAAATTCCCAAAACTTCCTTTTCCAGCGAAAGCTTTAAGAATTTGTCCATTTCCTTGAGGCGGGGGTATTCAAAGCCGGACTCAACCTCGTCCATGTCGAAAAGCGATATCTGCCCGCTCGCCTGACTCTTTTTGGCGCGCTGGACTATGTCCATTATCTGCTCGTAGCACGCCAGCATGGAGGAGCGGGTAAGCCCCATCGAGTCGAAGGCGCCGCCCTTTATCAAGCTTTCTACCATGCGCTTGTTAATCGCCGCGCCCTTGATTTTGCCGCCTTCGTCCTCGCCCGCGCTAATACGGGAGGCGCGCTCGATAAAGTCGTATAAATCTTTGAAGGGGCCGTTCTTTTCGCGCTCCTTGATTATCGCGGCAAGCGCAGCCTCACCCACGTTTTTGGCGCCCAAAAGCCCAAAGCGGATATTGCCGTTCTCAATAGAAAACTTAACTTTGCTTCGGTTTATGTCGGGTTGCAGAATTATTATGTTTTTGGATTTTAAATAGGAAATATAGACCTTGAGTTTGTCCGTTCTCGTAAGGCGGTTGTTGATGACGGCCGTCATATACTCGGCGAGATAGTAGCACTTAAGCCACGCCGTGCGGTAGGTAAGCACGGAATAGGCGGCGGCGTGCGACTTGTTGAAGGCGTATTTGGCGAAGCCCTCAATCTGGTCATAAAGGCCGGACGCGGCCTGCTCCGACATGCCGCGCTTTATTGCGCCGTCAACGCCTTTTATCACGGTGGGCGGCTTGCCCGGCTGCTTGGCGGGAACTACTTTGCCCTCTTGACCGTAAATAAAGGTGTGCTTGTTCTTTTTGATTGTCGCCTCGTCCTTTTTGCCCATGGCGCGGCGGAATACGTCGGCGCCGCCGTAACTGTATCCCGCAATCTCGCGGGCTATTTCCATCACCTGCTCTTGATAGATGATGCAGCCGTGGGTGGTGTTCAAAATGGGCTCCAGCTTGGGGTGGTAGTAGTGAATCGACTCGGGATGCCACTTGCCGTCTAAAAACTGGTCCATAAACCGCATGGGACCGGGACGATAGAGCGCGATACCCGCCGTTATTTCCTCAATGTTGTCGGGCTTGAGCTTTGCCATGAAGGTCGTCATTCCCGAGCTTTCAAGCTGGAACACCGCCACGGTGTCGCCCGAGCCGATGAGGTCGTAGACGTTTCTGTCGGTGTCGCCGAGTTCCTCGAAATTAACCGTCTTGCCCGTGCTCTCCTTAACGAGCTCGAGCGCGTCGGAAATATCGGTGAGGGTGGTGAGGCCCAAAAAGTCCATCTTTAAAAGCCCCAGCCCCTCGATTTGGTTTTTATCGAATTGGGTGGTTATATCGGTATTGTTTCTTTGCAGCGGGCAGTGCTCGGTTATGTCGTCGCGGCAGATGACGACGCCTGCCGCGTGGACGGATGGCTGCCTCGGCAGTCCCTCGAGCTTTATGGCAACGTCGATTATATTTCGCGCGGTGGGGTTGTTGTTGTAGAGCTCGATAAACTCCGCCTGCGCCATATCCTTGTCTTCTTTGCTCTTTTTGGGGTTTCTGCCCAGGCATTCCTCGATGGTAATCTTGCCGTAGGGCAGCGTCTTTACCCAGTCGTTCGCCTCTTGGAAAGGCACGTCGTAGACGCGCGCCACGTCCTTTATCGCCGCCTTGGCCGACATCGTCGAAAAGGCGATGATTTGGGAGACGTTCTTGGCGCCGTATTTTTCCTGAACGTATTTGATAACCTCACCGCGGCGGTTTTCGCAAAAGTCGATGTCGAAATCGGGCATGCTGACGCGCTCGCGGTTTAAGAAGCGCTCGAATATCAAACTGAAGCGGATGGGGTCGATGTCGGTGATGTGAAGGGAATAGGCGACCAAGCTTCCCGCGCCGCTGCCGCGCCCCGGCCCTACCGGTATGCCGTTCCTTTTGGCGAAGTTGATAAAGTCCCAAACAACGAGGAAATAGTTGTCGAACCCCAGTTCAATGATGGTCGAAAGCTCGTATTCCATGCGCTCGTCGAGCTCGGTATTAATCTGTTTATAACGGCTTCCGATAAGAGTATAGGTGAGTTTTCTAAGATAAGTCGAAGAGGTGTCCTTGGAGCGGTCGAGCGGTCGGGCGGCATCGGCGTCCAAGCGGTCGAACTCGGCGGCTATCCGCGCCTCATACTCCTTTGGCATCGACTTCACCATCTCCTGATAAAGCGGCTCGTTGGGGTTGAAGAGCGGCATATAATGTTCGCGCGCCTCGATAACGAAGTCAACGTTGCACTTATCGGCGATTTCGACGGTATTGTAAATGGCCTCGGGGCACCACTTGAAAAGCTCCTTCATCTCCTCTTCCGATTTAAAGTAAAGCTGGTCGTCAAAACGCATGCGGTTGAGGTCGTTCTTCTTTTTGACGGTGTTGATGCAGATCATGGTGTTCTGAAGGTCGGCGTCCTCGGGCTCGAGATAGTGGACATCGTTGGTGGCAACGACCTTGGCGCCGATTTCGGAGGCAAGCTTATAAAGCACGGGGTTCACCATCTTTTCCTCGGGAATGCCGTGGTCTTGAAGCTCGATGTAAAAATCGTCGCCGAATATGCTCTGAAGCTCTAGGGCGTGCGCTCTCGCCTCGTCGTAGCGGTCGGCGAGAATGAGGCGGGGAATTTTGCCCGCGATGCAGGCCGACAAACAAATCAACCCTTCGGAATATTTCTTTAAGAGGTTTAAGTCGATTCGCGGCTTTATGTAGAAGCCGTCGATGAAGGAAGCCGAGGACAGCTTCATTAAGTTTTTATAGCCGGTGTTGTTTTTGGCGAGAATTATGAGGTGGTAATATTCGCGCCTTTCGGGATTTTTTTCAAACATGTCGTCGGCGAAATAGAACTCACAACCGTAAATCCCTTTTATGCCCGAATCGGAGAGCGCCAGCTGCTTGGCGAAAATCACGGCGCCGTAAAGGTTGCCGTGGTCGGTGACGGCGACGGCTTTCATGCCGTGCTTTTTAACGGCCTCGATGAGCGGCGAACTGTCGCCCTTGGTTATTCTCGCCAAGCCGTCCAGCAGGCTGTATTCGGTGTGAAGATGAAGATGGACAAAATCCGACATAGCTTATTCTCTCCTCAAAACCAACTGTTTTCCCCTAGCCCCAAAAACCAAATTTTTTATCATAGTTGCAATTTTCTTTGCAATTTAAATGCCTAAACTATCTGCCAATATCCATAATTAATTGGTGTCTTTCTCAAATTACCGGGTTTCCGTTTCTTTAATATTAGTGCTTGAGTTTAAATGCTATCGAGCCTAAGGTCTTTTAGTCCTTATCATTGAGCGATTCGGCAATTTGAATGATTTTTCTGAAACGGTGGTTGAGCCCACTCTTGCCGACGTCGGGAAGCTTGCTTTGAAGCTCCTCGTAGCTTGCCAACGGGAACTCCCGCCTGAGCTTGGCCACCTCCAAAAGATGGGGCGGGAGGCTACTTAGCCCTAACTTCTTCTCGATTATCTCAAGCGCCACAATCAGTTTCGCCGACGCTTTATAGGTTTTGTCGATGTTGGACGCCGAAAAATTCGCCTCGCGGTTCAATTTGTTGGCGACTTCGCGCTCAATGATTATCTCCTGAATTTTCATGACGGCGTTGCTGGCCGAAAGCGCGGCGAAGAAATTGGACAGCATCTCGCGATCTTTAATGTATACGATATATTGCTCCTTTCTTTCGGCAAGTCGGGGCTCAAGGCCGAAGCAGCGGAGGAGGTCGGAAAGATTTTCGGCGAGAGCGCCGCTTTGAAGCGAAAACTCAAGGTGATAGCCCGAGGATTCCCTAGCCGCGTCCTCGGGGATATAGACGCTGCCGCAACCTAAAAACAGCGATTTAACGTAGTTTTTGGCGGCGAGCTCCTCGGCGATCAAGGCGGCGTCGATGCCCGAAGAAAGCGAGGTGATTTCGCCGTTTTCCGATTTCATGATGCCGGCGTCGGCGAGCAGCGCCTTGGTTGTGCCGGTTGGAATTTTCAAAGCGTAAATAGTCTGGCCTTTTTTAAGTCCGGATTTTATGACTTCGGAGGCCGCCTCCACAGGCGTCTTATAGAGCGTTTTAATAAGCTTTTCGATGACTTGAATATAGTCGCCGCTCGAACTTAAAAAGCGCAGAACGGGGTTCTTCCGCTCCACTGTGATTTCGGCCGCCGCGCGCACCGCCGCCGAAAGATAGGCGACCATGCCGCCCCGCTCCTCGGGAACGGCGTTTAAAAGCTCTTTTTTAACATATTCGTTGAAACTCTCGCCCATTTTCCGTCCTGATTTTTGTTCGCTCAGTCGCCCAAACCTTTAATTCTGGCCGGCTCGATGCCGTGCTTTTCTATCATTTTCAGCACGTTATCAAAGCGGCCGACGCGGTCTTTAAAGTGCGAGTCGCTGCCTAAAATAAAGTCGGCGCCCGCCGCTATCGCCTCGTCGAGATGGGGCTCGAGGTCGCTCCAATGCTTTTCGTTCAATTCCAGCCTGACGCCGCGCTTTACGGCTTCTTTCGCCACCTCGCCGACGTGCACTTTGAAAATATTGTTTAAGTGCGACAAAATTTTAATGGGATAACGCTCCATCGCTTTTATGAGCGCCGTCGTGTTTCTGTCGATGTCCTGCTTGAATATGCCGATGTTTCTTATTATGAAACGGGGAAGGTCTTTGACCATCCAAAACCGCACCGGCCGGTGAAAGCCGAACTGCACGATATCGAAATTTTTAAAATCCTCGGCGTCCATGTCGATTCGCCCCTCGAAATCGAGAAGGTTGGATTCTATACCGGTCAAAATTTTTATCTCCGGATAGTGTTCGCGCAAGCGCTCTAAAATCTCGGCCTGCCGTCTTTGTGAAGTCCTCGAAAGCCCCAAAATATAGCTGGCGTAGCCGTGGTCGGTGATGGCGATTTCCTTGATCCCCTTTTGAACGGCCGCCTTAACCATTTCCTCGGGCGAATCCTTGGCATCGCTGAAATAGGTGTGAGTGTGATAGTCTGCTAAAATTTTCATGAGCTGCCCCGATATAATTTTTGCCGCGTCGCGACATTTACTATTATACCAAAGGCGTAAGAAAAACTAAAGGCTTTTAGGCTAAAAAAACGAACTAAAAAAGGGACTTATTGAGAGGCTCTTTATTTAATCCGATTAACGGATAATATGAAAATTTTTGGACAGACGGTTGAGGGAATGATAATTGTTTTGTGCCTAAACATTGATTTTAAAAAAAGTAATTGAAAATCCTTAGGGAAAGCGGTTGGAATTAGCGATTTATTTTCAATGTTTTAATTATTTCGGCAGTATATTCAATACCTAATCCGCCAGAATTTTTATTTCCCTTTCAAGCTCTATTCCGAGTTTTTCCTTGGCCGCCTGCTCTACCGTGGCGGCGAGCTTTAAAAAGTCCGCCGTAGTGGCGCCGCCTTTGTTGACAATGAAATTACAGTGCTTTGTCGAAAGCTCGGCGCCGCCCGCCCTCGTGCCCTTGAGATTGAGCTTTTCGATGTAGACGGCGGCGGGAACGCCTTTCACGCTCTTCCAAACGCTTCCCAGCGAGCGCTCCTGCGGCTGTTTTTTGAGGCGCTCCGAGCGGTATTTTTGAATCAGCTCGGCTGAGGAAACTTCGCTGAAATTTAGCGACAGCACCACCTCGCCTATCGCCTCACCCAAAAAATCCGCTTTGCGGTAAGAAAAGGTTGGAAGCGTCCTAATCACCGAATCGCCCGATAAAACCTCAATTTCGGTAACATAATCCCCTATTTCGGCGCCAAAGGCGCCAGCGTTCATGGCGGCGGCGCCGCCAACCGTGCCGGGAATGCCCGACAGCGGCTCCAGCCCCGAAAGCCCGTTTTCAAGGGCGGCGCGCGCAATTTTTCCTAGGGACGCGCCCGCTCCCGCAATCAGCATATTGCCGCGAAAATATATATAGTTGATTTTTTTCGTGGAAACCAAATTTTCGATGCCGCCACTGGAAATCAGCGTGTTGGTGAGCGCGCCCGCGATATGATATTTCTTGCCCTTTGAATTAAGCGCGCGGACTGCGCCGTAGAGCTCCTCTTTGGTTTCGGGCTCGAATAAATAGCCGATCGTGCCGCCGGCAAAAGGAGCGAGCTTGCCGCTTGGTATGTTTAGCCTGACCGGCGCGCCGTAGAGTTTTTCCTGCATAGTGTAGGATATGCCGCCAAACTCTCTTAATGTCAAAAAAAGCCTTGCCGAAGTTTTGAATCCGGCGAGGCTTTCTTTGTATTTATTTGAATTTTGTCGGGAAAGAAAGCGATAACAAAAAAGAATTAAAGCTCCATACCGTTTGCGATAAGCCTTTCGATTACTTTGGCGACGCCGTCGTCGGTGCAATCCTCGGCAATCATATCGGCGTGCTCCTTGAGGACGGGGTCGGCATCGCCGACAGCAACGCCTATGCCCGCGGCGTCCAGCATCTCGAGGTCGTTAAGTCCGTCGCCGAACGCCATAACCTCTTCCTTTTTGAGGCCGTAGCGCGCCATCAGCCACTCAAGCGCCTCGCCCTTGCTGGTCTTTATGTCGACCGCCTCCATGTTGGTGTCCTTGGACGCCGAAATCAACAGCCTTCCCTTAAACTTCTCGCGGCACAAATCCATCAAATAATGTCGCGCCTCGAGTGAAACGGCGCAATAGACCTTGTAGAGCGGCATATTGTTTTTTATGACGAATTCCGACAGCTGCATACCCGCCACACTGTAAGGCACGCCGGTATAGCGCGAGTAGCCCTCGGAATAGGGATTGAGCCTTTCGATGAAAAACTCGTTACCATGGTAAGCGTGGCAAAAGGCCGAGCCTTCGACCGTTTTCAAAAATTCGGCGGCGAGCTCGGGCTCCATTAAAACCTGACGCAGGCAGCGGCCGCTCACGATGTCAAAAATTCCCGCTCCCTGATAGGCAATTATCTCGTCGTTAAGCCCCAGCGACAACGCATAGGGCCTGACCGCCCGAAACATCCTGCCCGTCGATAAAATAAACCTGCCGCCCGCGCTTCTAAAGGCGCTTATGGCGGCTACCGTCCGCTCGCTGACGCCGGGCGCGGCTCCCAAGTCCATAGAGAAAGGAAACAAAGTCCCGTCAAAATCCGATGCTATAAGCTTTATCATTATGCCTCCGCAAACGCCTGCATTATAGCTCATTTTTTTTATTAATTCAAGAAAAAAGGGGCTCTCCGCCCCTTTTAACTAAAAACTTTATTATTTATTAGAATGCTATTAATTGTTACACGGCGTGCAGTCCTTTCAATATGGCATAGCGCGAAATCGGCATGACGTCGGTCTTTCTGGCGGAGCGCGAAAGCAGAGGATGGCTCTCTGCGGCGCCTTTGGGGCGGTAGTCGATGCCGAGGCTCAAAGGATATTTTTTGAACTTGGGTTTAGCTAAAAAGTCAATGACGGCTTTGGAGCTTTCGGGATAGCCCGGCAACACGGTATGGCGAATTAAAAGCCCTCTTTCGATGACACCGTCTTTTACGGTGTTGCTGCCGAAGGCCGAGGCAAACTCTTTGAGCGCGGCCGAGGCGGTTTTAAAATACCCCTTGACGCCGGCAAGCTCCTCACCCAACTCGTCGGAGCCGAACAAAAAGTCGAAGATGACGCCGTCGAATAACTTGGGCGCGGCGGCGATTAACTCCTCGCTTTCAAAACCGTTGGAAAGATAGAACAGCGGCAAGGTTACGCCGACGGCGCGTGCGGCGCCTACCGCTTTGGAAAACACTTCGATATCTTGCGAAAGGCAGGTCACAACCGCAATCGAAAGCCGTTGCTCAGAAAAAAGCTTTAAGACGTTGATAAACCCGCTTTCCGAAAACGCGACGGCGTTTCCGGGCGAGCGGTCGCTCCCGCAAAAAATACAGTTTAACGGGCAGTCGAAAAAGCGCACCATCCCCGCACCCTTGGGAGCGATAATTTGCTCAACCGACCTTTCAATGTATGCTTTTGATATCTTTAACACCGTTTTTCTGCAGTAACTTAAATATTTTTGATTTTATAAACTTTTGCCGAGTGGCGCGGCAGCGTGACTGTAACCACTCCCGAGCTTTCAAACTGCGACTTGTCCGTGACCGAATAAACCGAGTATTTTTGAGAGGCAGCCAGGCCGGCGTAGCCGTCCTTTACGATTGAGTCAAGATTAATTTTGACGTTCTTCTCACCGCCGAAAGCGTTGAGAGCGAGAACTGCGGCGCTGCCGTCGGCAAGCGGGCGGGCTATTATGTCGACGCCGCCGCCCCTTTTAATCATCTTGGCGGGCTTGCACAGCGGGTCTTGGTCTATCGCTATAAGGTCGGAGTCGGTGACGGTTTCAAGCGTCTTGCTCTTGATTACGCTTCCGTCGTCCGCGATAAATTTTCTCAGGTCGTTACCCAAAATCAACGGCGCCGCCATCATGCACCAAAGCGCGAAATGCGCCGCGCCCTCTTCGTCGGTCAGCTTGCCGTTTCCGACTTCCAGCATATCGGGATCGTTATAGCCGCCGACTACTCCGTATTTGTAAAGCTTGAGGTTGTGGCGGTAAATCAGCATTATCCAAGGCCATATCGGACGGATATCGGGCGTGGTGCGCCAGAGGTTGCCCGCCGATGCGCCCCAGTGGTAGGGGCGGTTTAGGCCCCATTCGCAAATCGAAAACACTATCGGCTTATACTTCCCGCTTTTGCCCGCGGCCTTTGCCGCCTCGTCAAGATATCTCGCCATGTTGCGGTATTGATAGGCGGCGCTGTCGGAGCCTTTTTTGATGGGGTTATAAAACCTTATTATATTTTTGCCTTTTTGAAGCTTTATTATGATTTGGCGGCGCGTCGTTTGGTTGAAGTGGTTGCAGGGCGGCGCTTCCAATTCATATTGCACGCCGTTTATCTCGGCAAGGCAGAATTTTTCGAAATGGCCGTGCTTTTTTATTATGGCTGTCAAGACGTAGTCGCCGTCCTCCATCGCCTCGACCTCAAACTCGGCTATGCCCAAGGCGGCGTCGAGGCCGGAAATGAACTTAAGCCCGTGCTTGTCGGCGCGAAGCTTGGCAAAGCCGAAAAGGCGCGCTCCCTCTGCGGAATAGAGCTTTCGGTCATCGCACTCTCGCCTGAAAATCTCAACGGCGGTAATCAGCGGCGCGTTTTTGGGGAGGTAGCGGTGATGGCAGAAATCGTATTTGAAATATTCCGCGCCCCACTCGGCTATTGTGGCGGCGTCAAGTTTCTCGCACCCTAAGCTCGACGGCATATCCTCGCAGGTCAGCGTGCCGTTGGAAGCGTAGAGACCGACTTTCAAGCCAAGCGTGTTCAGCTTTTTAATGAGCGCGGGAATGCCCGAAGGAAATGCCGAAAGGTCGCCCTGAAGCCTGCCCCGCTCGTCGCGCAGCGAGGATTGCCAGCAGTCGTCGAGATTTAAGTAGAGGTAGCCTGCCTCGGTAAGGCCGGCCTTTACCATCGCCTCGCCGATTTTTAAAATCTGCTCCTCGTCGATGCGGTTTCTAAAGCAGTTCCAGCTCGACCAGCCCATGGGCGGCGTTTTGGCGGCGCCGTTATCGAATTTGGGCGCAGGCGCGCCCGAATATTGTTGCGGCTTCACAAAAATCTTTTTCAAAAAGCAAAAAGGACAAATCTTATTCCGCTTCATAATTGCCTCCAAGCCATTATTGCATAAAATGAGCTTTATTACAATCAAAATTTTAACTTGGGCAGTCAATCGGATTTGTTTACTTTTCAATTTGGCGTTGATTTTTCGGCGGCGGTGTGCGATAATTAAAGCGGCGTTAATTATTTGTTTATGCACAAATTTATATTTACGCACTCAATAAACAGGCGGCGGAATATTTTGTTTATATTATGACCGCTTGAGTTTGGATTTCCGGAGGTGTCCTATGTGCGATACTTTTTATAAACGCGGCGACAGAACCGTCATATTCGGCAAAAACAGCGACCGCGGTTGCAACGAGCCCAACCTGACCGTCGTCAGTCCGGTGCGGCGCGGCGGCGGCGATTTGAAATGCACCTACATAACCATTCCCGATGCCCCCTCGCAACGGACAATCCTTGTCAAGCCCTCTTGGACGTGGGGCGCCGAAATGGGCGTCAACGAGGCGGGCGTCGCAATCGGCAACGAAGCCGTCTTCAGCAAGAAAAAAAGTAAAACGCCTTCGCTCATCGGCATGGACTACGTCAGGCTGGCGCTCGAGCGCGGCAAATGCGCGCGGGATGCCGCCGACATCATCATATCGCTGCTCAAGGAATACGGACAGGGCGGCAACTGCGGGTTTGATCACAATTTTTATTATGACAATTCCTATTTGATAGCCGACCGCGTCGAGGCCTATATTTTAGAGACGGCGGGGTGCGACTACGCGCTTAAAAAGCTGGAGAATGAAGGCAACATCTCCAACCGCCTTTCCATCGAGACGGACTACGACGAGTGCTCGCTGAAAGAGGGGACAAATTTCAAAAAGTCCTTCTCCGACAAGATTTTTACCACTTTTTCGGCGTCGGGCAACCGCGAATGCACGGGCGCTTTCGCCCTCAAAAACCAAAAGTCAACCGTCTACAATATGATGAACACGCTTCGGATTCACCTGCCAGTCGATGAAGAAAAGCTCTACTTAAAGGGCAGCGTGGGCAGCGTCTGCATGCACCAGTCGCTTCTCGGCGACCACACCACGGGCAGCATGATGGTTGACCTCAGCGTTGATTACCCCACCGTTTGGGTTACCGGCGCGTCCACGCCTTGCCAGTCGGTGTTCAAACCCGTCTACTTTGACTGCCCCTGCCCGCCGCTCTTTACAAATGAAAAGCAGTCACTCGGCTATTGGCTGGAACGCGAATACATCAACCGCGCGCTGTTTTCGGGCTATATAGACCGCGCAAAATTCATGGAAAAGGCGCGGGCGCTCGAAAACTCGTTCATTGCCGAAGAGAGCTCGATAAGAAAATCGGGCGGCGACAAGCGCGCGCTTCACGACCTAGCCGAAAAAGCCTCGCTCCTCGAGCAAGCGCTCATCGACAGCTATTACGAGATTGGCGACAAAATTAAATCGGGTGCCGAGCTCTGCGGCGTTTGGGCAAAAAAGACCGAAAAGCTCCGCCGCCTCATCTCCGCCCCCGACAAGTTCTTTAAGCCCTTCACCGAGCGCTGAGCGGGTTTAGCCGCAAGGTCAATATATTATTAGTAAAATTCGTTTGCGCTTTCCGGCCATTCGTTTATAAAAGAAAACTAAGGCGGCTTAATGAACCCGCTAATATGATTTTGGCAACAAAAAGCGGTGTTTTTCGGCGGTAATTTGGGATAATTTACAATTTTAGGCTTATTGAGTATACATTTTTGCTTCTAGATGTTATACTATGGAAAGTAAATCTCAAACTATTTACGATTAACTAAAGGAGTAATTTTTAATGGCAGGAAAGTTTATCACATGCAAAGACTGCGGACGGACCTTCGAGTTCACCGATAGCGAGCAGGCATTTTTTAAGGAAAAAGGGTTCGAGAACGAGCCGCAGAGATGCCCCGAATGCAGAGCGGCAAGAAAGCAACAGCTGAGAGGCAACAGAAACGGCCCGCGCGAAATGTTCCCCGCGGTATGCTCAAGATGCGGAAAATCCACCACCGTCCCCTTCAACCCCAGCAGCGACAAGCCGGTGTATTGCGACGAGTGCTTTAAGGAAAAGAGAAGATAAATTTATCTTAGGGGCTAACCCAGGCTCATAACCTAATAAAAAGAATCCGCGAATAAGTCTAAAAGGCCGATAGGAATTCCTATCGGCCTTTTAATATTTTATACGGTCGGCGCGGGAGCCTTGACAATAATCAGCTCTAACTCGCCATCATAGAGGTTTTGGAACTTCATTTTAATTCCAAGGGGAATTTTGAGCACCGTTCCCGCCTCATATTCGTGAAAATCCTGCCCCTCAAGCGCTATCGCCAGCCTGCCGCAAACAACCGTCATATAGACGTTGGAATTTGTGGTGTGTTCGGGCACGGCGTCGCCTTTCATGAGAACGATGTGCGCGTAATTGATGTTTTCGTCGGCAATCACTCTCTCGACAACTTTGCCGCCGCCGTTTGATAATTTGAAAACCTGCTCAACCATAATAAAATCCTCCTAAGCTATAATAAGGTTGCTTGATTAAAGACGCAATGCGTTTTCACCTCAGTTACGCCCCAAACCCCTTTGAATTTATTTTATCATAGGAAATGGCTGTTAAACGTTGCAAATGCAACATAAACGCGGTTTTCAAAAAATAACAGAGAATAAAAATTAAAAAACGTAAGCGGTGTAAGAAATTATTTCGGCGTTTTCGTCGAGGCAATAGGAATTCACCGCTCCCGAAACGGTGTCGATGCTTATCGCGCGGGCAAAGCGCTCACCCGTCTCGCCCCGATATCCGCCGCCTTGGGCGCAACCCGTAATCGCTTTTAAAAACAATATGTCCTTATCGGGATCGCTGTATAGGTAATTAAAGTTGCCATGCCAATGACCGGCGAAAATCCCGTCCAGCCGCGCAAGGGCGGCATCATCAAGCGCCTCCGTGACGTCGGAGAAATAAGCGATATGTAAAAATATGCAAAACGGCGCGGCGTTTTTTTCCAGCTCGGCGTTGAGCCAGCTAAACTGCTCGGCAAGCAACCTTTTATAGTGCACCGAAGCAGGCGGCGCGCTGTAAAAGCTTCCCGTGTCCAAGGTGGCAATGTTGTAGACGACGTTATCGTCCGAGGCGTCGTAGACCTTAATAAAGTAGTTGGCAAAGCGGTGGTCAATGCTGTATTTTTTTGCGAGTTTCTTGCCGTCCGCGAATACGTCGGCCTTTTTCTTTATGGTGAGGGCGTCGAAGCTTTCGCCGCTTTCTTTACCGCCGATGAAGTATCTATAAGGTTCGACAGCCGAGATTATCCGCGACTTTCTGCGGCCGCTCTCGGCGTCGTGATTGCCGAACACAAAGGTCCAATAGATTTTTTTATTCTCGAAATACTCGGCGATTTTTTTATAGGTGCGAATGGAAGTATTGTAAACGACCTCGGCAAAGCCGCTGTTACAGAAGATGTTGTCGCCGCCCAGCACCACGAAATCGGGCTTTTCCTGCTCCGTCACCAAATCCAGATATTCGATAAGTTTGGGCGTGAGGTCTTCATCGGCTTTACCGTTATTGCCGTCTTCCCCTCCATGGCGAGGTATTCGTGAAAGTCGGACATGTGGAGTATTTTGAAAACGCCGTCGGCGTTCGCCCTAAGCGGCTTAGCCTCTTTCTCTTTTTGGCAGCCCGAAAGAATGCCCGAAAGCGCCGCCAAAATAATTAAAACCGCTAAAATAGCCGCCGCGAATTTTTTCACTCTGCTTATGCCCCTTAGATAGTCTTTGTCACAAACTACGGAAAACATTGTATATCAACATTCAAACTAATACAACAACTTTCAAAAGCTAATATCGACTTTTGTTGTCGCATTTTGGTTGCGCGCGCTCCGCATTTCTTGTTATGCGCAGTGTAAATACTTAAATTCATATAACAGGCGAGAAATATCCCCGCTTGACCGCTCTTGACATAAATACCGCTGTCGGGTATAATTTTATTGAATTTTTGTTCAACGAGGATGCATGGGCATAAGAAAAGACCAAAAAGAAAAAAGACGGCAGGAAATCCTTATCGCGTCCCTAGATTTGTTTTCGTCTAAAGGCTATGCCGAAACCAAGATAACCGATATCGCGGCGGCCGCCGGCATGAGCGCGGGACTGCTATTTCATTATTTCGAATCCAAAGAGGCGCTTTATTCCGAGTTGCTTAAAATCGGCATTGAATATGTATCGGAAAAAACAAAAAATCTGATTAAAGAGCCTCTAGATTACTTTTACTGCGCGGCGGAAACGCTGATTAAGCTTATGCGCGAAAACGCCGAAGCCGCCAAAATTTACTTACTTATTCGGCGAGCCGTCAAATCGGATAACGTCCCCGAAAGCATTCGGGACTATATCGGCAAGATGGCGAAAGAGATTTTCGAGTTAAACCACGGTAAAATCGTGCTGGGCCAAAAGCAGGGCTCTATTAAGGAGGGAGATTCCAAAGTGCTCACCGCGGTGCTGTTCTCCTGCTTTGACGGCATAGCCGAATCGCGGCTAAAAAACCTCGATATGCCGCTGCCCCAGGCGGGCTGGATAGTCGATATTATCAAAAAGCACTAAAGATTGCCGCTCACGGGCAATTTTTTATTATTGACAGCGGAGGGTGGGCGATATATAATTTTATTGAACGCAAATTCAATGAAAATTAAATCAAGTCGGCGAATATTTTTTAATCAGGCGACCGAAAACGATAAAAAGCGGAACCGCGCGAAACTTGCGTAACCGCAAAACATAATTAACAAATTCCAAAATAAAGGAGAGGCTTATGGACATCTTAAACGAGTTCGACGGGACACTGCTTCAAAACGACGACAAATTTAAGGATGCATTTTATCGGAGGTTCACGCTGAAAAAGAGAAAGGTTCAGCTCGGCGACGTCATGGAAAAGGAATATTCCTTTCCCACCTTCTACGGCGACGTGACCTGCGCGCAAGCGATTTATCTTTGCAGCTACGAGAAGGCGCTTAAGCTGATGCCGCACGAAAAGATTAAGCCCGTCCGCATGCCGGGCGGGAGAGCGGCGCTAGCGATATCCTGCTATGAATACAAAAACGTCATGGGCGTGCCGCCCTATAACGAGATAGCCTTCACGATAGCGGTCGAGGTGGACAAGGAAAAAAGCCCGGTGCTTCTCCCGCTCATTAAGGGCACCAACAGCGGTTTTTACGTCTTTTCGATGCCCGTCACCTCGCGCGAAAACTGCCTCAGAGGCAACTATATCTGGGGGCTTCCCAAGGTGACACAGAAAATCGATATCTTCAGCGAGGGTGACGAATGCGTCATAAAGTGCTTCGAAACCGACGGCAGCGAATATTTCAGCCTGCGCGTTCCCAAAAGCGGAAAGCCCAAGGATTTCGACGCCACCACCTATTTGTTCTCCAAGCTAAACGGCAAAATCTTAAAGGCGGAGACCAATTTCAAATGCGTCATGAACATGAACGTTTTTATGAAGACGCTGCTAACTAAAAAAGCGGCTCCCGACAAAGAATTTCTTAAGCTTTCGGACACGCCCTCGGGCAAGGCGCTCAAGGAACTCGACATTTCGCCGCTGCCGCTTCAGTTCAGATACGGCGAGCATATGTGCTCCTGCTTCGACTTCTACGACGAAAGCTACGAGCTGAAATAGTCGATATAAGCTCAAGCCAAGCCTAATAGCCATCAAATCAAATCGATAGAATTTATCGAAAAGTTAAAAAATTGGAGGTCAATATGAAGATTATCGTTTTAGGCGCGGGCGGCGCCATCGGAAGCTGTCTTTCGGGCTGGCTCACCGAGACCGACGCCGAGCTCTATCTTTACGACAAGCCCTCGGTTTGCAGCGTGCTCCGCGAAAAGGGAATCACGCTCTATAAAGAGCACAAAGAAAAGAAAAACTACAAGGTCAACGTCATTGACAAGCTCTCCGACGTCCAAAATCCCGACGTCGTCGTAGTCGTCGTCAAAAATTACAGCCTTGAGCCGGTTTCCGAGCTCATTAAGCGCGAAGTCAGCGGCAATCCCGTCATTTTGGCGATGCAGAACGGTGTCGAAAACCAGAAAATCCTGCCCAAATACTTTGATAAAGTCGTCTATTGCGTCATCGAGTTCAACGCCTGGCTCGACGAAGTGGGCGTCGGCGGCTACCAGAACAAGGGGCCCTTCGTCATCGGCACTCCCGACGGTAGCCTCCAAAAAGAAATGGCCGAAATCGCCGCGGTGTTCAACCAAGGCGTCGAAACAATTGTCACCGATAGAATAGTCGACGCCGCCTATTGCAAGATGGTAATCAACCTCACCAACTCCTTCACCACGCTGGTCGGCATGGGTTACCGCGAAGTAACAAGCCTTCGCGCATATAAGGAAGTGCTCTCCAACTCGATGTATGAGGGTTTAAAAATCCTCAAAAAAATGGGAATCAAGGAATTCAAGACGCACACAATGCCGGGCTGGATTGTCATCAAGATGGGCGCCAAGCTTCCCGACTTCATTACCGACGGCATCTTTAAAAAGAACTTAGCCAAGATGGTCTTGAGCAGTATGGCGCAGGACGTCATTCAAAGAAAGACGGGCGCCAACGAGCTCGAGTCGCTTATCGGCGTGTTCATTTCGCTGGCCGATAAATATAACGTCGACATCCCCTACAACCGCACCGTCTACGAGCTCTGCAAAAAGAAGTTTGCCGAAGAAGTCTTCGTGCCCATGACTGAAGAGGAAGTTTTGGCCGAAGTCAGAAAAAAGCAGGCTAAATAAAACTAGACCTCACCGTTCATATTTTAGCGTTAAACAATTAAAAAAGCCGCAATGTGCGGCTTTTTTCATTATCGTCTTATACCATATCCCCCCGAGGAGCCTCCTCCGCCCCGCGAGCCTCCGCCTTTAAAGCCGCGGATTCCCAAAAATCCGCCGCCGCCGAACACTCCCAAAACAATGATAAGAACGAACACACCCAAAACCTTTGCCCAGAGCGGCGTCAGCGGCGAGAAAATGAGGGCGAAGGCGCTCATCGGGAGCTGTGCTCGGGAGGTGGAGTCGGCACTTGAAACGTAGTCGGCATAGTCGGCCATGTCGTATTCAAAATCGCTGTAACCGTAGGCTTCGACATAAATCGTCCTAAGAAGCTCATAGCAGGTTTCGCCCAAGCCGAGGTCTACCGAGCCCTCCCATTCGGGGTTAAAAAAACAGTTGTCGAGGACGTATCCCGCGCGCGCCGCCGTGATGAATTGCTCCATGCGGTAGCCTATTTCGATTTCTATGGAATAGAACTCTTTTTCTTCCCCGCCTCCGACAAACTTCAGCAAAATCAAAAGCCCCATGTCGTTTTCGCCGATTTTCCACTTGCGGAAAAGCTCGGTGCGGTCGAACGCCTCGGCTTTCTCCGCCGAATCAAAAAGGACGGTCGCGACAACCATCTGCGCGCCGCCCAAGTCGGTGCCCTTAGTATCTTCGTAGAGCGCTTCGCCCTCGGCTAAAATGACGTTGCGCGTGCCCGAAAGTAAAGCGCCGGCAAAGTCGTTAATGTAGTATTCGTCGCTGGGGTTGGGATAGCCTTTTTTGCCAAAGCCTCCGAAGATATAAATCCCGAAACAAACTATGCCCGCGACAACGGCGAGCAAAATAGAAAAAATAAGCGCGCCTTTAAAGCGTCTCATACCGGCATTTTAATCGGTGAAATCGACTATGGGAACTTCGGTAGCTCCGTCGTCGACCTTCCAGTATTCGAGCTCGCGCTCAAAGCCGAACATCGATACAATGACGCTTCCCGGGAACTTTTTGGCAGCGGTATTGTAGTCGTTGACGGAGTTGTTAAAATCGCGCCGCGCCACGGCGAGCGCGTTTTCCATTGCCGACACTTCGTCGATGTAGGCATAATAAGCCGAGCTTGCCGTGATGTCGGGATTGTCCTCGACGACAGCGAGAAGTTGGGTCAGCGCCAGCGCCTCAAGCGCGTCTGCCTCGGCATAATCCGCGGTCGTTTGGGCAGCGGTATATGCTGCGCGCGCCTCTGTAATCATCTCGTAAATATCCTCGGCGTGGTCTTGAAGCCCCTCGACGGCGGCGACGATTTGAGCCATCTTGTCGTGACGCTGTTGCAGGCGGCTCATCACTTCGGCCTTGGCGGTTTTTGTTTTTTCCTCCAGCCCGACAAAGCGGTTATGAAGCCCGATGCCCGTGCCCAGAACGGCGACCGCCAACACCAGCACCACCGCTATAGGAATGATAACGGCCATGGATTTTTTGCTTTTAAAAATGTTACTCATTAGGTCCCTCTCAGAGTTCATTGAACCCTCAAGCTATTTTACTTTAAATATGCGAATAAGCAAGTTATTTCAAGTTATTTCTTTTGCGGCTCTGTTTAACGGCATAAAACTATGCTTTTGCTTATAGATTGCGCGAACGAAAAACCTCAACTTAAAAATGGTGAAAAGACGATGCGCCGAATATGATTATTATTCCAAAATTTTACTTTCGAGGTTGACGCGTTATTTTTGATGTGCGATAATGAAACTTAGGAGGATTACTATGAGCGAAAATATTTTTAAAGACGCAAAGGCTCGGACTTTTCTCATTACCGGCGCTTCGGGATTTATCGGAAAAACGGTCGTCGAGAAGGTGCTCGCCGAGGGCGCCAAGGTGGTTGCGGCGGACTTTAAAGTCGCGCCCAGACTGGAAGAATTGAAGGGCGACAGACTTGATATTTGGAAGGTGGATTTGACCTCGGACTACGGCGGTATCCCCCAAGGCGTCACCGACGTCATTCACGCCGCGGGCAGGGTGTCCGACTGGGGCGCATACGAGAGCTTTTATAAAATTAACGTCGAGGCGACCAAAAGGCTGGCCGAATATTCACGGGCGGCGGGCGTCAAAAACTTTTTATTCATAAGCTCCATCGACATTCACGGCTTTTTCGGCCATGTCGAGGAGACCGAGGACGGCACTTACTACCCCTCGGAATGTTTCTATCCCCAAACTAAAATAATTGCCGAGAATTTCGTTCGGGATTTCAATTCGGACGAAATGAAAACCGTCTGCATCCGTCCCTGCACCGTCTACGGACCGGGTGACACCACCGTTCAAGGGCCCATTATGGACGCCATACTAAAAGGCCAGATGGGGTTCATCGACAAAGGCAAAAGACTTATTTCGCGCGTCTACATAACCGACCTCGTTGCGGGGCTCTGCCGCGCTCTCGAGTTCGGCCGGGGCGGCGAGGCCTACAACATCGTTTCGGGCGAAAAAATAAATTGGATGGAGTGGGTGTCGGCGATAGCCGCCGAGCTGGGCGTCAAGACGCCTAAATTCTCGGCGCCCTATTTTGTCGCCATCGCGCTGGCTTCGGTGATGGAAGGCGCCTATAAGCTTTTCCGCGTCAAAAATCCGCCACTTCTCACCAGAATGAGAATTCAGCACGCCGGCCACGATTTTTTCTTTTTGCCGACCAAAGCCCAGAACGAGTTGGGATTTAAGCCCGAAATGCCGTGGCGCGAAGGCGTCAAGCTCATGGTAAAAGAATATAAAGAGCGCAATAATATTAAATAACCGACAAATTTTCCGCTTAAAGGTTTTTATGCTTCGCTTCTTGCCGAGCTTACACCAACGGTGTTCAACCCGAGAAACTTTGCGACGGGTTTTTATCTTGACAGTTTTGATATCTTAAGGAGTTACAGATGGAAATTAAAGAGATTTTGGCGCACGTCGACCACACGCTTTTAAGCCCGACGGCGCGGTGGCAGGATATAAGGGAAATTTGCGACGACGGCATAAAATTCGGCACGGCGTCGGTCTGCATACCGCCGAGCTTTGTCAAAAGGGCGAAGGAATACACGGCGGGACGCGTCGCCGTCTGCACCGTTATAGGCTTTCCCAACGGCTACAACACCACCGAGGCCAAGGAAGCCGAGGCAAAAGACG
>Ga0116147_1000419_pt1 | contig 50282 bp, 64 predicted proteins | sample AD_JPNHG3_MetaG_FD_89749 | JGI IMG/M metagenome (GOLD analysis project Ga0116147, IMG submission 89749) | Active sludge microbial communities of municipal wastewater-treating anaerobic digesters from Japan - AD_JPNHG3_MetaG | ecosystem: Engineered > Bioreactor > Anaerobic > Digestate | place...
AACAGTACTGATGCTAATACTTTTTTATTTTATACAATACAAAATAGTGGCGTTGAACAATATTGGGGTCATCAAGTCGGATTTGTGAATGATATAGTTGCTGTAAAATTTGATGAACAATACGGCACAGAAACAAATATAATTACTATTAAAGCTAGTGATTATTATAGCAATAATAAAAAATTATCCGACTGGAATAATGATTATGTTGATAGTATTAAATTATTTCCAGATGCTCAATTTTTTGCTAAAATGATAGATAACATATTTAATATATTCAGTAATATCATAGAAAAAACTACAGTTCAATCTGAAATGGAAGAAAAATTGAATAACATTATTGATAAACTTTTAGAAACAGAACCAGATGATATTATTGATGATAGTTTTTTCACGTTTACAAATGTAGAATTACTTGATATTAGTGAAAAAGCTAAAATGAAAACTTTAGGTATATCTAAATTAGAAACATGTGATACATATGCTACAAAAATTAATACAACAATCTTAAATGATTCAGTTAACACGATAATTACTGCTAATTCTATTGAAAGTAAAACAATTGCTATTAATAAATCAATTAATAATATCGCGGATGAAGCATCAAAAAATAGTGACCCAAAAGATAGATATAATGTGAAATTAAATTTTTTTGTTAAATTAATAAAGGCGCTTGTTAAGAGTATAATTGGAATGATATTCTCACCTAAATTAATCTTACTTTTTATGGTTAATTTTAGAATAGTTCAAGGAACAAATGCCACATTTAATGGAATTGATGAATTGATTAAAAACTTAAAAGTTTTAATCAAAGAAGTTATTGATATAGTTAAAGCTTTAGTTATTAAAATATTACTTGAAAAAGTTTTGAAAGAAATTAAAAATCTTCAATCTCAAGTTAAGGATAAAATTCAATCAGAATTAATTAGTAATAAAAAGAAATTAACTATGAGTTTACTTGGTGTTCCGCAAGATATCATAAGAACGATTAATAAATTTTAGATATGGGAACTTTTGATAAAAATGATTATAAAAAAATAGCTAGTATTGGAGCGGTATTAGCAATTATTATTGCCGCGTTTAAGCTTAAATTTAAACCACAGCCACCCGTTCCTCCACAACTTTTATATACTGGCGCATCTATGAGGCAAGGTCTTAGTGCGTCACAAACAGCATCATATATTATAAGTAGACAACGAGAAGCTGGTGCACCAGTTGGAGTACTTGATGATGGTAGTGAAAATATTGCCGAAAAAATGGAAAAGATAAGAGTTGAAGAAATATTTAATGCATTAATAACACAAGCTAAAATTGATGTGGTAATTCCACCAGGAATACCCGTTACGGCAGCTGGTGGTGGTATTGGTACTGTAGTTGTTCAAGGTGCTACTACAAATTTTGCAAGTGGACAAGGAGTTTTATATTAAAAAAATGTGAATTATGAGTAAATTTTCTGAAATGACAAGCAATCAAATTTTAATGGAAATTAAAAATATGATGCAAGAGCATGAAGCCATTAAACAAAGAATGCTTAAAGATTATGATGAAATGGTACGCATTGAAAAATTATTTCAAGAGGCTAATAAAGAATTAAAAAACAGATTAAACGGAAATAAGGATGAGTAGTAGTATTTTAAAAAAACATGCTTTTAACCTTAAAAGCATTTATGATAATTCAGCAAAATTAGATGTAATATCAATAGGTAGAGTTGAAGCTATTGATGACGAGAGTGATGCTGGTAGAATTATTGTCAGTATTAAGGGTATTGATGATAAAAAAACTGATGAAGAAAAAAAGCTAACTATGGCTTTTCCATTATTACCAAAACATCTTCAAGTAACTCCTAAAGTCGGTGAAGCTGTATTCGTCCTAAAATTAAATCTTAAAGATACTAATTATATTGACAGATATTATATTGGTCCTATTATATCTCAACCACAAAAACTTAAAATGGACTCGTTTTTCTTTACAGCGAAATCTGCATTAGCAACTGGGTCAGTTGAAGTAGAAGAGGCTCCAAGTTTTAAACCAGAAGCTCGTGGCGTATTTCCAGATAAATCTTATATTTCTATACAAGGTCGAGATAATTCAGATATTATTTTTAAAAACGGAGAGGTATTAATTAGAGCTGGTCAACATAAATCTAAAAATATACTAGAGTTTAATAATGAGAATATTGGTTATTTTCAACTTAAATTTGATGTACCATTGAATTTAACCAAAGAAACTACGCAAGGAAAAAAATATACAGTTGCAAACATTGTTGCAGATAAAATTCATTTAATTACACACGGAGGAACAAAAAATTTCAAACTTACTGACCCGTCAGATTTAATAACAATCGATGAAATGTCTAGAATTGCAAATGAAGCCCACCCACTTCCTTATGGAGATGTCATTGTAAAATTTATGGAAGCTTCTATTAAATTTATGATAAATCATTTTCATCCTTATTCAGGTTTAAAAGCAAGTGCTCCACAACCTATTTATAATGATTTAGCTAATTTTGATTTATCAAGTGTTAACTCTAAAAACATTAAATTAGACTAATCATCATGATATTTATATAAAAATTAATATTATGGTTGTTAGAACTTACTTTGATAAAAATAATACAATTATTCGTAATAATACAACAAATACGGGTAGAAGTCCTATTGCTGAATTATTTTATGGTGGTAATGTATATGATTTAGAATATTCTAGATTTATTTTTCATTTTGATGAAACAAGATTAAGAAGTCTATATACAGGTGGTACTTTTCCAGATTTAAATAAAATGAAGCACACACTTAGAATGACAAATACAAGTTGTTTTGATTTAGGATTATTAAATGGTGAAACATGTGATGGTAAAGAAAGGGCATGCTCTTTTGATTTAATCCTATTTCCATTGGATGAACATTTTGATGAAGGTAATGGTTATGATTATAACTCATGTACGTATCTAGCGGGTGATGCTTCAATAAGTAATACCCCTTCTAATTGGGTTTATGCAAGAACAGGTGTAAGTTGGCCTAGTGGAAGTGGTGCATATAGTGGAAACACTAGTGCTGTAACAATCGGTTCACAACATTTTGAAAGAGGTAATGAAAATATTGAAATTGATATTACAAATTATGTAAATGCTATTATTTCTGGTGAAACAAATTATGGTTTGGCTCTTGCTTATTCATATGCACTAGAAAATACTCCAACCCAAGAATTACAATATGTTGGATTCTTCACTAGACACACTCAAACTTTTTATGAACCATTTATTGAAACAACTTATACTGAGGTAATTAGAGATGATAGATATCGTTTTTATATGAATAAAAACAATAAATTATATCTATATGTTAATGCTGGTGGATTACCGACTAATTTAGATTCTAATCCAACTGTTACTATTTATGATAATAATGATGTTGTTTTTAGTACATATACACCTACAGATGTAACTCATGTAACAACTGGTGTTTATTCTATTGATATTAATGTTCCAATTAATGCAAATTATGGGAATTGTACAATGTTTAGAGATGTTTGGTCTTCATTAAGTATTAATGGAGTAAATTTATCTGATGTTGAACTTGAATTTGTTATAAACAGAAATGGGTATTATAATATTGGGACAAATGAAGAAATACCTAAAGTTTATGGATTTAATATTACTGGTATCAAACGTGATGAGAAAATTGTTAGGGGTGATATTCGCAAAGTCATTGTTTCAGCTAGAATTCCGTTTACAATTAACCAACGCGATATTTTAGATACACTTAGATATAGATTATACATAAAGGAAGGACCTGCGGAATATACAGTAATCGATTATCAACCTGTAGAAATGGCATTTGACCAGAATTATTTTTTATTAGATACATCTAGTTTACTACCAAATACTTATTGGTTAGACATCGAACTCTCAACTAACAGAGAAGTTAGAACAATAAAAGATATTGTTAATTTTGATATAATTAATCAAGTAGAATTAAGAAATAATTATTAGTTATGAAGGAATTAATTAAAAAAATATTGCGAGAATATTATAATAATTTCGATGAATATGATGACTTTAATTTAATTGATTTTAATGAAGGACCATCATTTGATTATAATTCATTACCAAATATTATAACACTTTATCGTATATTAGAACTTGATTCTCCAGATGATATAAAAAATATTAATAAAATTGAACCAGGTTCACATTATTCAATGGATAAAAATAATTTAATAAAAACTAGAAATTTTCGAAAAGGAAAATATTATGTTATTTTAACAGTTAAAGCAGATAAAAAATTAATTGATATAAAAAAAACATTAAAAAATAATATCGAATACCCAATGGAAAAAGAAATTACTTTAAAAAATAAAGGTAAAGGTACTAAAGTTATTTCAATAGAACCAATTAAAATTAATAACTAATAAAGTTTTTATTTACATTTTTTTATAATTTATTATATTTATTATTGTATGATTAACATTAGTGTTAGTCTTGAGTCAAATTTGGGCTTTAAGTGATTGCGGTCACAAAAAGATTAGCACGTTAATAATAACAATTTATTAAAAGTTAATTAAAATGAACTTAACTAATTCAGATGGTATGCCTACTGCCAACATCGCAATCAATAAAAGTAGGATTAAATGTTATGGGAAAAATTCAACCCCAACTTATTATCTCCAAAAAGAACAAGAATTTCAATTAGAATTATTTAATCCAACTAATAGCAATATATTAGCTGTTATTAGTTTAAATGGTAATAAAATTTCCCAAGGTGGTTTAGTACTTAGACCAGGTGAACGTGTATTTCTTGACCGTTATTTGGATGTTCCAAAAAAATTTAAATTTGAAACTTATGAGGTATCTAATACTGATGAAGTTCGTAAAGCTATTGAAGATAATGGCGACTTAAAAGTTGAATTTTATCGTGAACAAGTTATTATTCCAAATCTAACTTATTCACCAAATATTGGGTTTTGGGTTACGTTAGATACTAATCCTTTTAATTATAATGGTCAACCAATTATTTTATCTACTACTGATGGAGAGTGTAGTAATATATCAACTACAATAAATTCACCAAACACAGCTTATAATTCCACACTATCAACATCATCAAATTTAGGATTTTACAACAATGACATTTCAACGAACAAAACATCTTATAGTAAAATAATTAAAAGAAAGATTGAAACAGGTCGTGTAGAAGAAGGGTCATATTCTGCCCAAGAAATGAAAACTGTTTATAAGAATTGGGAGATATTACCATTCTGGACAGTTTCAGCAAAACTTCTCCCTATTTCGCAGAAAATTAATACCGTTAATGATATTCAAATTAAAAGGTATTGTACTGCTTGTGGCTCCAAGTTACACAAAAAAGATAAATACTGTTCTAACTGTGGTAATAGAGCCTAATTAATCAAAAAAATGTTAATCATACAAAAAAAAAATAAAAAGGGAAAAATTTGTTTTTTCCCTTTTTTTTAATTATATTTGTAAATAAATTATTTTTTTAAAATGAGTAAGACAATAATCTATAGAATCAATAAAGATGGGTATGTAATTAAATTCTCTGAAATTGATGACATTAATAGAATGTATGTGATTATTTGGAGTATAATATATGAGTTATATAATGATTTATTCATAAATGAGATTGAACGTCCAGAATGGATGTCGGATGACTATCCTATGAATTTTTCTGACTTACAAATAACTGGTGATATGAAGCCGTTTTGGGATATGATTCATAATGAAGAAGTATTATTTGACCATCGAATAGTTTTCGCCTCAACTTTCGATAGGGTTATTATTATGAAAGAAGATTTTAGTAAAGTAATTTTAGCCTATGAAAATTTTATTAAACATATGACTTCAAAATTATTAAAAAAGTTTTTTGAGGAATATGATTTCAGCGGTTTACGAGAATTTTCAGATACACTTAAAAAACTAAAGGAAGATGAAAATTGTATTGGTGTAACTATGTGTAGTTCACTTATCTCATCTTTTTGGGAAAATTATTCTGAGGATGGTAAATTTACGCCGTATAATATCTTCAAACAAAAAAATCATTCAAATTTGTTTGATAATTTAAATAAAAAAAATAGATAAAAAGCTAAATAAACTTAATATAAATCAATTTGTTACACTTAACCATTACTTGAATAAATGTTACCTTTTAACCTATAAAAATAAATAATATTATGTTTTATAGCATAAACATAAAAAAAAAACTCGATAAAAATCGAGTTTTTTTATGTATTTGCCATATTTTTCCCTAATAATCCTTCTCGGTCCATTCTAATTTTAATGTCTCGTAACCATTGTTTTTTCATATCGTAATCTAACTTATTGTAAATACTAGTTAATGATGATGATAGTTCAATCATTTCTTTGAATGTTAGTTTATCCCAAATATCTTTATATTTATTATATAATTGTTTAATGTTATGTATCTGTCCTTGTATTTCGATTTTTGAAGTAATCATTGAATCTGAATCTGGATTATAATTTCCAAATTCATTAGCTTTTGAAATTTTATTTTTAATATGTTCATTATGCATTGTGTCGTCAATCCAATGTGTTAATTCATGATGAATGCTACCTTTAATTTTTTCTTCAGTAAACTCAGTTTTAAACATTTTTTTTTGTTCATCTGGAAGATAATTAATTGCATCTATTAAATTACCATTATTATTGAAAATAACATTTAAAGCATTTTTATTAATCGAAATACTAATTATTTTTTTAAAAGGATTATAATAATTTATTCCATGATTAATTAATATTTCACATCTATTTTTATAATCAGCTTCAACACATTCTTTAGATTTTAAAATACTGGTATTTGTTTTATCAGACTTAAACATAGTTGTTCTTGCAACTCCAGTATTTTGAATTTCTTCGATGTCGTTTTTAAAATACATGTTATAAATTAAATCAACATCATCATCAATATCGGTTAATTTTTCAGTAACCAATCTTTCGTATAATTTTTGTTTAATAAACTGTTTCATACTTATAAATATTCATTTAAAATAAAAAGGCTATCTTTCGACAGCCTTTTTATAATATATTTAGAATTAATACTAACGTAATTCGTTAATATTAAATGTTGGGATTCCGTCAACTCTAATATGTCCATAGAAGCGGTTGTTTACGACTTTTTTAGCATAACGAGTCATAATACCTTTAACTGGAGCAAAGTTAAACGGACTGTACATTGTTGGAGTTAATTGTAGAGGTACATATGGTGCGTAGATATAACCAGTGTCAAGTAATGATTTACCTTTATGTCCAATAATCATAGAGTATGCAGGTGCATAAGGGTCACGATATACTTGATAACGTCCACTTAATGAACCGATTCTTTCAATACCCATATTATATTGGTCTTGTTCTGGTGAAGCATCTGATACGTGGAAGTATTCAAGGTCATCGAATATTGCACTGATTTCAGAGCTTACTACAATAAAGTTAGCACCGCCACGAAGCGTTGATTTATGAATTTGAGCTGAGATTTGGTTAATTCTTGTAATAAGAGTTTGGTTCCATTCTTTTTGAGTATAAGGATTAGCAGCGTTACTTGCTTTTCTCCAACCAGCATAATCCCAACGTAATTGCCATGCAGCTGCTTTACGAAGGTCACGAAGAATTTCACGGTCAATTTCAGATGCTATTTGTTCTGATAACATAGCTGTAAGTTCAGCTTCAGCATCAATGTTATGGAATGCAGCAACGTCTTGTGCTAATTCTGGTGACCAAGTTGCACGTAATTTTCTTTCTTCAACAGAAACAACAACTTCATCAAGTTTGAAAGAAACTTCACCAAGTTCAGTTTCAAGTTCAAGAGATGCATAACGAGCCCAAGAAGCTTGGAATGTGCTACTATTTGCAGTGAACCCTGAACAACCAATATAACCATCGTAAGTTTCTCTTGACGAAATGGCTGGGTGTGTAAGGTCAAGTTCAACATAAAGATTGCCACCAGCATCACAAATATCATCATATTGAACAATGCCTTTACCATATTTTTGAGTAACTAATCTGAAAGGAATTTCAGCATTAGCAGCAATTATAACTTTTCCATCTGGGTCAGAAATATTAGAACCTGAATTATTAACAATTTTTAGTGATGCTAAGAATGCTTCAGTATCCATTTCATTTCCATCTGGACCAGTCAATCTACCTTTATTTTCTTTTGAGAAACCTGAAATTTGTAAAATAACATTTCTAACGGTTCCATCAGTAGCTGCTACAAATGTAGTAGTTGCAGAGAAATTACCATTAGGAAGAATACGACCTGGGATTACTTCGTTACCGCTAGTGTAAACAATAGAAATTTCACCTTTTGAATTATCGAATAAACCATCATTGTAATATAAATCATAAAGATTTCTAGTTTTGAAAGTTGTTGCTGTACAGCCAGTAGTACCGATACATGATGGAAGATGGTCTGTAGCCATACTTGTATGAGCAGAGTAACGAGGGTTATCTTGCCATGGGTCTCCTGCTTGTCCAGTAGCTTTATCAATTCTATTAGAAGTTTGAGGTACAAAATAGAACAATTTACCGATTGGCATGTTCAATGCTTGTACTGATACAATATCGTTTGCTAAAAGTTTTGAGAAAACTCTACGAACGATAGGGAATACTACAGTTTCAAATGAACCGCTAGAACCAGCGTCTGTAGTTTCAGTTAACAATGCTTTAGCTTGATTTTCATATAGCATAGCAATGTTTTCTTTTATATGACCTTTAAGTCCGTCAAGAAATCCTAAAGCTTCCCATCTTTCTTGGGTTTGTTGACGAATAGCTTTAAGGTGATTAATACCAATATTACCAACTTGTCCTGATGTTAATAAGTGTGACATAATTTTCAATTTAATTATCTATTTTCGACTCTTTTTATTAAGTCTTTTATTCTTTTTGTTGATTCATCAACATATGCTGTTGATTCAGTCAACTGATTACTTGCACCGCTTGTTTTTGATTTTTCAATTTTATTTTCTATGGATTCAGTAATCGATTTTTTATTAGCTAACTCACTAATTATGGTTTTGTAAACTGCTTTTGATTCTTTTAATGTTTTTACTTCATCAAATCGTTGCATAATCATCTTCTTTTCTTCCTTAGAGGTTGAATGTTCAGTGATTATTTTAACCATATAAGTTAAGTTAGTATTGTAAACTACTGATTCAGCTAACATTTTCTTAAACTGACTAAGGGCATTTTTGATTTCCTTGTTTTCAGTTTGAAGTTTTTTAGCTACATTTAACAGTTCGTTAAACTTTTGTTTGGAAACAGATTCATCAGCTCTACCGATAGGAGCGGTATGATACTCTTTCTTTCCTTCAGGTCTAATACGATTCGCATGTAAATCAGCTAATGCACGAGATTTATTTTCTTCAATTTCTTCATCTTCTGAATTTTCATCTTCTTCGCTTTCCATTACATGTTCAGCGTGGCCATCTTTTCCGTCATTTGGATTATCTTCATCAAATCCACCTTTTAAATTATCACCAGATGTTTTGGAATCAACAGGAGCTTTTTGACCATCAATTTTACCTTTATTAGGAGTAGTGGTTTCTTTAGCTTCTGTATCATGGCCTTGACCTCTTACTATGTCTTCATCCAATGTAATTTCATAAACAGGTTCTACGCTTTCATCTTCGATATCAGTTTCTGGTTCATCTTCATCATCCATTTCTGGTTCATCTTCAATTTCAATTTCTAAATCATCTTCAGTATCTATTTCTGGTTCATCAAGAGTATCGTCTTCTCTTCTTACTTTGCCATCATTAACCTTAACGATATATTCATTACCGCTATCTGGGTCTTTGACGTTAACTTCTTTGTCTGATACTACCTCGATTTCATCGTCAGCTGAAAGTTTTTTGAAAACTTTAATTACTTCTTCATCTGATGCTGCTGTTAAATCTAACTCATCATAATCCATTTCTGCTTCTGTTTTTTCTTCATCATCACTTACTGGAAGTGTAGCAGGATTGTCTTTTTCATTTTCTTCTTCACTGTCTAGTTCTCCAGTTTCAATTTTTTCAGTGTCATTATCATCAGCATCATTAGACGTAATGTCTTCTTCTTCGTAACCCTGTTCGTTGATTACATGTTCTTTTATAAGTTCTTCAATTTCTTCCTTCATTGTAGAACGAAGTATTTCTTTTGTGTTTTTCTTTAAAGCTTCTTGAATCACATTAATATCAAGTAAAGCTTCTTCCACGATTGATTTTTTTTCTTTATCTGCCATTGTCAAATAGTTCAATAAAAGATTATTCTTTGTTAATAAATATATGCTTAAAATGAAAAAATTAATTATCTGATAAAAAATGTTTTACATTTTAAGCTTATTTTTACATTTTTTTTATTAAATCTTATTTAAATGCTAAAAAAACGCGGATTGTATCATGATAAAAATTTATTTAATTTATCAATTAAAATAGGCTTTTTATTTATTTTGCTTTCAGAAAATCCCCTCATATCTTCTTTTTTATTAAAAATCCATGAACCTGGTGTACTTGGACTTGTAACAATATCCCAACAAATTAATTCAAAATCATCTTGTACGATATGTTTACCTGCAACTTCTTCTAATGAACCAACACCTCTAGATGAAACACCTACCATGATTCCTTTTCTAAGAAGATTTGCAATTTGGTCACCTTGACAAGAAATAATTCCTTGATTGATGAAACCTGGAGACATTATAATTTCTAATTTACCTAACAATGTTTTACCTTCCCACCATGTTTCTAAAATATTGTGTGAAATTCTATCGTTAGATATAATTGAAGTTTCTGGATGGTCACTATTATGTGTCCAAGATATTTTCCCATTATATCGCATTAACCAGGTACCATTTGGTACAGTTACACAATACACATTTTCATTAAAAGGTACTAATTCTGTTTTTATATATCTAGTATCCATATAAATTCCTTTAGATGTTCTTTCATGAATTAAATGTAATGGTTTACTATTTTCACCTAAAATAATTCGCCCTTCAATTTCTCGGTCAACAGGAGAAATAACATTCATCGTAGCACCATTCCCCAATTTTAACATTATCTCAAAAACATCTTCAGCTAATTTATTTGATGTTGTGAAATATTCTTTTAACAAACTATTTTTCCTATTTTTCCTATTTTTACCATCCCCAATTAATAACCAATCAAGTAAAATATTTAATAAATTTTTAGACCATTCTTTAGCGTAACTTGGAATGTGCTTTTCGTGAGAATTTCCTAACTCAAATAAATATTCATATAGTTTATCATCATAAATATTAAATTGCCTATTACCAGATATAGAATATTTAAAAGGAAGTTTATTAAGAAGATTAATAATTTTTTCTTTTGTTTCTTCTTTTTTTTGCGTAATACAAACTAAATTCTTTTTTTTACCACCTTTACTTCCGCTACAATGTCCTTCGCTCAAAAATATTCCTAAAAATGCAGCCCAATCTTCTGTTTTAATTTTTATATCTGAGTTGGGAATGTTAAAATACTCAGGTTCCTTTCCAATCCAATTGGCGGAATGTTTAATATATGAATGACTAATTTTTGAATCATTATTTATTAATTTATTATATAACTCTTCACCTGTTAAAATATATGGTTTATTATTTCTATCCCATAAAACAATTTTATGTTTTTTAGTAACCATTATATCAAAACTACTATTATTGTATATATGAATCATATCATCATTATACATTTTTTTAGTAGTATTAGTAATTTTTTGAAATTCTAATTGGTCTGAATTAATATTCAATGTTAATATTTCTTCTCCAATAATTGTTTCTTCAATTCGTTTCCAGCCATTTTTAGTAAATATTTCGGTTCCAATTGGAACGCATTCACCTATTGCACGTTTTTCACGAATTAATTGCTGATATTTTTCTACTTCTCTCTTAAGAATAGCTTCTGGATAAATACGCCCATTTCTATTTTCAACACCATATTTTTGTAGAACTGCATAAACTATTAACGGTTCAATCATTATACCCTTACCTTCACCCAATTTTTGCATTTCATTTAAGAATGGTTTATTCCTAATATCATTAGGAGAAATATAACCTGCGTCTTGTTCAATCATAATTCCAAACCCAGTTTGACCTGGTTTTAATATTTTTAACTCATCACTATACATATTACCATTTTCATAATAAATATATGTATATAAATAAAAAACCCCTAACCAAATTGATTAGGGGTTAAATTTATTATAATATTTTATCATCACTCTTTCTTTCTATGAAATTTAAAATACTTATTATCATTTAAATTTTTATTAACTACAACATTTAAAATATTCATTAAAGCTTCATTTAATTCATCTGACATTAGAGCATATTCACTATTTTGATATAATATAATTTCACAATTCATATAACTTCGTTTTCCAAATATAATTCCAGATTGACGCATATCAAAATCCACAATAGTTTTATTTAAATTAAAGATAGAACGATTACCATAATTATATATGTTTTGTTTAATTTGTTTATGAATGTTTTGTATAATTCTGTTGTAATTAAAATTATCATCATCTATAGGGTCTGCCCATCCAGATATATTAATGTATACTGATTTTGGCTTTTTATTGTCCGTTGTACCAAATACAACATTTAAATTCGGAATTACATCTACTTTAAATTCTTTACCACGTTTCATATAAAAAATCCTGATATCATAAATATAATATGAAATCAGGATTTGTCAATAGGATGTTTTTATAAAAATCTTAAGATAAAATATCTTTTAAAAAAATTAATACAACCATTATAGCTTGAACAACCACCCATATCATTAAAGCTTGGGTCCTAAATGTTTTGAGTTTATCGATATCTTTTAGTGTTTCATCTAATAATTTCGGTGATGTAATCTCATCCATTTTCAGTTTCCAATACCTTAATTCTTTTAATTCATTCGTTGATATGACTTGTTGTAATGAACTTTTCCAACTTTTAAGCTCATTAACTGAATCTTTAATACTTTCAAATTTTGTAAGTTTTTCCTCAATATTATTCAATTTATCAGTAGTGACTTCCTGATTTTTAGCTATTGTATCTAGCCTATGAACAATTAGTTCCCAGTTTGCTTGTTCCATCATAACTCTATTCACTCAAATCATTAGCTAAATTTATTAATTTTATAGCACTTTCCGAAAATGTTTCTTTGTTAAATTCCAAATTTAATAATTTATCTTTAACAGTTAACAATTTTTCTTTAGTTTCTATATCTGCATTTTTAAGATTTTCGTCAATTAATTTAATACACGTATTTTTAATATTCTTAAAAAAAATTGTTTGATTTTCACTATCCGATTCAATAATAACCTTAATTAAAGATTTTTCATTTTCAGTTAGGTCAGAATATTTTTCATTAAATCTTCTAATAGCTATATCACATAAGACTTTAGTAGGTACTATGTTTTCAGAAATCGGTTCTTTTGATTTTGGTATAATAATATATTCTGCAATTTGTTTTTTACGATTAAATGTAGCATTAATGTTGGTATTTTTATGTGTAACTAAATATGAAATATTTTCATGAAGTTTTTCTAATTTTTCATCATATTTTTCATCTAACATTTTTTTAAATTCACCTAATAGCTTAACTAATTTTTTATTAGCTTCAATAATTTGTTTCGGAGAAAAACTTTTTAGTAAGGAAATGTTTTCATTTACATAATCTATCGCCATATTTAAATCTGGCTCAACTTTAGATTCTAAATTTTTATAAACTAAATATTGAGTCTTTAAAATTTTATCTTCTTTTAATGCCTTAATATAAGACTGAAAAATTTTTTTATTTTTATCAGACTTTTTTAAAATTCCTTCAATTAGAACTTCATTGAAAGCATTTTTTATTTTACCGAAATTTTGCATAACTAAATCTTTTCTAATAAATATAATATTTCTATAGAAAGTTAATCACTTCCTTTAAGTAATTCATCAATATCACCAATAATATTATTAATACCTTCATTAATTTTTATACTTTTATCATAAATCTTAGTAATTTCATCCTTTAAATGGTCTTCTTTATTTAATGAACCTGTTAATTTATCAAGAAAATTTTCTTGATATTTTTTTTGACGATATTCTAATTTTTTACTTAAAATGTGTTTTTTTTCAGTTAATATTTTTCCCGCTCTTTTAATAGTTTCTTTAGTCGGTGTTGCTTCTTCAGGTGAAACTGCTTCTTCAGAACCTAAATCTAATCCAGCTTCAGGTTCTTCATCACCAGCAGCTTCTTCACCTTCCTCACCGCCGAATTCTAGTTCTTTTTCACCAGCTCCGCCTATTTCAGAACCTAATCCGCCACCTAATCCGCCACCAAATCCACTACCCCCACTTTTTTTACTAGTACTACCAATATCACCTTCTTCAGTATCAGTATATGGGTCATAGTTAGGGTCACCATAAATTTTATCAACTTTATCAAAAATACCCGTATGCTTAATAATCTTAGCGGTTTTTTCAAGCTCAGCTGCAGCTGCTCTTTCCATTCTTTGTTCAAGTAAATCTTGTTTAATTTCTTCATCAGACCATCCAAGAATATCACGTTTAGCTCTTGTCATTGACATAGCAGCAAAACCATTACCAGAATCTTTTACAGCTTCATTATATAATGCAATTTTAGATTGCAAATATTCAATTTTAAGCATTTCAGCTTGAGTAGATGGATTATTTAATGTAATGATAAAATTATCTAATTCATCTGTAAATCCTAGAATATATAAATGAATAATAGCAATTTTATTTAATTCCATAATTAATGCCTGTTGAATACGATTAATGGTTCTGGAAAATCTAATATCCTGTAAAGCTAAATTTTTACCTTCTCCATAAGCATCTTCATAATTTAAAAATGCTTTAGGAACACGTAAAGCAGTAAATAATTTCCTTTGCAAATATTGAATATCAGCAATCTCAGAAAGATTACTTGCACCTGGTAAGGTATCAATTGGGGTTGCAGCGTTTTCATCACGAACTGGAATAAATAAGTCTTGGTCTTGTGCTAATTGATTATAACGTAAATCTATCTGTCCTGTTTGTGGGTCTATAACTGGTTTACGTTTAAAACGATTAGCAATCTCATTTAAATAAGGTTCAACATCCTTATCATCAATATTACCAACAAAAACTTTATAAATTCTACGCTCAGGTGCTCTAGTTACGCGATATATCAACATAGCATCTTCAGAAAGCAATAATTGTTTCCAAATTCTCCTAGCTTTCTCTAATAACGAAGTACCATACGGAAGCTTTCTATCATCACCTAATAATCTAAAATGAGCTATTTGCCATGAGTTAAATACTATATTTTTAGTTTTCCAATGAAATTTAACTCTATTATGATTACTTTGATTATCATTAGTTAAGACATCTCTACTTGCGTTCATTGAATTTAAAATATCACCTTCTCTCCTCTCTATCTCAAAATTAGGCATCTGTCTACAACCAATAATACCGTTTTTATCATCAGTATTTAAGTAAACAAAATTATCGCCATATTTACATAAATTACGAGCCCACATCGGTAAATTTGTGTGAATATCTAATCTATTAAAAAATAAATCTTCTAACACACGTTTTACACGTTTACTTTCAGAATAAATGTTAAGAATTTTACCTTTATTATTTACGGTCGTAGATTCTTCCATAAAAATATCCAATGCAGCTCCGATTTCAGGATAAAATTCCATAGATTCAAAATCCGCATACGAACCAATTCTCGTAACTTCATAATGAATTGATTGTTGAAACATTTCTCCATCAACCTTACGCCATAATTGCCCTAAATATTTTGCCTGCTGAGCTTGTAATTTAGCTGTTTCATATTCTGCTTTATCTTTGGTTTTAAGTAAAATCTCATTCCCAATATTATATTTATTACTACTATCCAGTGGTCTATTTTTATCATAACCATCAGGTCCAAATAATCTTGTTAATCCTTGAAATATTGTTAGTTTTTGAGCCATATAGTGATTTTTTTAGTTTATTATAATCATTTTTTTAAAAATATAAAGTTTATTTAACGTAATCACATTCCATGTACGCGTTGTGGTTATCGTTAATTATTTTATATACATAACCAGTTTTATTGTCATAACCTTGAGAATTTGGAATAGCGGTACATGATTCACCTTTGATTTTCCCTTTTGATTTAATTACCTTTTGATTGGCATCCATAGGCGACCACCTATAAACCATTTTAGGATTTACTTTCCTAATAAACACATTTTTATTTTTTAATCCCATAAATTTGTTTTTAAATAAATATTAACGCATACCACTAAATAGCCACAAAAATTCACCTTTAGGGTCTTGCATATTTTTAGCTATACTTGGAGTAAAATTTGGTCGTCCAGTACTCTCTTTAGTACCTTTTGGCACAAATCCACTTTTTTCCTTTTCATTTAAAGAGCTACTAGAAATCCAACTTTTTAACATGGCTTTTGTTTGATTTTCCAATTTTTCCAATTTCTTAAAATTCTGCTCCAATACCCATAAACACATTGCCAATGACATCAATAAATCATCATGACATCCATGCATATGGTCTGGTTTCCCATTCTTATAAACAAATGTTCTCATTTCAGAGGTCATTCTAACTGACCTAACTTTAATGGTATTTGTTCTAATAGCATATTCAAGATTTGCAATCATAGGTAAACGAACCGATTGCGCATTGAAGCCAGGTATTTTACCATTCTTAGTGTATTGATTCAAATCTCTACGATTTTTAAGCACGTTGCTACGTGGTTCATCATAATGCAAACGCTTATAACCAACTTCTAATAACTTTAAAATAGTTGAAACCCCTACACCAATAACGTCAACCACAGTATAAGCATTATATAAATTCCCATACTCTTCAACTATCTGTGCTAACAAATCTGGCGGGACCTTTCCTTTGTATTCCATCACTTGTTCCATTGTTGTGAAATCCACTATAACAATAGTTGAACTATCTTCACCATCACCACGGGCAACATCAACACCCATGATATATTGATGACCTTCAATCGGTTGTTCCCAAATCCAAAATTCCTTATTTTTACCACTAACCCATTTTGGGTCCATACAATTATTTTTTTCCTGAAATTCAATAAATTCTTCATCAATTACATTACCACCAGAACCTACAAATGAAACATCAAGCTCTTGAGCAATCATTCGCTTGTCATTATTCATACCACGACACATTTCTTCATACCAACTTGATGTTGGTTTCCATCCTTCATCAATTCGTTTCCTAAAAGATTCAAGTGTAAAAGTTTTTTCTTCTTCGCGAATAATATCATCACCATTCGGGCTTGATTTTAACCATACTAAATCTTTGTTATATCTTAAATCTTCATACCAATGCATTTCAACGATGTGAAAATCGTTGGTTTTATTTCTGGCACCATCAAATGTTTTCCAATATAATTCATCATATCCATTTGGTGTGGAAATTAAAGTAGCTTTACCACCAGTACCAAGTGCTGTAAGGGCTGCACCAAATACTTCAGCACCATTATCAATAAATGCTGCCTCGTCCATTATAAGGAATGTAGGTGTATAACCACGAAGAGCATCTTTAGATGTAGCAAGAGCTTTAACTTGCGAACCATTAGGTAAAACTAAATGCTTTTTAGAATTAGTTAAAAAAATTTCTTTACTCTCTTTTTCTACAGTTCCATAATAATTTGAACCCCAAACCCACCTTGGTAATTGAGATAAAAAATCTTTAATTTTAGCTAAAAATTCTTGTGCCATGTCTTGTTTATTGGCAAGAATTAATATTTTTTCGGGATTATCTGGGTCAGCCCAAGCCACTTTAACGGCGGCAAATGCTGCCGTAGTCGTTGACACACCAGCCTGTCTAGGCTTTGCAACGATAGAAAATCTGTGGTTCATGTAACTTTCAATTATTTCACGTTGTCTGGGAAATAATTTAAATGGTACAAAACCTTCTTGAGTTTTATCAAATGTTTTTAAATAATTTTCAATAATATATATTGGATTAACCAGACCCTTTGCAAATTCTTCTAATATTTCATTATTAGTCAACATATTTAGTTTTATAATAAATATGCTGATTATATAAAATATTATTTTTTGTACGGTTATAGCTATATTAAGCCATAATTTAGCTATTATTTCAAGTATTTCAGTCTAAGAGTATTTAAATATTCATTGTGCTTCTAGTAATCATTAAAAAATTAAATAAAATTAATTGATTATTATAAAAAAAAAATGCCTTGGATATTCAAGGCATTTTTAAAATCCTATTTGGTTCCAATAGTCTTCTAAATCATCAGTATTGTCAATAATATTAGAGCTTCGTTCGGATTCTTGTCGTCTTTCATCCATAACCCTATTAAATTCTTCTTTTTGTAAATCGATTTTAATTTTGGTTAACATTTTATTAACAATATCCTTACCAAGCTTTGTTCCAGCCATAATTTCACGCATATCACTATTGAATTTTTCTACTGGTAATGAACACAAATCAGCGTATAAATAGTGTTTAAGATGAAAATCTTCAGGTGGTATTAGTTTAGTTAATTTACTCCATAATGCAGGTCCTAATCGCATATCCCATGTTTCAGCTTTTAAATAATCAGCTTTACCTAAAACATAATTTCTTATTTTAGGATTTTTCGGTAAACCATGAGCAGCTAATAATTCCATCACTCCTTTAACTAATTCATGTATTAATACAGGAAATATCATCGCCTGTGCTTTGATTTTAGGTATTCCATCTTCGTTAGTAGGGAGTTCAAGTTTCACAATACCACCAGTTATAGCTGGACTGTTATCAATATTATCTACAATATAATACATATAATCAGCAGCTGACATGATTTTTCCATATTTTGTTGGTAGTGTAGGGTCAATTTTAGTTAAATCTTCATCAACCATATGAAACATATGATTTGTCTTCATGGCCGCACCTTGATTCATCGCATTTATAAATCTTCTTTTATAAACTTCAGAATTAGCTTTTGCAATATCTTCATGAGAATCAAAATCAACTTCATCAACTCTAATAGGAATGGCATTTAATTTAGTACCTTCCATATTTATATTTGGCGTCAATTCTGCTTCGATTTCAACCATGTCTTCTGGTATATTATATTCATCGCGAATCATTTTAATAGCCAATTCTTCCAACTCTTTTTTGTTTTTCTCTTCAATTTTCATGCATTCTTTAATCATTGGATACATTTCTTGCATGATTTTAACGTTATCAATATCATTCGTATTAAAATAACGTTTTACTTCACGAATAACTTCACCGAATCTTTCACCTATAATTTTTTCTTCAAAATGCAGTTCATCACTTTCAGGAAAAATTGGATGGTCACCTAAAGAATGTTTACGTTCTCTTAAATCCCTTTCTAATTTAGGTAACATTCTTTCTGAATGAGCTTCATCATAGCGTACACGACTCTCATTGAGGGCTTTATCAGTTTTTGTTTTACTGAGTATGTCCTGAATAAGTTTTTTATATTTTTCTTCTTTTTCCATTTTATGCTATTTTTAAACGTTTTTATTTAATTTTATGATATAATTTGCTAATGCGGCTTTAGTCATTCTAGGATTTTTATTTTCATTTAAATTGTTTATGTTACCTGAATTAATTGATTCTTCTTTTACTGACTCTGTTTGATTTGAATTTGAAGTAGAAATATTTTTAATGTCATTTATTAACATTCCTAACTTATCATTAGGTACGCCAATTAAGTCAGCGAATCTAACAATAGCTTCATACTTTTCAACAGGTGTACTGATTTTAGATAATGCAGATTTAATATTTCCATTATCTGCTATTTTTTGAAATAAATCATCAACATCCTTTTGAAATTTATGAGTAATTCCATTTTGATTATTATTAGTTGTACTAGTCGGTGAATTAATATCTTCACCTATTTCTTTTTTTGGTGACAAATTAGTTTGTTTATTTAAAATAAAACTTTTAAACCAATCATAACCATAAGTCAAATTATGGTCAAAACGATAAACAGCTATATCAATTTTACCATTAGGATATTTTCCCCATACATACATCCATTTAATACCATTAACTATAAAAGGAGTTTCTCCTTCCATATCTTTATAATATTCAACAATCATAAGGGTATTATTATTAATTTCTTTTTCTTCATTAACTTTAGACGTTTCTGAATTCCCAATAACATATAATTTATCATCAGGTTTCATATTATTTTTAACTACTTGCATATCCTTAATATCGGTTATATAAATTTCCGATTCATTAATTTTATTTTTAGATTTTTTCATGTTCCTGAACTTTTGTTAGAATTAATCTTATATCCCTTTCATAAAGTTTATCTTCAACATCTTCAAGTGTATCTCCAAACTTAAAAAATATTCTAGACTCTGGATATTCATCATAATCATCTATGTTTTCCCAAGCCAATGCAATTACTCCATCCACTGCATCCCAAACACTAAAAGTATCACTCTTCTGAATAATATCAAATTTTATTTCAGAAGTTAATAAACCTACCGCTTTAATGAATTGTTGGCTCGGCGGTTCTGGTTTACCTGATGCGGGGTATTCATCCCATGCTTCACCATCCACTCCTTCGGTAGAATTTGAAAAAAGGAATTCATATATAAATTCACCTTTCCAATTCTTACCTATTTCATTAATAAAAATTAAATATAATTTTTTTTTATCCATTTTTTCTAGCTTTTGGGTTTGGTGATTCACCTGGTTCTGGTCTCCAAATTCTTTCACGTCTTGGTCTTGGATTTTTTACTGGTTCATCAGTCCTAGGTTTTTTTATAGTTTCTTCATCTGGTTTTTGAGGATTTGTGGTTATATTGCCTAATATTTCTTCAATCATATTATCAATATTAAACGTTTCATTAATTCTATTCATAATAATATTATTTAATTCATCTTCAAATATACCACTTTTTTTAGAATTTTTCAACTTTTCATTATTTTTTTTATATGATTCTTCAGTCGGCGACCAATCTTCACTATTTTCAGTATTTTCATCATTTTCTTCATCAGATGATTTTACAGGTTCTTTTTTATTTTTTTTGTTATCTGTTGGTTTTGATTTATCGTCATTTTCATTATCATCTTTATTATTGTTTGTATCGACACTTACATTATTATCATCTTTACCAGCAGTTTTAACTTTCTTAATAATTTTTTTCTGGTCTTCTTCATCCATAATACCGCTATGTGTTGCAGAAATTATAGAATTAATTACAAATTTTTCTAATTCAAAATCTGGATTACCTTGTTCTTTATTATATTTTCTTAAGGAAGTACCTAATTTTCCTGTTAATTGCTGAATGAACTTTTTAGGGTCATCTTCTTCTGAAACTTCAACTCCAGCATCGAATGGTTTATCATTAAATGGCTTATCCGAATCATCAGCCATTTCATTGTCTGATTTATTATCAAATGATTTGCTATTATTATCAGTATTGTTAAAATCAGAACCACCTTTAGAATCAGAAAATGCTGGCTCTTGAGGTGGTTCTGATGTTGGGTCTTTTATTTTAAGTTTATATTTAACTTCGTCTATTTCAGTTTCGCTTACAGTTTTTTTTTTTCGTCTAAAGCACCAGCTTCAGGACTTCTTCCATAATATTGTTGTTCTCTAGATGCACGTTCATAATCCTCATCACCATATTCTTCATCATCATAGCCTTCTTTAACTGAATTATAACAAGTTTCGCAAGATAAAATTTCATCAACAAGATAATTAGCTTCTTCTTCAGTTAAATCAAATTTTTTTTGAAGTTTATCTTTTATTTTTGACTTTTGAGCATCATTAAGCTTTATTGTATCATCAAAATCATCTGTATCAGATTCTTTTTTATGTTTTGTATAGTCAGCTTTGTTAACTATTTTATCTGAATCGTCTTCTTCAACATATTCATTTTCTAACATTTCGTTGGTTTCTTCTTCAGTTTTAAAACCATAAGAAAATGCGCCTTCTTTCATCAATACATTATTATCGTAATCATGTTCAATACCATAAGCTTCATCTAAACTCATTAATTTAAGTTTTAAATGTTTAACAGCTTTGGCATATGATTCAAAGACATAATCATTTTTATTTTTAAGCCCACCAATATATTGAAAATCTTTTACAGTTAAATTATTTTTATCTTCTGCAATTTTAATGTAATATTTATAATTTTCTCTAACAATACCATAATTTTTACCATCTGCACCTTTATGATAAATTTCTAATACAGAATTAGAAACATTTTCGTTAATAACGGGATTAATTTTCCCCATTAATTCATGTATTCTATTTAATTTATCTTGCCCTTTAAGACTTATAGGATTAATCATATCTTTTTTCATTACAATTTCTTTTAAAATAAAATTATTTGTCTATAAATATGTAGTAATTTTAATAAATTACATTATTTAGATTTTAGTCGGAGGTGGAGTAGGCGCTTCTTTTCCCACATTCTCCGACAATTAACTCATCACTATCATTAATTAACTCATCACTATCATTTCCTTCTAAAAATGCACTACCACCTAATTGAGGCATATCTTCAGTTCCAGCATATGATACACCTGTTGTCGTATTAATTGGTGAGCCCAAAACATAAACATCATTACCTGAAATACTTTTCACTAAAATTGTAATAAGAAGCCCTGCATTCATGTAAACGTATGCCCCATTAATTACAGCGCTAGTATTAGCAGTAGCCAAAACTTGAAAATAAGTATATTTACTAAAATCAGCATCAGCGGCTGAATGTATTATTGTTGGAACTTTGTTATGAAGTGACATAAATTTCTATTTAATTAAATTGTTATTTATTAATAAATATCATATAGAATTTAAAATATCATAAGCTTGGTCTTTAATTTTCATAAATTTATTAATATAACCACTTCTTCTTAATACTTTAAAAACAATATTTTCATATGAAAATTCACCTTCTTTTTCAAGACCCGCTTTACGCATTTTTTTTATTTTTTCCCATAATTTTTCAGATTCATTCACAACTCTTTCATACTTACCTTCATGATACATTTCAATAATATCATCAATTTTGGTCATTAATTCAGATGCTTTTTTCTTGATTAAAATTTTATCAAATCTTGGCTTCAATTTATTTGGTTTTATAACCCATTTATTATATTCTAGCGAATAAACACCAGTAGATGTATGCGGTTCATTTATATCTTGAGCATAAATTTCAACCTCAAAACCGTAAATTGTTATATTATGAGTATCATTCCATATTTTTCTTTTTGAATCTAAAAAATCTTTAACCAGTTCTTCATTTTCATTAATGTCCTGAAAATTAAAAATAATATGTAAATCAATATCTGAGTATTCTGACCAATTATAATTTGCTAAACTTCCAGTTAACGTTACATCTATAACTTCAACCCATGGAATATCTAAAAATTCAACAAAATCATCAGCAATTTTCAATAATTGTTTTCTAATTTTAGGGTCAATTTTATCTTCAGATTTCCATATTTTCGAGTTTAATGTATTTCGCATTACAAAAGAACTTAAATCTACTTCTTCTGGTTTTACTATTTCGGAAACACCTCTAAGCTCTTCAATTATGATGTTTTTTAATGATGCCATACTAAATTACTTTTAATATAAATATTCAGACGATAAATAAAAAAAGCCCTGATTCAACACCAAGGGCTTATTTTTTTTATAAAATTATGAAGATTAAACAGCAATTGGCATCTTAATGGTTGGATATGATTGGTAATCTAATATTTTTATGTCTTCATATTTATAATTAAAAATACTCTTTACTTCAGGATTTAACCATATTTTAGGAAGAGGGTATTTGTGTGGGTCTCTAGTTAATTGTTCTCTAAGCTGTTCAATATGATTAGAATAAATATGGCAATCACCTAACATACCAATTAATTCTAATGGTATCATATTAACTTGTTGTCCAACCATATGTAATAATAAAGCATATGATGCTATATTAAACGGGATTCCTAATCCAACATCACAACTTCTTTGGTTCCAAGATAATGATATTCCGCGAGTTGGAATATTATTAGTAGTTAACTTAATATCAATAGAATCATCAGATTCACTAAAACTATTCATATATCGCTTAATATATATTCCCATACGCTCTTCTCTCGTCAATTCTCTTGTCCAAAACTGAAATCCATAATGACACGGCATAAGTCTCATTTCATCTAAATCACTTACATTCCATGCATTCACCATAATTCTACGGCAATCTGGAAATTTAATTAAACGGTCAATTATATATTGTATTTGATTAATACCTTTAAAATATACTTTTTCACCATCTATGTTTTTCATATAACCACCCCAATCAACCCATTGTTTTCCATAAATAGGACCTAGATTACCATCTTCATCTGCCCATTCATCCCAAATAGTTACACCATTATCATTAAGATATTTGATATTAGTATCACCTTTTAAAAACCATAATAATTCATGAATTACTGATTTAACATGAATTTTTTTTGTAGTTAGAAGTGGAAATCCTTCACGCATATCAAATCTAATCATTCTCCCAAAAACTGATTTGGTGCCCACATTCGTTCTATCTATTTTATCTATTCCGTTATTAATGATATCTTTTAATAACTCATGATATGTTAAATCAACATTATTCATTTTAAAAACCTTTCATTTAATTTTTTTTTATTAGTTTATTCCATATGTAAAGTATCTTATCATTACATTTCTAATTCGTTCAAAATTTGTTGGATTATACATTATAGGCGTAAACATCAAATTATAAACGCCTAAAGCATATGGCGGATTATTTTCTCTTCCATTAATAATCATAACATCAAGATTTTTTTTGAAAGTTTTTTCAAATTTAGGTATATTCCGTTCATCCTCTTGAATACAACATCTCATTTTTGCTGTTACGGTATAAAATGTATTACCTTTATATTCTAATACTGGCATTAATGCTATTGGTAAGTTATAATCTACGATTATTTTCATTAATGGTAATAACAAATTTAAATCATCTTCAGATTTTTCAGATTCTATTAAATTCATAACATGATTATGAAAAAGTAATGCTGCCCTAAGAAAATAATCATTACCATCATAAACCATTTCATATGGGTTATTCTTAATAAAATCCTTTGCTAATTTATCGAGTAAATTAAAATCATAAAAAGGATTTGAAGGTTTAATAAAATTTAAATCTCCTCTAAATTTAAAATTTTTAGTGATATTACTCATTGTTAGTTTTTTCTTTAATCTCTTTTAATTTATTAATGAATAATTCTATATTTTCAAGTTCTTTAATATCGATAGAATTTTTCTTTCCATAAGAATTTATTAAAACTGTCATAGCGGTTATAAGATTTTTTTCAGCTATTAATATTTCTTTTGTTTTAAATTCATTTATTTCTTTTAACAAGTCAGCAATGTCAATTAACCTAAGTTTTTCAAATTTATAGACATTTTTGATACGTTTATTAAATTCTTGCCCCTGACTTTCTGCTAGTTCAAAACGAGCATAATCAGTAGGTTTAACATTATGAAAAACATATTGTTCACCTCTTTTAAATGTTATAATTAAATCATTTGTATTTTTGTCCCAGCTAGAAGCTAGAATATTGGATGATTCATATAATACATCCACTTTATTTCCATTGTCATTACGTTTAATTAACATACTTTTAAATTATTTTTTATTATTTATTATGCGTTTTATATGAGATGACGTTTTCTAAATTAAAAATTTTTCCAGTACTACTTAGAGTATTATTAACATTTGTTTCATCTAATACTACTATTAAGTAATTTCCAGTTATAACTAATCCAGCATCATCAAACTTTAAAACTTGGGTAGCATTAGGGGTCGAAGGATTTTTACTGATTTCTTTATCTTTTTCAATTCTAATTTTAACCTCAACCATAGAATATTTCGGAACTTTATTATCAAACATTTACTTTTTTAATTTTTAAAATAACTTATAGATACTTAAATTTACGTTTTTTTTTGTAAAAAATCAACAATAATTTTGTTTTTATCAAAAAAAAGATGTATTTTTGTCTGAAAATAATAAATATTACTTTATGAAAATGAAAAAAGATATATTACCGAACTTTAAAAGTATTGTTAATGAGGCGTTTATTATCGCAAATAATTTTAATTCGAGTTATTTGAAACCAGAGCATATTATTTTGGCTATTCTTGAAAATGGTAATAATATCGTTATTCAAATATTTAAGTCATTAGGTGTTGATATTGATGAGCTTATTGAAACAATAACTCAAGACCTAAATAGTAAACATTTAAATATTAATAATGTTGAAATTAAATATAAAGGCAAAATTCCTCCAAGTGAAGATACAAAAATGGCATTTGATTTTGCTGACAATGAAGCAGAAAGACTTGGAGATAATAATATTAGAGATTATCATTTTATCCTTGGAGTATTATTGTTACCTAAAAATCATATAACTACAATATTAAATGAAAACAATATTAACTATATTAATTTTTATGCAGAATTAGGAAATTTTAGAGTTAAAGATGCTTATCTAAATGATTATGATGAAAATAATAGCTATAAGAATGATAATCAAAAGGAGTCAAAATCAAATAATAAAGATACACCTGTATTAGATAACTTTTGCAGAGATATAACTAAACTTGCAAAAGAAAAGGCTCTAGACCCGATAGTTGGACGAGAAAAAGAAATTAAACGAGTTTCTCAAATTCTTTCAAGAAGAAAGAAAAATAACCCAGTTTTGATAGGTGAACCAGGTGTAGGTAAAACTGCAATCATCGAAGGTCTTGCTCAATTAATAGTTGAAGGTAAAGCACCTAGAATCTTGCTTAACAAAAGAATATTAGCGCTAGACTTGGCATCTGTTGTCGCAGGAACTAAATACAGAGGACAGTTTGAAGAACGTATGAAAGCAATGCTTAATGAACTTCAAAGTCACCCAGAAATTATTATTTTTATTGATGAGTTACATACTATTGTTGGTGCTGGTAATTCATCTGGTTCATTGGATGCTTCAAATATATTTAAACCAGCTTTGGCACGTGGTGAACTTCAATGCATCGGTGCAACTACTCTTGACGAATATCGCGAAAACATTGAAAAAGACGGAGCACTTGTTAGGAGATTTCAGCAAGTTTTAGTTGAAGAACCAACATTAGATGAAACTGAAATCATCTTACATAATATTAAATCGCATTATGAAGACCATCATAAAGTTCGATATACTGATGAGGCAATTCATGAATGTGTAAAACTCGCCGACCGTTATATCACTGATAGGTCAATGCCAGACAAAGCTATCGATGTGATGGATGAAGCTGGCGCATCAACAAATGTTTCGTTTGATGTTCCAGAAAATATTAAAGAATTAGAACGTCAAAAAGAAGCTATTATTGCAGAAAAACTTGAAGTAGTTCAAAAACAATTATATGAAAAAGCAGCTAAACTTCGCGATAAAGAAAAAAAATTAGAAAATGAATTGGCTGAAGCAAAAAAAGAATGGTTAAATAGTTTAGATAAAAAACGTACTGTTATTGATGTTGGAGTTATTGCTGATGTGATTTCAACAATGACTGGTATTCCAATAAGTAAGATTTCCATAAAAGAAAACAAACGTTTACTTGATATGGAAAAAGAACTTAATGGAATTGTTATCGGTCAAGATGAAGTTGTAACTAAAATTTCAAAAGCAATTAAACGAAACAGGCTTGGGATTAAAGATAAAAATAAACCTATAGGTTCATTCATATTTTTAGGTTCAACTGGTGTAGGTAAGTGCTATGTATCTGATACTGAGATACTCATAAAAGATAAAAGGGATAATTCAATTAAAAAAGTTAATATAAGAGACTTTAAAAAATTATTAGATTCCGACACCAATTAGTCCAAACTTTTTAAATCTTCATGATATTTATTATAAAATAGGTATCATGAAGATAAAAACAAGTAAAGGAATCAAAGAGGTAAACGAGGTTTTCCCAGATTTAGAAACATTTAAAGATTATGTTTTAAAATTAGATAAAAACATACGTTATAATAATGAAACAATTAAAAAAGAAATGGAATCGTTGATGATTAAATTAAATGAACAAGAAGGTGTTGTTTCATATTCATTAATGCGTGGTTGGTTGGTAAAAAATTATAGTTTTAAAACTAAAAAATATAGTAAACTAGAATATTGGATTGAACGTGGTTGGCGTAAAGAAGATGCGTTGATTGAGCTAGATAAACGTAATAAAAAACTAAAACAAAGAAATCGTTTATGTGAAGATTATTGGATTAATAAAGGTTATTCTAAAGAAGAAGCTATCAATGAAATTTCCAAGCAACAAAAAAAATCATCTAAGTGCGTTAAAACTTATCATGGCAAATCTAAAAAAATGCTAATTGAAAAAGGTTATTCAGAAGAAGAAATAAAAAGAATTTGTTTAACACCAACCAATGTTAAGTTTTGGGTTAATAGAGGATATTCAGAGGCTGAGGCTAGAGAAATTATTAGTAAAAATCAAATCGAAGCTGCGAAACAAGTTGATTTTGAAAAAAGATTAATTCCATCAAATATTGAATACTGGACAAGAATCGGGTTGTCAGAAAAAGAAGCAAGACAAAAAGTGTCCGAGCATCAATCAACTTTTTCATTAAAAACTTGTATTGAAAAATATGGTGAAGAAGAAGGTAAAAAACGATTTACTAATAGACAAGTAAAATGGCAAAAAACTCTTTATAAAAATGGTAAATTAAAGGCTGGTTATTCTCAAATATCTCAAGACTTATTTTACGAGTTAATTAAAGATATTAATATTAACGAATTAAATAATATTTTTTTTGCTAAAAAGGGTGGTGAATTTGTTTTAAGTGATGATAATGGATTTTATAGGTATGATTTCACAGATATTAAAAATAAAAAAATTATTGAATATAATGGTGATGATTATCATGCAAACCCAATAAAATACAAACCAACTGATTACCCCAATCCTTTTCGGAAAAATATAACTGCACAAGAGATATGGGTTAGGGATAATCATAAAAAAGAATTAGCCGAACAATATGGATTTGAGGTATTAGTTATTTGGGATAGTGAGTATAGATGGGGAAATAAAGAAGAAGTAATAAAAAAATGTCTTAATTTCTTGCAAAATTAAAAAATAATTTATATCTTTGTATTAAACTAAATAAAAAAATAATGGAAAAAATTGGAATGATTAAAGATTTTAGTGGGACCTATAAAAAAATTATTAAATCCACTAAAATATCAAATTACGAAGTTGAAACTCCTGATGGTTGGGTTGATATTGAAGCATTACATGAGACAATACCATATCAAGTATATAATTTAACATTATCTAATGGTTACTCATTGAAATGTGCTGATAATCATATTATAATTAATGAAAACGATGAAGAAGTTTTTGTTAAAGATTTAGCTATTGGTGATAGAGTAAAAACCGATATTGGATTAGCTATTGTCATTAATGTTGAAGATTTGGGTTATGAAGAAACCATGTATGATTTGGAATTATCAGAAAACTCCAAAAGGGTTTATTATACCAACGGTATTTTATCACATAATACATATATGGCGAAAGTACTAGCTGAATATATTTTTGGCGATGCTGATGCCATGGTAAGAATTGATATGTCTGAATATATGGAAAAACATACTGTATCAAAACTTATTGGGGCTCCTCCAGGTTATGTCGGGTATGAACAAGGTGGTCAACTCACCGAAAGAATTAGAAGAAAACCATATTCAGTAATACTTTTTGATGAAATAGAAAAGGCGCATCCTGATGTATTTAACGTTCTTCTTCAGTTACTTGATGAAGGTCATTTGACTGATGGGCTCGGTCGTAAAGTTAATTTCAAGAATACATTAATTATTATGACATCAAACGTAGGTGTTAAAGAATCATTGGATTTTGGAAGAGGAATTGGTTTTGGTATAAAAAATATTGATAAAACACAAGAAAGAATTAATGACATCATCGAAAAAACTTTAAAGAAAACATTCAGACCTGAATTTTTGAATCGACTTGATGATATTATTATATTTAAAACTTTAACTAAGGAACATATAACTAAAATTATTGAACTCGAACTTAAAAAACTCAATACTAGAATTAATGAAATGGGGTATGATATGATTGTTGATAAAACTGCAATAGATTATCTCTGTGATGTTGGATATAATGATGAGTATGGTGCCAGACCGTTAGCTAGAGCAATTCAGAAACATATTGAAGATAATGTGTGTGAAGAAATCCTCGCTGGCAACATCAACGAAGGCGATTCTATCAAGGTCAGTTATAATAAAAAAACTGATAAAATGGTTTTAAAAGGTGAACCGAATGAGAAACCTGATGAAACTGAAACACCAACTGAAGGGACTGAATAGTCACTTTTTTTTTTTATATTTATGAGATATTTATATAAAAATTATGGGTTTAGAAGAATTAGTTCAATCATTAGAAGGTCAATACCCTGTTAAGTTAGATGTATATAGCAAAAGGGTTAATGACGGTGTTTATGCTGGCGGTATGGTAATCTCAAGAATTGAGGTTCCAAAAGAACAGCAGAGACAAGGTATTGGCGGTAAAGTAATGAATGAGTTAATGCGTTATGCTGATAAGAATAATCTAGTTGTAGGATTAACACCAGAACAAATTACTAATACTTCCAAATCGGCTTTAATTGATTTTTATAAGACTTTTGGATTTGTACCAAATAAAGGCAAACATAAACATTGGGATTTTATGGAAGCCATAATAAGATAACCTAAAACTATTAATGAAATGAAAACTGATAAGATTTATAACCAGATTAAAGGTGGTAAAGCTGATAAACTTACAATGGAAGATTTGGCTAAGAAACATGGCGTTTCTGTTGATGTCATTAAAAAAGAAGTTGAAGCGGGTATTGAAATAGAAATGGAACATACCAAAGATAAAGATAAGGCCACCGAAATTGCCATGGACCATGTTGAAGAATTTGTGGATTACTATTCAAATAAACGAGCTGGGTTAAAAGCATCGGAGAAGAAGCTAGAAAAAATGGCTTCAGAATCGTTTACAAGCATTTTTAACGAGATTTTGGCCGAAGAGATATCCAAGGTCACCCAGAGCGAAAACGTGCCACAATTCAAAGTTTATGACGAATATATAATGGTAACGGATGATGTCATGGAACAATTATTGGAATTACCATTTTTAAGTGAAAAAAGCTTTGTTAGGCCAAAGCGATATGGGAATGGATATAATTGGGTTCTTTGGACTGATTGGATGGAACCTGAACAGTACGATGTTATAGCTAAAACATTAGGATTCACATACTAAATAAAAAAGCGGAGTTTTCTCCGCTTTTTTATTGAATATAAAATTTTTGATTTCGTCTGGTGACCTTCATCATCCCATCAATTCTGAATTTTGGATTATTATAACCCCTATTATCTTTGTCGGTTGTGAAGTAAACTTTCCCTTGATATGGAACCAAGTAGCTTTCTCCAGTAAGTGATTCAGATTCTGGCATTCTAAGCTGACTAGTATCTGTGGCGATAAATAAAGAGAAATTAGCAAATCCCCATTTTCTTATTTTCCACATACAATCCCATGTCTGAGCTTCATCATTATCATCGGTAAGATAAATAACGATATCAGCTTGGGTTGAATCTGTCACTTTAAGAAGAACAATTTTTGCATCCTCTGGCGACATCATTTCAACGAAAGTCTACCCCGCGCATAGGACCGCGGAAAGCATCAATGCTACTATGATAATAATTCGTTTCATTTATTATAAATATCAGGAATTGCTATGAAATTTTATATCCACAGAACCTTTTTAAATACGCCTCAATTGACGTGCCATTTCCATCAGAAAAGTTATCCTGATTGTCAAAATATTTTTTAACACTGCCAGAACCACCCAAATGAGCAGCAGCCAAGATGCCAGATTCTGTGATGTATATTCCATTAACGATTTTTCCCTTGAATTCCTTGATATAACGTCTCAAATCCTTTTTATTAATGCTCATTAGCTTTAACATTGCCCTTTCTTGTTCAAATCCTGACCATTTTACGATGCGTATGCTATCTGGGGCATTAAGAAATTCGTCCCTGAAAATTTTAGCTTCATCATAATTTTCACAAACACCAGTTTCAACTAATGCACTAAGGCCGAACTGATATTTCCCAATATAACCATGTTGATTAGCACAAGCATAGTTATTCCCAGATTCTGCATGACCAATAGCACGCAAGAAATCTTTCTTAGGTAGGATTTCACCAATCACTTGGTCAATTTTAAGTCGGATAGTATCTATTTCATTTATCATACTATCCATCTTATTTGTTTTTTCAATAAATTCCTTTTCTTTCTGATGCTCAAGCTTATATACTGAGTATCCCAAAAAAATAAATCCGAAGATTGTAATTAAACTCAAAACCAAAAAATTGATTGTGAGTCTTTTAATCAATTTTTCTAAATTTTTCGATTGTTCCATTTTTTAGATTTATTGGTTAAGACTTCAAAGATACGAAAAAAATTTTGAACTTCCAAATTTTTTCAATCTTTTTTTGTCGCGCCAACGTATTCATGACTGAAACACACCCTTTTATTATCGGCATAATGATTTTTAAATACGTTTAAATGCTTTACATCTGTGCGAAGTCTTTTATTTTTTGACGTTGCCTTCCATAGAGGGGAATTTTCTCTATAAAATCCCATTCTTGGATGCGCTGTCCTTGAAAAATACTTCTTGCCTTCATCTAAATGAATTTGGGCAATAGCATCGGAGAATCGAACACCGATTCCCATACCCTGATAATCGGGTAATACAACTGTTCTATGCCCACGCCAAGCATTTTTTACATAACCATTAGGCATTGCAATTGATGCTCCGAAGGCTACAATTTGTTCATTCCAAATACCAATAAAACATCTTGAAGATTTATGTAAATCACCTCTTAAATAATGATGGTCCTTAAACATTGCCCAGATATCCCTTGATGCTGGATATATTTTGAGATAGATATCTGGGCGTTTGAAAAATTTCCAGAATATACTTCCCCAGAATTCGTGTTAATAACCCAATCAGGTTCAAGCCATTCTAAAATATCTTCATGGCAAGTCGCTAATATAATATTCTTAATGTTATTTCTTTTAATATATTTTGATAAAGATACTGAAACAGCTTTAGCTACATTTCGGTCAACAACTGTTGTGAATTCATCAATTACAGCCCCATCTTTTATTTTACGCGCCAGTTCAGCTCTAAATTTTTCTCCATTTGATAGTACATGATATGGTTTATACCAACTCGGTATAGAATTTAAACCTACAGCCCCTAATTTATCTATAGCATCAGCTGGTGTACTAAAATGTGAAACTATTGATTTCTTCGGGTCCCATTCAAATTTTTCTTCATTTCCGAATGTTTTTAATAACGTAGATTTGCCAGACCCACTTGCTCCATAAATAACGCCAATATTAAATATTTGTGGAATTTTCTTTGGGGCTCCCCAAGGAAAAAATCGTGCAGTACCGTTAAATTCACAATCAAAAGCTTTGGCAGCGAATTTAGTGAATTCATCTATATTTGTAATAACTTCTAATGGCTTGTTTTCTTTAGTTAATTTTTCTAATATTTCCATTCAACAAATATACTATAAATTAACTATAATGTCAATTAAAAAAACAAAAATATATAAAAAGGAATAGCTCGAATGGCAAACCATTCAAGCTTTATAACCTATTTATGTATATTTAAAATTACTTGTTATTGCTTCCGAGTAAACTTTTAAGCTTTTCTGCTAATATTTTATCTACTCTTTCAGCAATAAGTGCATCCTGTTTTTTTGCTTGTTCAGCAATCCATTCTTTTTTCTTTTCAGCAATAGCTTCAGTTACGATGTTTTCAATTATATCTACCAAAGCACTTTCATTGATTCTTACAACCTTAGATTGTTGTTTAGTTTCTTTTTTTTCCATTTTAAATAGTTATTTAAAAAAGTAATAATAGTTATAGTCTGTATTTATAAATATATCTTAATATAGAAAAAAAAAATAACGCTAAAAAAAAATTAAGTATTTTAAGATTAGCATAGACTATCAGCACAAGATGTACTTGCATAAGCATCTGGTTTTACTTTAAATTCATAACCCATGCCTTGAATGCATCCTATAGCTTGTTTTAAAGCTACATTTGATTTATATTTTGGGTTTGTATTAATATCTGCATGTATTTCAAGTGGAATTCTATACAAATCTAATATAGGACATATTTCATATGCAACTTCAATTGATTTATATGACGGAGCGTAAAACCCACAGGTCTTTAGCCTGTGGGATGTAAGCGACTAACCCTGATTGAGAATATACTCACGAATAGTATCAGGAGATGCTTCACCTATTGAACAAACGAAATAACCATCAGACCAGAAAGTATGTTCTTTCCAAAAATGTTTAAATAAGAATGACCTGTGGGATGAACGCCAAATGTGATAAGTAGATTCTTGTTTTAACTTGCGAACAATAGAAGTAATTGAAAGACGAGGAATATAACGAATAAGAAAATGAATGTGGTCTAAATCAGATTCAAACACTTCAATTTCAAAATCTGAATTAGAGGTAATACTTAAAAAAATAGAACGCATATCCTCTTTTAACTGACCGACAAGTAACTTTTTACGATACTTGCAAACAAAGATTAAATGACACTTTAAGTAGTGTTTTGAACGATTTGTGCTGATGTAATTACTTTTTTTAGACATAGTAGCGAAATTTTTTTTGTGAATGTTTCTCAAATTCGATTGAAATATTTACAAAAAATGTAGCGGATTTAAAAAAAAGTATTAACTTTGCATAAAATCAGACTATTTAATAGTAGAATGAAAACGATTTTTAGGACATATCAATTTGAATTACAGCCAACAAAAGAGCAAAAAGTGTTGTTGGATAAGCATTTTGGTTGTGTTCGCTTTGTATTCAACTACTTTTTAAATGAAAGGAAAGAGCAATATCAAACCGATAAGAAGTCTGATAATTACTATAAACAGGCAGCTATCTTAACTGAACTTAAAAAGAAAGAGGAAACTGCTTGGCTTAAAGAAGTGAATAGCCAATCACTACAATTTGCTTTAAAATGTTTGGATACTGCCTATGTTAACTTCTTTAGAGGCAATGCTAAGTTTCCACGATTTAAGTCTAAAAAGAAAAAGAACAGTTTTACTGTTCCACAGTTTGCCAAACTTGAAAATGGAAGATTTTACGCACCAAAGTTTAAAGAAGGAATTAAAGTTAATGTTCACCGTGAAGTTAAAGGTAAAATTGGTAAATGTACTTTAAGTAAAACACCAACAGGGAAATACTTTGTATCAATACTATCAGAAGAACAATACAACCCAAAAGAAAAAACTGGTGCTGTATGTGGAATAGATTTAGGATTAAAAGATTTTGCTATTACTTCTGATGGAATTAAATTCAAGAATAACAAATACACAAAGCAATATGAAAAAAAGTTAGCGAAAGCACAAAAACATCTTTCTCGTAAGATAAAAGGTAGTAATTCGTTTGAAAGACAAAGACGAAAAACTGCAAGACTTCACGAAAAGATAACCAACTCACGAATGGATAACTTACACAAAGTATCTCATCAATTAGTATCTAATTATGATTTAATTGCATTAGAAGATTTGAATGTGAAAGGAATGGTCAAAAACCATAAACTCGCCAAACACATTTCTGATGCAAGTTGGGGAACTTTTGTTAGGTTGCTTGAATACAAAGCTGATTGGAACGATAAACAGATTGTAAAAATCAATCGTTTCTATCCTTCAAGCAAAACCTGCTGTGAGTGCGGTTGGATAAATCAAGACTTAAATCTTTCTGTTAGAGAATGGACTTGCAAAAATGGACACGTTTTAGACCGTGACCTTAATGCTGCAAAGAATATTCTGAACGAAGGATTGAAAATAATATCGTCAGGAACTGGCGATTACACGGGTGGAGATTCAAATAAGACTTTGGCAACAAAGCACAAATCTGTGAAACCCGAAGCCCATTTGTCTTTAGCAAATGGGTAGTTCACATACTTCTTTAAGCATACGTTCAGTAATGCTAGGTTTTCTCTTATCATATTCAGTTGTTACCATAATTTTACCACCTTTACCTTCACTAACCAAAACAATAACAGTAGCGTAATTATATCCATTACCTCTTTTTTGAGAATCGGTTCCAATAGCTACTTTTAATTTGTTACCTTTTTTAATTTCTTCTGTAATCAACTTTTCTAAGTATTCTATTATAGGTTCGTTAATTGGACCGTGATTTACTCTTTTCCATTTCATATAACTTCATTTTTAAGTATTATTATAAAAAAAAGCCTCTAAAATAAATATTAGAGGCTTTTATTTAATTTTTATTAGCTATTATATTAAGTTCCTATTATAACATTAGGTAATAGCTCTTTAAGTCTTTTATAATTAGCCTCTCCGATGTGATTAAAATCAATTGAGATTCTAAATAATCGCCCACCTTTACTAGGGTCTAATTCTGCTATTTCTTCTGGAATATATTTAATCGGATTTCCTTTTAAATTAATAAAATCCAATTTTTTAAGTTTTCCTATTTCTTTAGGAATTTTCGTCAATTTATTATAAGGCAATGAAAGTAATTCAAGATTACTTAATTCACCAATAGACGGATGAAGTTCATGTAATCCTACTTTAATAAGTAATAACTGGTCTACTTTTTTGAATTTAGAAATGTCTGGTAATTTAGGGACTTTTCTTCCATTTATTTTAAGTATAGGAATATTCTCATCAAGACAATCAAACAAAGCTTCTGTATAACCAAATGAAATTAAATAATCTAAATAAAAATTATCATTAATATCACCTTTAAACATTCTAGTTAAATTACCCAATTCATAATGAAAATATTCTCTAATACCCTCATTAGTTGAAAAAACTGATTCATACAAATTAACATTTTCACCATTGCTTTGGTCTTTAATTTGTTTACTTTCAAAGTGAATTTGATAACATTCATTCGATTCTCCATCAAATACTTTATTGTTTACTATAATATATATAGTGCTGTTTTTACCATCAGGTCTTTTATATCCAGCTGTATATCTTTCAAACATGCCATTATTTGGTTTAGAAGTACACCAACCTGCAAATTTATCGAATACAACATTAGCATCTCTTGTTAATGGAATAAACACTGTCCATTTCCTATCTCTATAAGGAATTTCTGCTTCTCCAATTGATACAAAATGATTCATCGCCCTCTCCAAATTTGATGGTATTCTTTCAATAAAAGGGTCGATAGCATCAAACAATTGTGACAATGATTTATAATGATTAATATCTGCAGGGTCGTATTTTAAAGCCTTCCATTCATTAATAGTACCATTTTCGTGATATGCTTTCCATTTACGATACTCATTTTTTAATGCCCAATCATTAAACTTTTTCTTTCGTTTGTTCGCTTCAAATAATTGAAGATAAATCTTTGCATTATCTAAATCTTCATCAGCAAATTGTATTGCTGATTTAATTTCATCATCTTTAATCATTCTTACAAAAGTATTCAACATCCAATGCAAAAACATTTTGTTTTCAGTTGGGTCGCTAAATATCATTGATTTAAATAAACGAATAGATATTGTAACTTTAATTGAACTCCTTTTTCGTTCTTCATTAGGTAAGTAAACCCATTTAATTGCTAATATTTCATCATTATGGTTTTTAATCGGAAAAAGCTTAACTTCTTCATTATTCTTATTATTTTCTATAATTGTTTCAAATTCTTCATCAGTAAACACTTCAAATTTTTTAGCTAAAAAAATTAGACGATTTTGTGATTTATTTTTGTTATCGTACATAATTAGATTTATTTCTACAAAAATACGATATTTTTTAATAAAGGTCAATTTTTTAGCAAAATTTTTCAATCCATTCTTTATTTTCAATATCAATAAGAGATGATTTATACATAGAAATCTCAATCGGTAAGTCTTTTTCTCTATTTAATATGTCCAAAAAAACTTTATTAGGATTTTCACCACCAGTTATTCTATATTGAATTTCTTCAGCAATATTTGCATATTCATTTTTAAATAAAGAAAATAATGATTTATATATCTCCCATTTTTCTTCATCTAATTCATTTTTTATTATGTTAGTGGATACAAATTTATTGTATATTTTATCGAGAAAATTAGAACGATAAACAATTTGAGGATTAGAATTAATTTTCATACCCCACCCTATTTTAAGAGATGTTATTTTTCCATAAATATCTAATCAGATAACAATTTTTCAACCGCTTTGAGGACAATTTCAGTAGGTGTAGTAGAAAAATTTTCGTAATCAACTTTACCATTAATATTAGTACCTATTCTGGTAATATTACTTTGAAATTCATGATAATGCGGAGTACAATCACTAACCATTAATGTATGAGTACCAAGAGCCCATGCCGCCCAAGATAAACCAGAACTTACACCCATATGAAATACCGCATGTTTTATGTCATACAATCTTTCACCAATTGGTGCATCCCCCGTCTTATCAATGATATTCTGTAATTGTGTTGGTTCTTTAGATATAACAACTACTTTATATCCTTTACTGTTTAAATAATCTACAATAGGCTGCCAAGAATTCCCCCAAGATTTTTTAGGTGAACTACCAAACTCACTTAATGTTACATATTTAGGTCCAAAATTCTCAAATCGCGAATTACGAATTGTTATTTTAGGCTTAATTTCAATGAATGGAAGTCCAAGAATTTCACTAGCTATTTTTTGTAGCGGATTGTTATTAGATGTTATTGGAGAATATTTTATATTTTCTTTATCATTAGCTCCAATATAAAATTGAGTATAAACGTTCTTTATTTCCGTATTTGGTTTGACGAATAAAATTTCTGGGTATTCATCCTCAAATAAATCATTCCAAAACGTTGAACAAATCATTGTACAATAATATTTTTTTCTAAATTCCTCGACATACGGCATCCAAGCAATGTTATCCCCAAGAGCATACGCGTCTAATTTAACAAAAACAGTTTTAAATGTTGGGTCAAATTCATTTAAATAAACTAATTCACCATTTTCATTAAAAACTTGAATAATCCATTCTGTGAACCATTGTCTTTGTCCGATTATTGTCTCATTCGTTTTACAATTACCAATAAAAGTTGCACCAGTTTTTTTATCTATAAATCTTACACTAAAATTTTTAATCGTGTCACCAAATATTGTTAATTTTGGATTATGCCCTTGAACTGGTAATGTCGGTACATAACTTACTTTAAAATTAATTCCATGCATAAAACAAATAAACTTTTTTAATTAAAAAATGAAAAAAAAATATTTTAAAACTTTCATTATATTTTGTTACATTGAAACTGGTTTTGATAATAAATAATCATCAGTGATTTTATCGTTAAACCAATCTGAAATGATTTGTTCTAAAAATTCATCACTTAAATCCCCAAATTTGTATTTTAAACGTTCCTTTAATGCTTTAGGAGAAAGAGTGGTTCCATCAATATTATTATGTATTAATCCACCAGTTGTATAGTCATTTTTATCAGGAAAAATGGCAATAATCGGTTCATAATAATTTCTAAGATAATTAACAATAGTTTTAACTATTCTGTTTTGAATGGTTTCATTTTCAATTATTATATTTAATTGTTTTTCTGTTATCATTATCTTCTTTTTCATATAACCATTTTGATATAAATATCAAATAAATGATGCAAAAAAAAAATTATAAATGAGGATGCTGTTGCAAATAAAGAGTATATCTTGCTATTTCATATACTTCTTCCCATTTATTTTCTTTAAAAAATTCATAAATAAGTGTTAATGCTTCATCATCTGAAAATCCATATATCTCATCGAGATATTTAATAATTTCAAATTCAAGATTAATAATTTCTTTTGGAATATTTTTACCGCTTATATTACCACAGATATAATTTTTATGGTAATTACACCATATTTGAAAATTAGATAACGTATTATTTTTCGTATAATGAACATAACAAGACTCACAGATATTAATAAATACCATATTTTTTAAACGTTCATCCATATGCACAAATATACTACTTTTTTAAAAAATATACAAATTATTCTTTATTTTATTAATAAAAATATTTATACTTGTTACTATAAAAAGCCAATGCTTAAATAGTTATCTATATATCTTATTAAAATATAAATTTATTAATGGATGAAGAATTAAAATTGATGATGTTAAAATTTCTACAACGTCATTTTCCTATAACTAAATTAAAAAAAGATGGTAGTAGACGATTTAAGCGTGGAATCTACATTTCTAGCGGTTTTACTGGTAAAGAAGATAAAAAATATTATATAAATGATAATAATGATTTAAAACTTCTTTATTATGAGCTATTCGATATTTTAGAAAATGTATTTGGTACTAATGCTAATAATATAAATCCTGTTATTTTAAAACATCTGGGTCTTTCATAATTATATCATCAAATTCTTCCCTAGTCAATATAATGTTATTATCATTTTCATATTTTTTCTTAACTAAATCCCTTAATTCAATCTTTTCATCAATGACACGAAGCTTTAAAACATTTAAAAATATAACTAACATCCAAATTATCATTAATAAAAAATTATGATAAATAAAGGCGTTACATGCAAGAACAATAAATCCAAAAATAATTATTAAATGAGCATAAAACTTATTTCGTTTCATTTGTTTATATGTTGGAACAACTATTTTTTTATTCATAACTCTTCCTCAACATTTAAAAAATTTAACATTTTATATCCAATACTTTCAATTAATTCTCTTTTCAAAAGTTTTTCTTTCCATTCACTCGGAATTCCTTCTTCGCCATATAAAATACCAGCTAATCCACCAGCAATTCCTGCTGTAGTATCAGTATCTTCTCCTAGATTTACTGCTTTAAGTACACAATCTCTATAATTAGAAGTATTTAATAAACACCATATAGCCGCTTCTAATGTGTGAATTACAAATCCACCAGCATAGATATTATCCATAGGCAAATCTTTAAAATTTGGACTTAAAAGACGGTTAAAAACCTTAATATAATCTTCATCAAAAACATCTTTATTAGAATCAATGAAATTTTTATAAACCGATGCCGTCTGAAGCCACATGCGTTCAACAGGTATTTTATCAATTAAATGACCTTTATGTATTAACTGAATTGCAAATTCCACTAAAATATGACAAGCCATTGATGAAATAAAATGACCGTGTGTTAATTTAGCAACTTTTGAAACAAAATTAAACCTTTCCATATGGGTTCTAAACATCCTATTTTCTTTATTTTCTAGATAAATATACCAAGCCAATGGCATTATTCTCATAAGAGCACCATTACCATTAGAACCCATATCCAAAATACCGCAATCTTCAGGCTTCATTTTATTCTTTTTACGATATAATAAATTTTTAATGCCTAAAGAACTGGTATGGCCAACGTCAAAAACTTCACTGCCTGCAACCATATAATTATTATATCTCCAATTAACAAATTTGTCTGCCAATTTTTCTAAATCAAACCCTTCTGCTATTGCTTCAGCCGTACAAAGTGTTAGTGACGTATCATCTGACCATGTTCCAACAGGTTGATTATGCGAACCATTACCAACCATGTCAACACAAGGACTTATTTTCATCTCATTCCTAGATTTAAACTCATAAGGAACTCCTAAAGCGTCTCCTATCGCTATTCCTAATAGCATTTTTTTCATAACTCCAAATTTAAGTATAAATACTAACAAATATTTTAAATCATCTCTTCCTCAATATACATTCAGAAATATACATTAAATCTAATGTTTTAACTAATGTTAATTTATCTTTTCTATTTTTTCTTGAATATAAATGGTATTTAATCGGAATGATAGTTTCTTTCTTAACAAGTTTTGATTCGATTAATTTTATTAGCTTTTCTCTGGATACAATTACCCAATATTCTTCCAATTCAAATGCAAAAAAATCAGCCTCACCATATAGCCAACCTTTATCACCATTAACATTAACCAATTCAACCCAATGGACATTTTCATTCGGACCATCATCACTCCTTAAAACCTTTTTTAAACTCTTAACATCCACTTTATATTTTATAGTTAAATCAAAGTGTTTATTAATATCATCCGATTCGCTAGAAAATTCAACATTATTGAATAATTTAGCAAAGCGTTTTTCTACTTTTTTCCTTCACTTAAAAATCCCATATTTATATTTTTTCAAATAGTAATTCACTAAAATATGTATAATTATAACCTCTTATTGATTCATAAACTTGTTCAATTTGAATCATAATTTGATTATTTGAAACCTTATAAACTTTTATTGGTCTTGAAGAACCACCTATCTGGATAATAGACCAATTTTTATGGTACACATAAAACATGTAAGGGTGTTGATAATCATAATTTAATATAAATTTCCCGTAATATGGCGTTGATTGAGGCGGCTTGAATTCCCAAACAGTTGTATCCTTTTTAATTAACTCAATTTCATATATAAAGCCAGAATATCTTAAACAAGATGTAGTTCTATTTGGTCCAAAATGGGCACAACTATACCACACAGCTAAATCCAAATTACGAAAATACATTCTTCCGTCTATGAGTTTCCATCTTCCATAAATAAGAAGAGGATTTTGATTCGTTGTATCAATCGTTGTTTGATTGAAATCTTCCAGTTCATTCTTCTTGCAACTGAATAATCCTATTAAAAGGACTGCTAAAATTAAAAAAAAGTTTTTCATAATTCCTAAATTTTCTACAAAGATAATAAAAAAATCCCGAATTGCCAAATAATTCGGGATTTTTTTTATTATTTTTTTTAATTATATTTTTATATCCAAATTATTTTCCTTAAAATATTTATCAATCTCTTTTTCATTATACCCATCAACCATGTCTTTAATCATATTTATTAAATCCTCTAATGCTGTTTTTTTCCACCATATATCATTATTAATACGGTTAGCGTTAATTTCAAGTTTATTACCCCAATTATCAAATTCTTCATCTGATAAAGTTTCGGTTTTATTTTCTATTTTACTGGATAATTGATATGAATTTGCTTCGATTTTCTCTATTTCTTTATATATTAAATCTAATTTAGCTATGACTTCTTTGTTTTTAATGATTTCATTGATAGAATAACTGGTAATTAAATTATAATACCTATCCATCTTATTAAAGACATTTTTTTTATATTCAACTAGTTTATCATATTCAGCGGTTAATTCTTCCTTACTAACAGAGTTTTTCATATCTGGAGTTTCTTCTGTTACTGATTGAAGCAATTTCAATTGACTTTCAGATATTTTAATTCTTTTTCTCATTTAATAAAATGTTTATTAATAAATATTAATTATTTTTTAAAAAAACTGGTTATACATGTTATTTATACATTATTGCAGTATTTATTTATAGAATTTTATATACATTTAATTTTAGATTATATTTGATATTTATTAATAAAAAAGAAATATGAGACGATTTGATAAAATAAAACACATAGAAGCAGCGAATAAGAGACTTGAGGAATCTTTTCTTATTCAAAAAGGTTATATTAATGAAAATTTATTAACAGAAGCAGATGAAATTTTAGACTTTTTTAATTTCATTGAAAATGACCCTAGACTTAACACTATAGCTACTGTTAATTATACATCTACATTAGATGTATATTTAGCAAAACCAAAAACCAATCCAATGTTAGGAAAATTTCTAAAATTCACAAAATATGAATTTAGATTTGGACAAACATACGATAGAGCTGTTGAATTAAAAAATCCTGAATGGATTATACAACAAAGAAAAGGTGAATTCGAAAAGGTTCAAGGTTATAAAGTTCTTGAATTTGATAAATCTGGGAATCTAGTATTACCCATTATTCCAACTAAAGTAATATCATCGGTAATAAAAGTATTAGACGAGAATGGGAACATAAAAGAAGAAATTAGCATGGCTCAAATTAAAGAAAAATATGGAGAATTTTTTAGACCAAGTTTTTTCGAACCAAAGGCAAATAGTGGTTCTGGTATTGACTTTAGACTATTAAAAGTAGATAATATTAGTAAAATTGCAGCTGGTGGTAAAGTATGGATTAACCCACATTTTAAATATAAAGAATACCTAACATCTAGTTCTATTTAACCATCACTCTAACTAATTCATCATGGGTGTATTTTTTTGATAGTCGAATAATAGAATCTTTAATTGTGATTTCTTTATTGTTTAATAAATCATGAAGTTCTTTTTCTTCAATTAATAATAATGGTCTATATATTTGCCAAACAACCATTTTAGTCGGAATAAGTTTAAAATTCTTTTTCAAGTAATTTTTAGCATATTCTTTATCTCTATTAGTGTTATTACGAAAATTAATAATATCAACAATTTCTATTTCCATTGTGTTGTTTTCATAATAAATTCCAATAGGTCTTATTTTAGCCACACATTCACACTTAGAAATATTATAAATATCGCTATTATCGCTTTCAGGTATTTTAAGAGTTATAATACCTAAAGTCATATGTTTTTTATTTTTCATTTTATGTAAACGATAAAATAAAAAACTAACACAAAATATGATTAATAATATAAAAAAAATATATAATATCATAATTTACCTTTTTTAGTTTCTTCAATTAATCTAACAATAATACCTTCCAATTTTACTTTAATTTCTAAGGGTATATCTGGTGAAATTAAATACTGAGACCTAAAATCATGTAAACTAAATAAAGGATTATTACTATTTTTCTTTTCTTTAATCGAATGGTCTATTGAAATTAACATATCTTCATCATTTTCATTCAATTCTTCAATATTATCCGAACTTTCAGCTAATTGTTCATATAAATCTTTAATTTTAATATCAACAGTGCCTGATTTCATTCCTTTAAGTTTCATTGAAATTTTTTGGTCATCAGTCATCGATACTATAATATTTCTACCTTTAATAATTTCTTTTGATTCACGAGTAACAGTTTTATCTAAATTAGTCGCCATATTATAATAGTTTTAAATGTCCAGTGATTTTATCAATATCATCAGACCAATAAGGTCCAATTCCAATACAAGTGTTAGTTGGAACCCCATTAAATTCTGTTAAACCAGCATCAGTAATAAGAACACATGGAATTTTTTGTGATTTTGCTTTATCATATAAGTCAAGCAATTCATTCTCATTTTCACAGCCAAGAACAATCTTTGTAAAGCCTTCATTAATCCATTTATCCCATGGACTATCTTTCCTAAATTCTAATAAACGCCGACATATTTTAACACCAACATGTTCACCTCTTTCGGTTATTTTCATAGCATCAAGTAATAATGCCGTAGAGGCATGTGCTATTTGTGCTGCTAATTTACCTTTACGAACTTTCAGGTCATTTCTCCAAACAATAACTTGTTTTACTTTTTTAATCATTCTAATTATGCTTTTGAGTTTTGATATTTATTTCTTGAAATTATTTTTAAATCTTATTACTAGTTAGTTAATTGTTTAGGTATGCCATCAATTGCTAATTTAAAATTTGTATACCGTAAATCTTCAGTCACTTCTAATCCAAACCAATCAGGTTTTACAAATAATCGACAATCAATTTCGTTATCAAATTCAACTTCAATAGTATATAATCCATCTAACTTATTTTTATAAAAATCAAGGTATGCATGTATTTTATTTTCTTCTAAAATTATTTCATACCTTTTTTTATGGATAGATATATCTTTACATAAAGGCCAAAGTTGATTAAATTGTGTTTTAAATAATTCAATTTCATATTCTTCACGAATCATTGAACTTTTACCTTTAATTGTTTGAAAGTATTGTTCACCGATATAACTGTTATTTGAAGAAAAATATAAACACTGTCTTAAACGGAAAATATAATCACCATGAATATTTTGTATATAACCTTGTACAATTTCAGTATGTGGTATATTCGGTAATTTAGGGATATTTTTATAATCTACTAACCATTTTCTTTCAATTTCTCTGTTTTTCATAACTCAATTAATTATTTTCTAATATTTTATTTAATCTTTCTATAATTTTAATTCTTGCACGATGATAATAAGCCTTAGATGTTCCATCCGAAATGCTAAGTAATTCACTAATTTCTTTATGAGTTAAATTTTCAAAGACTTTTAAATTAAATACAGTTCTTAATTTAGTTGGTAATGATTGGACTATAGTAATAATATCTTCTATGTTTACGTTATAATATTTTTCATTTATTTCGGGTACATCTTCAGGAATGTTAGTTAATTCTAAGTCATCGATAAACATGAATTGTTTTTTAATTCTTAATTCATCAAAAATCATATTTCTTACAACTCTTTTTGCCCATCCTTCAAAATTACCTTTTCCATCGTATTTGGAAATATTATTAAATATTTTTATAAAACCATTTTGAAGGTAATCTTCTGCAGTCTCTCTATTATGAGCATATATCATGCATATTCTTAAAATAGGATTGTAGAGTAATTTAAACAATTGTTCTTGGCTTTTTCTTTTATTTAATTTACAGCCATTTATGACAGTTAAATCTATTTCACTCATTATATTAATTTTATTAGATAAAAATAATTATTTCAGCAAAGATACAAAAAAAAATTCAAATAAACAAAATTTTTTTCAAAAAAAATTGCATCTTGCTTAAAAAAGTAATATATTTGTCTTGAATTTTTAATTATTCATTATTATAATTATAACATCGCAATTAATTAGAAGATATATGGGAATTAAAGAAGAAATTTTAGCTGACAGATTAACGGCAATGAAAGCAAAAGACACTCTCGGAAAAACCGTTTTAAGCACACTCTTAGGAGAATTGGACAGAATAAATAAAAACCCTAGCGATGACGAAATTATAAAGGTTATTAAAAAAATGATGGAAAATAATCTTCTTACTAATTGTTCAAATGAAAATGAATACTTAAAAAAATACTTACCACATATTATGAATGAAGAAGAAATAAAAGAAGTAATTAAATCATATATAGAAAAAAATGACTTAAAAGACCAAAAATCCATAGGTTTAATAATGAAATATCTGAAAGATAATTATAATAATCAATACGATGGAACAATTGCATCTAAAGTTGTTAAGGAAATTTTAAATAAATAATAAAAAAACTAAATTATATTAAATGGAAACAAATATTGTCCCTAAAAGTTTTTTTGAAGGAGTAGAAAATCCTCAATTTAAAGAAAATTACGATTATTGTTTGGTTACACCAATAAATGATAACTTTGAAATAACTTACTTTAATATACCAGAAAAAAATCTAATATTGTTACATGAGAGCACTGGTAAAATACATGTAAATAAAGCAACATCTGTTTTATTTTGTTTAACACCACAATCAGAATTAATGATACCTAAATTAGATTGCCTCGTAGCAGTTTCCAGAAAATAAATTAAATAAACTTTAACTAAATTATAATGTTTTATGTACAAAGGAAAACTAGAAAAAATCGGTAAAATTAAAAATCAAGAATTACAAAATAATACCGCTGCTAGTAACACTTTTGAGGGAATGTTTATTAGATTACCAGAAGAAGGCGAATCATTTATGCTCGTAAATAAAGAATTAGAAATAATAATTAAAACCTCAAAAGTTCAAAATATTATTGAAATTGATTGGGATTATTACATTTTCATAACTCTTAATTCAAAATATAAACTAACTTACGAATTAATTTAAAGTAAATTTAGAATCATAAAATAATTTAAGTATTATTATTGGTTTTTGGTGATTATAAAAAATTTTAATGATAAATATCGTAAGAAGTTTTAAAAAAGGCTATACCAAATTTAATTTAATCTTAAAAATTAAAATGAAAATGATGCTAGATATATAACGTCATAGCATAAGATTATATATTTTCCTGTATCATTCACAATAAAAATTATTTTTTATACAAAATAATTTCAATTAAAGTTTTAAATGTTGCATGTAATACAGCTTGCAATAAGCATAATCCTATGATAGTTATTATCCACATAATTTTATATTTAGTAATTCTCTTATTTGTATTAACAAATATATGATAAATTAATTAAAAAATCAAATTAATTGATATTTTTAATTATTCTTCTTTTTTGTATTTGCTTTTTTAAATTTTTTTTTATATCTTTGTATCGAAGAAAAATTAAATTATAGAATAATAAAGATATGAAAGAATTTAGTCATTACATTGTTTTAGCTGAAAAAGAAAATCCAAATGTAGATAAATTTCTAGATATTTATCGAAAAGATAAATATAAAGCTAGGGTTATATTATACAACGGGTCAATTAATCCATTTGAATTAATAAAAAAAAAAGTTGTTGTTTTTTTTAGCACTAATGGTGATTTTGAAATTGCTTGGTATTTTAAAAAATGGGGTATAAGTAAAAATAACATTATTTATAACAGAGAAAAAAAAATATTTTCTATTTATAAAACTAGTAATGGATTTTTCTGTAAATCTAATGGCAAAATTAAACCATTAACATTAAATGATATATATTCGCAAGATAACAATAAAAATGTTATTAATTTTTTAATAAAAATCTTTCCACCATTAGAAATAATGGTAAAACATGAACTTTTATTAAACAAATCATTTAATTATATAAGTAAACACAAATTAACATCTCTTAAAAAAATGCTTCAATTTACCTATAAAGTTACATATCCATTAGCAAAAAAAATACATGAAAATATAACCTATCGTCACACTTTCAGAAAAATTTCTAATGAATATGCTGATTATGTAACAAATATACATAAATTTAATTTTGATTTTTTTGAAATAGATAATACTAATATTCTATATGATTCGTTATCAATGGCCAAAACTTTGAATAATAAGATAAATTTATCTTGGAGCGTTAAAAGATTAAAGAAAGAACATGACAAAATGTCAAAAATTATTACCGATATCACTTATTCTGAACTAAATATGCCATTAAATAACCACATTATTTATAAAAAATTTGCCGAATTTAGTGGCTATAAACTTTTAGATAGTAGTAAAGAGTTAGTATATGAAGGTATGAAAAGAAAACATTGCGTTGGAACATATGTTAATAGGGTTAATTCACATTTAAGTGGAATATATTCCATTAATGAATATACTCTTGAATTAAATAAAGTATATGACGATGAAACTTCAAGATATATTATTAAACTTAATCAATTTAGAGGATTCAATAATAAGTTAGCACCTGAAAAATTAATAATTGAGGTCGAAGATAAAATCAATGAATTTAATCGTATGATAAAAGAAAATGATACCTTAATAACTTCTAATGATGTTTTTTTAGAAAACATATTTTAATAACTATCTAAAATTAAACGGATATGGTAAAATTAGCATTTATTGAAGCAAAAAGATTAGTGGAATATTTTATTAATAATGAAGATGATTTAACTCCAGAACAATTACAAAGTGTAACACATTTCATTCAAGCATTGAATGATAGGTGTGGATGTTTGGCATTTATGCTTGCTTCAATTTTCAATAAAGCTCTAGAAAGTTGTGCTGATACATATACACAAAATATTAAACATGATTGAGTACAGAATTTGGGAAACTTATAGACGAATTTTTAGAAACAACTAAATTAATGTTTAAAAATTTCGAAAAAAAAACTTGTTTTTTAAAAATAAATTACATATATTTGTAAAAAATTAAACTTTTAAACCATGGAAGAAAAATTATCCCTCATTAAATTATCAACAAAATCTTGGCATTTTAAATTAAATCAATACGTTTATGGTAGCAAAATTATTAATACTAATATTAAAAATCTTTGCCCATATTTTTGGATGCTTCTTTTAGCAATTATAATAGTGCCATTTGTTGCTACTATTAAAATTCTTTTCTTAAAACCCATTATATTTATAATTAATAAAAATAATGAAAATTTTGAAAAAAATGTTTATAAATGGATTAATAATCTAACCCCAGCACAATTTGCTGATGTGTTTATTTTTCATGGTTATGATATTAATCTAAATGAGTTTAATCTAACAATTAATAATCATCCTAATTTAACAAAAATTACTCCAAAAAAATTTATATTTTTATGTTATAATAAATATGAGATTTTTGAGAAATGGATTAATGACCACCTTAAAATTAATATTTATACTTATGAAGGAATAGAAGAATTTAATAATA